>Ga0302324_100008857_pt1 | contig 21156 bp, 15 predicted proteins | sample Palsa_T0_1_FD_201949 | JGI IMG/M metagenome (GOLD analysis project Ga0302324, IMG submission 201949) | Peat permafrost microbial communities from Stordalen Mire near Abisko, Sweden - Palsa_T0_1 | ecosystem: Environmental > Terrestrial > Soil > Palsa > Peat permafrost | place: Sweden: Abisko...
CCAGTTCGACGATTCCACATGGCCTGTCGTCCGTTACTCCTACGGGCCGTATTGGTGGCATATCGGACCTTTTGAGGAGGGACGGGAGCCGGCGGGTTTGGAAGAAAAGGCGCGAAATGGGGAGCTCGCTTCGGAGGTATATGAAAGCGGGGGCAAGTCTCTGCGCTGGGAGCCCTACACCTTTTCGCAAGAGTTTGGGTACTTCGAAGAAATTCAGCAAGTGTGGGCGGGCCTGCTCGGTGTCTCTGAAAATTTCTTTGTTCTGCCTAATCGGAACCTTCCCAAGGCGAGCCATTTTTTATGCACCTTTGTCAATTCGCCGGAGGAAGGTAATTTTACCCTTTATTTTGGCGGGACTCCTGAGAAAGCCGCTTACCCCGGCGAGATGCAAGTGAGGTATCAGGTTCCTGACCAGAGGCAAGCCTGGGTAAACGGGGATCAAGTTCTGGACATTCGCGAGAAGCGCACGGATGAGGTTAGCGGGCGGGTTCACCTGAAGAAAGGATGGAATGCAGTCCTGCTGAAGCTGGTTCTGCGAGCCGAGCTCCCCGCCACCTCTGAAACGCCGTCCGGGAACGGGCCGGGGATTGCGACCTATGCAGTCATCAGGGCGTCCGCACCTCCGCCTGGCGACCCCTATGTTCCCCGCGTCCGTTGGTTTGCGGACGGGCAGACGTTAACCTACGACATTTCTGCTAATAAGAAGAAACGCGTAGGCTGGTATCGCTTTAAGGCCCCGCCCGGGCTAGCCGCGCTCCGTCTCAACGTCAAAGCCAAACAGGTTGACGCATGGATTGATGGACAGCCAGTTCCGGTGGAGAACTCGAAGATTAGGCTGAATTCGGTCATCCGGAAACCCTCCCAAGTGGCGTTGCGTGTGGATCAGGAGCCAGGGACTTATGCTGGAGCGGCATTTCCTGAGCCGATAGCGTGTGAATGCAAAGAAGGGGAAATTACCCTCGGTGACTGGAGCCCGCAGGGCCTGGAAAGTTACTCGGGCGCAGTACTGTACGGCAAGGTTGTCACTTTAAACAAGGAGCACCTCAAGGCAAGCGCTGTCTTGGATTTGGGAATGGTTAAGACATGCGCGGAAGTGCACGTAAACGGGAAACTCGCGGGCGTCCGGCTGGCGCGGCCATTTCGGTTTGAGGTTACAGATTTGGTTCGAGAAGGCGAGAACGAAATTCAAATCAGAGTGGTGAACACGTTGGCAAATCACATGAGTAGTTATCCGACCAAGTTCGTGTACAAGGGACAGAATTCTTTTCACGACATACCAAACTCAGTTAGAACCCGCGGCAACTATCCGGCTGTGCTCGCTGATCAGACGATTTCCGGTCTGCTGGGGCCAGTTCAACTTCAATTCCTTTCCAAAGTTAACTTGTTGGCCAAACTGGTGAAGTCGAACGCCTGAAGAAAAGCAACCTCCTCTTCGTCGAGGACGTACTGACATGATACTTCGTAACTCTTCGCCTGATGGCGCGACGGATTTCGATGAGGTCATCGCGCATCAAATTGCTAGATGAGTTAGACAAGTGCGTAACGCGCGCGGAATGACGTTGAGGGAGCTTGCTCGATAACAGCGTTAAGCACGGACTTGCTTTCGAAACTACGAATATGAGCTCCTCATATCATCTCGAAAAAAACGTGACATGCAGCCGATGATCGTCTCCATTGACGGAAGATCGTACAAATTTGGTCTGCAGGAACACCCTGGGGAACAATTTATGCTCATGTTGGAAGGCTCGATGGATTATATTGTCGGCGATAAACGCTATTCCGTTCTTCCGGACGATTGTCTATATTTCGATGCTCGACTTCCACAGGGGCTAAATTGAATAAAGCGCAGCGGGCGCCTTACCTGGTCGTCCACACCGGAACCTGATATGGCGATATCCGCACAGTGTTCCTAATATGATAAAAAACTCATTGGATCAGCACACGTCCCCCGCAAACTGCGTGGGCGGAGTTCGGCGACGCACGGCATGGATGCTTTCCTATGCATTCAGGCGCACACAGCGCCCGAGTCGGGCGTTCCATTGCGCCCGCCATCTGAAAGCCGGAAGGAAAACTTCAGAATGCTGATCTACACAAGCAGGAATCGCTACTGGCGCAAATCGCGGCTACAGCTATCCGAGCGACACAGCAAGGTGCTGATATATTCTTGAGCCAATGGCCAGTGGTAGGCTATATCAACCTTCGTCGTGATCCAGTAGATACAGGTTTTGTGACACTTGTCCACCAAAGTACAACCATTCGCTTACGGAAAGAACCGATTGCGAAATTCTTCAAATGCTGAGATTTCAGCCTTACGGCTATGACGTCACGAGTGGCTGATTGTGACACCCAGCGCACTCGACGCGAGGTTGCAAAAACTTCGGAAGCGATTTGACTCTGGACGGTAGCCCGATGGGTGGCGAAAAACATTGCCGAGCTGATCAAGCCGTTCGTGGTGCACGATTTTACGAGAACAACTTGTTAGAAGAGCAAACTGTGGCGTCGGTTTCGTTATAATCTCAACTGCTTTCTGACGTCGATTGCAACGACCCTTCGGATGCACGCCGCCATCATAGATTTGCGGAGCGATACGGTCACGCGGCCCACGCAGGCGATGCGGCGTGCCATGCATGAAGCGGAAGTTGGCGACGATGGCTATCACGAGGATCCCACCGTCAACGCCCTGGAACAGCGCGCAGCTGAGATCTTTGGGCGTGAAGCGGCGCTGTTTGTGCCTTCGGGAACGATGGGCAACCAGGCCGCAATCCACGTGCACGTGCGCTGTAGGCAGGAAATCATTTGCGAGACTCGCGCCCACGTGTTCAATTCAGAGATGGCAATGATAGCAGCCTTTTCCGGTTGCGTAGTGCGAACGGTGTGGGCCGAGGATGGCATTCTCAGGTGGAACCATATTGCGCCCGTTTTACGCCGTCCAGCCGGAAGGCGCGCCGCGACCGGACTCATTGTTCTGGAAAATACTGCTAACCTTGCGGGCGGAAGAGTGTGTCCGCCTGAGGTTGGGGATGAAGTATGCGCACAGGCGCATGGTGTCCACGTTCCGGTGCACCTGGATGGAGCACGCATCTTCAATGCATGCGCCGCGCTCAAGCGGACCCCCGTCGAAATCACCTCGAAGTTCGATTCCGTGATGTTCTGCCTGTCCAAAGGGTTAGGAGCGCCGGTTGGATCGATGTTGGTAGGGAATAGCCACTTTATTCAGGAGGCACGGCAAGTCCGAAAGATGCTGGGCGGTGGTATGCGCCAGGCTGGAGTGCTGGCGGCGGCAGGCCTGGTCGCTCTCGAAGAGGGTCCGCAAAATATTCCTGTCGACCATGAAAACGCCCGATTTCTGGCTGCGGAAATGGCCGACATCGAAGGCGTGCGCACCGACCCCGCCAGAGTGGTTACCAATATCGTCATAATTGAGCTTATAGCGAAAAATGTGGATGCATTTGAAATAGCGCGTCGTCTGGCTGGCCGCGGAGTGCTTGTGAATCCGCGTACGCCCACATGCATCCGCCTGGTGACGCATCGGGATCTTGACCGTGCAGCATGCGGCCGGGCGAGCCGGGCTTTTCGCGAAGTGCTCGCGAAGTCACTGTAAGTCAAAACTTACCTCGATAGAGAAATCAAACGACGGCAGTGGGAAGCTGAAACGTGACGCCGGAGAGGATTTGCCATGTCGGTGCTCCAGGACCAGTGCGATATACCGAATACTGGGGTTCGACGAAGCAGTTCATCACAGTACCCCCTGGAAGGCCCAGGTTCACCTTCCATGGCCTCTTTTGGCAAATCTCAATCTCGCAGCCGCGGCGATTGCGCTATTTTGTATCTCGAACCGGGATGCGGGCTTACCTCTAGTAGATTGCGAGGTAATAATCGCGTTCCCACGCCGAGACACCACGGCTGTGTAGCCACCACTCATCGTGCTTCACCCTCAAATATTCCTTGGCATAATCAGCTCCAAGGGCGCTCTGAACGGTTAAGTCGTGGGAAAAAGCATCCAGGCCTTCGACGAGAGTGCCTGGCAAAACCTCAATGTGACGCGCCAGGAGCTCTTCTTCGGACACCTCGTACAAGTTATCGTGGTTTACCGGCCCTGGATCGATTTTCTGCGATATTCCTTCAAGACCAGCAGCGAGGATGCCCGCAAACGCAAGATAAGGGTTGGCTGCCGCATCCACCACGCGAATTTCAAACCGCCCCGGTGCTGGCACGCGGATCATCTGGGTGCGGTTGGATGCTCCATATGTGATGTAGACCGGAGCCCACGTCGCTCCCGAACGGGGAGCGCCGCGAATCAGGCGTTTGTAGCTGTTCACTAGCGGGGCCACCAGAGCGGAGAGAGCGCGGGCATGATGCAATACTCCGCCCATGAACCATCGGCCCAACTGGGAAAGACCCAGCTCCGCAAACGAGTCCAAGAACAGATTTTTCCCAGTGTCTGCATCGGCCAGACTCAGATGCACGTGAGCTCCATTGCCGGTGAGATTGCCGAATGGTTTGGGCATGAAAGTGGCCAGGAGGCCATGCTGCTCCGCTATTGTGCGCACCATCCACTTAAAGAAGGTGTGACGGTCGGCGGTGGTCAGGGCATCGGAATAGCTCCAGTTGATTTCGAACTGGCAGTTGGCGTCCTCATGATCATTAGCATAAGGATCCCACCCGAGTTCCTGCATGAATCCGAGCAGTGCCGTCATCAGGTCGAGATTTCGGTACAGGGCGCGCAGGTCGTAGCAAGGCTTGGCGAGCGTGTCGAATTCGTCCCAGGGTGCGTATTCGCCCGTGGCGTTTCTCTTGAGAAGCATGAACTCCGGCTCGATGCCGACGTTGACGATGTAACCCTGCTTTCGTGCCAACTCGAGCTGACGAATGAGCACAGTGCGCGGGCAGAACGGCCACGGCTTGCCTTCGACGTGCAGGTTTCCAGTAACCCAGGCGGTGTTCTTTCGCCAGGGAAGAACGGTTAATGAACGGAAATCAGGGACGCTGCAGACATCGGGATCGTGTGGTCGCTGGCCGACATTACCGCAGGCGAAACCAGCGAAGCCGGCGCCATCTCGCGCAAAGTCCTCGATGTGCGAAACAGGAACTAGCTTAGCTTTCGGCGCACCGGTCAATTCCACGAATGAACAGAACACATATTCCACGCCTTTTTCCGTGAGTTGCGACCTCAGGTTCTCGGCCATCTCTTCCTCCCGTTTCAGTGCGACACGGCTGCTGCTGCTTTTTCGCCGACCAGATTTCCCGTCTCAAATCGCGCTGGAGAAAATGGTTTGATCAAACGGGGCGTATTGCCAGTGGCAATCAGCTCAGCCATACATTTTCCGGAGATGGGAGCGGCCTTGAATCCATAAGTCCCCCATCCTACGTCCATATAGAAATTGCCGACTTGCTGCGAAGCCCCGATAATCGGAGCAAAGTCGGGCGTCATATCACATATTCCCGCCCATTGCCGCAGTATGCGCACGCCATGCAACTGAGGGAACAATTCCAGCGTGTAAGTCGCCATTTGTTCCAGGGTTGGAAGCGTGCCTTTCATGCAGTAGGACTGATAAGGATCAATTTCTGCGCCGATCACCAGTTCCCCTTTGTCGGTCTGGCTCAGGTAAACATGAAGCGTGGCCGACACGATGACGGTGTTGAGGAATGGCTTCAGCGGCTCCGTCACACAGGCCTGGAGTGGATGGGTGACGATCGGCAAAGGGACGCCCGCCATTTGCGAAATCGTGGTTGCCCAGCCTGCAGTCGCGTTAAGGATCGCCCCGGCCGTGACCTGCCCACGATTCGTGGTCACCTGGATTGCCCGGTGATTCTCAATCGTGATGTCTGTAACTTCCGTGTAGGGGTGAATCTCGATCCCCATTCGATCGCAGGCGCGGGCGTACCCCCATACCACGGCATCATGCCGGATGATGCCGCCGGGCGGATGATAAAGAGCCGCGAGAACAGGATAGCGCGTCGAGCGACTGAGATTTAGCGAAGGGACGAGCTTGCCGATCTCTTCCGGGTCAATGATCCGGCTGTTGACGCCCAACAATTGGTTGTTCTCGGCGCGTACTCGAAGTCCGGTGACAGATGAGTCGCTATGCGCCAGGGTCAGATGTCCGCATTGGCTGAAGAGTACATTCCATCCCAGCTCTCGTGACATCCGCTCGTACAACTTCAAAGAAGCGTCGTAAAAAGGGATGCCCTCGGGGGTCCGGTAATTCGAGCGCAGAATTGCCGTGTTACGGCCACTGGCTCCGGCCCCCACGTAGTTCTTGTCGAGAAGAGCGACCTTCCGAACGCCATGTTCTTTGCCGAGATAATAGGCGGCAGCCAGTCCGTGCACTCCTGCGCCCACGATCACCACATCGTAGCTGGGGCGCAAGTCGTGACGCCGCCACATCCGGTTTTTGCTGAACAGTTGCATGGCTCAATACCGCAGTAGACGCAGCGCCCCCAAACCAAACGGCTGGAGATGAAACTCTTGCCCGGCGTGGACGATGGCCTCCCACACAGATTCCCCGTATTCCCGGCTGACGAGAATATGAAATCCGGGAATTGATCTGAAGTCCTCACGCAAGACGATGGCGTGCACGTGGGCGAGATTTGCCTGGGCGCATGACAAATCCGGGAACTTGTCTTCGGAAACATTCAGCGACGTAAGCTTGCTTAATACAGCTTTGCTCCGCGGACCTGCAAGAAATAAATCCGCGTACACGCCGGTGACATCCGTTGATTCGGCGGGTGGATCAAGCGGCGGCTCGCCCACGACCAAGTAATGATTTTTTCCGAGATTCCAGAACGGTGGTGGAGGCTGGGTCCCGGTGTCGAACTTCTGGCGATAACTCAAATCTGTCAGGCCAGCGTGTTCGTGCACCTGGGATTCCTCCGCTTCTGGCGATGCGAAGCTAAAGGGCATTTCCCAGCCGTGGCATTCGGCGAACTCGGCGCCGGCTCGTTGATGCAAATAAAAAAGAGCAGAGCGTTTCATGCTATTGGCGGAGCCGCCGACCCTCCGGATCGTAAAACGGAGTCATCGTAACCTTGGCCTTGACCAACCCGCCGTCCACTCGAACGTCAATCAATGCTCCTTCCTGTGCTTTTTCGGTTTTCACCCACGCCAGGCCGATCCCTGCTGTCTTTGCAGGCGAATAACGAGAACTGGTCACTCGCCCAGCAGGCTGGCCATCCACTACAATCGCAGCGCCGTCAGGGGGCAGGCCGGGCGCCTGCAGGACAAAGCCGACGAGATGTTCTCGCGACTGATCCTTGGTCGTTTGGGCGTGAGTAAGAAGACGCTTGCCTACGAAATCGTTCTTATCAAGCTTAACTGCCCAGCCCATATCCGCGTCATAGGGATTGGTCAAAGCATCTGTATCGACACCTACAATGACGTGCCGCTTTTCCAGGCGAAGCAAGCGCTGAGCCTCCACTCCAAACGGCTGGATGCCGAATTCCCGGCCAGTATCGAGAATGGCTCGCCATAACTCTTCCGCCGACTCTGCCGGGCAGTGTATTTCCCACCCCGTTTCGCCGACAAATCCAATACGCAGCAGGATCGCGGGAATCCCTTTCACTTCGGCTTGGCGGCAAGCCATATATGGAAAGGAGGTAGAGTCCAGATCGCAGTCGGTGAGCTCGCGTAGAATATCTCGGCTCTTTGGGCCGGCGAGATTCATCGCCCCGTAGCCCGCCGTCACATTGGTGATGCGTACGTCCCACTTGGTGCAGCTGAGATGCCATTCGAGCCACTGGTGCACGAAATCCAGATTGCCGCTCGTGGTGGTTACAAAGTAGCAGCCTTCGCTGAGACGGGAGATCGTCCCGTCATCGAGGATAACGCCGCCTTCATCGCACATAAGGGCATAGCGAACGCGGCCCGGCCGAAGATCGGAAAAGCGGTGCGTGTAAACTTTGTCGAGCAGTTTACCGCTGTCAGCTCCGCGAACGTCGAGCTTGCCTAGTGTGCTCACATCGATTAGCCCCGCAGCTTCGCGAACAGAGTGGTATTCGAGCAAGACACGATCCGCTTCACTCGCGGTCGAGCGATTCGTGTAGTAACGCGGCCGTTGCCAGTCGCCCATGTCCATCCAGACCGCTCCCAGATTGGAGTGCGCATAGTGCATTGGCGTGCGCCGAACGGGATGATGGTTCGGTCCGGCCAGAGCCCCCAGTGTTACTCCCGGATTCGGGGGGCGAGAGGTGGTCATGCCAGTCTGCGCGAATGAACGGCCCGTCTCGCGAACGCAAACTCCGATTGCAGACAACTGACACATGCGTCCCTGGCACGGGCCCATGGTCGCGGTCGTATAACGCTTTAGCGTCTCGATCTGATCGAAACCCTCGGCGATGCCATCACAGAGATCGGTGCTCGAAACGTCCGAACACAAGCAAACGAACGCGCGCTTGCTGGCAGCGAAGCGAATACCTGTATTGGCAATGCTTTCGCCTGCAGCATCACCGACGGCAGTAACGAGACGCGGCAAAACCGTGGGCAAAAATGCTCCTTGGGCATCGCTCCATTCGATCTTCCCGCCGGCCTGGGCGATAAGACCAGTGTCAGGTACTCGCGGTCCGCAGATCACAATCAGATCGCATGAAATGTGTCCCGTCTGAGTCTGAATCCCATCCACTTTGCCGGCGCCGGTGGCCCTAATTACAGCGTCCGGCTTCACGATTGCCATTAACTCAATGCCTCCGGCACCTAGCTCTGCCGAGATTTCCTCTGCTGCCGCGGACTCGCCTACGATCACGGCGCGCCTGCCGGCGGGCACGCCGTACAAATGGAGCAATCGGAGAACACCCGTGGATAGCATGACGCCAACCAGATCGTTGTTGGGAAAGAGAAGGGGAGTCTCGTACGCACCCGTGGCTACTACTATCTGGCGGGCCCGCAAATGAATGAGACGTTCCGACACAGCCGTGTGGGGATCGCGTTGCAGAACTCCGAGGAGATTGCCTTCGTAAAGGCCGAAACAATAGCTATTTTGCAGAATCCGAATGTTCGTGGTCGATTGCAGCCGTGCAATCACATCCCCCGGCATCTGGCCCGCACTCTCGCGATAAAGCAGTTGACCACCCAGCGCCGCTTGGTCATCGATCAAGATCACCTGCTCCCCGCGTTCAGCAGCCGCCAGGGCCGCTTGCATTCCTGTCCATCCTCCGCCGATCACGCCAGTCTCTGCATGAGCCCAGGCGTGTTCGTATTCAGTGGGAGCAGAAGGGAGGATTTCCCCCAGACCAGCGACTTTACGAATCGTTGGCTCAGCGGCGTGCCACATTGCGGGATAAGTCAAAGTTTTGTAGTACCAGCCCACGGGCATCAGCCAGTCGAAACGCTGGGTAATGGAGAGGAAGTCGGTTTCCAGCGACGGGTAAGCATTTTGTGCCTTGACCGTCATCTCTTCGCGAGCCGGAGTGATGCAAGTGCGGATGTTGGGGATACCGTCCACATTCATTAGACAGTTGGGACACTTTCCGGAGACACACATCAATCCGCGTGGGCGATGGTATTTAAAACTGCGGCTGAAGATGCGCTGGCCATTCCGGTAGAGAGCGGCTCCGATCGTATCTCCCGGCCGGGCCTCGATCGGTTTGTTATGGAATAGGAATTTCACCCTCGATGCTCCGGGGGTAAGAAGGATTCCAGAACCTCATTCGAGATCGTATTACGCACCGCTTGCAGCCACTGCCGGCAGCCAGAACGGTGAAACCACCATTCGGCCTGTATGCCCGCGGCATTCACGCGATTAAAGCGGTAGTTTTGCCATTCACTCACCGGCGCATCCGATCCTGGCGTCTGTTTCATTTCCCCACCAAAGCGAAATTCGTAAACCGAGCGGTTGCCGCAATTCGGACATGGAAGCTGGAATGACATTACTTGCCGAATACCTTTCTGGTCCCCACTAAGGGAATGCCGCAGATCGCCGAAGCTTCGAGGGTGAGCGCGGCCATATCCTCCGGTTCCAGATGGTGCACGTCAGATTTTCCACAGGAACGGGCGAGCATCTGGATTTCGAGCGTCATCGCACGCAGCAAATTGCGCACGCGTTCGGCGCCCTGGTCAATGTCCAGGCGCTTCATCAGTTCTGGATCTTGCGTCGTAATACCAACTGGGCAGCGTCCGGTGTGACAGTGGTGGCAGGCGTGGGGATCCGCGCCAATTGCCCGGTAGTCGTTTTCGTAGATCGCTTTGTTGCAGTTGAGCGCGATCAGCGAAGCCGTTCCGATATAGCAGGCATCGGCGCCGAGCGCCATCGCTTTGGCGGCGTCCACGCCGTCGCGAATGCCACCGGCGATGATCAACTGAACTTTCCCGTAGAGCCCCATGTCTTCCAGTGCGGTGCGTGCCTCGCAAACTGCAGCCAAAGTGGGGATGCCGGTGTGTTCCTGAAAGATCGCCGGTGAAGCTCCGGTTCCGCCTTCCATGCCGTCCACGACAATTACATCGGCACCAGCCTTAGCGGCTAACTTGACGTCATCGTAAACCCGGCTGGCGCCCATCTTAATAAAGATAGGAACCTGCCAGTCCGTGGCTTCGCGCAATTCTTCGACCTTGATGATCATGTCATCTGGCCCGAGGAAATCCGGGTGCCGCGCCGGACTGCGTTGGTCAACTCCAATTGGCAAATCCCGTTGTTCAGCGATGCGGTCAGAAACCTTGGAGCCAAGCAGCAGTCCGCCTGTCCCAGGTTTGGCCCCTTGTCCAATCGTCAGTTCAATCGCATCAGCCAGGCGCATGTGATGAATATTGATTCCATAGCGGGAGGGAAGCACTTCGTAGATCAGCGTACGGCTGTTGTCCCGTTCTGCCTGGAGCATGCCTCCATCACCGGTTGTATTGGACGAACCAGCGGCTGCCGCGCCTTTCGCCAGAGCAACTTTGGCGTTGTAAGACAGCGCCCCCCAACTCATTCCCGTAATCATCACCGGGATGTCCAACTCAATGGGCTTCTTGGCGAAACGCTTGCCCAGCACCGTCCTGGTGGAACATTTTTCGCGGTATCCCTCCAGTGGAATACGGGTGAGGGAGCAGGGAAGGAAGGTAAGATCGTCGAAGGTTGCCCAGCGGCGCTCCCGCAAAGTGCCAAACCCACGGATGGAGTACAACCCCGATTCCGCCTTTGCCTGAATATCCTCGATAACACTCGGCGTAAAAATCCCGCTGGTTTGCAGTTCTGACATGCTAGAGGGCCTCTCGCCAGATGCGCCATTCGCGATTGTCGAAGTTCCAAAGTTTTCTGCCGGCAACGACTTTCTTGAAATCCGCCGCTGCCGGCTTGGTGCGGCGCAGCTCTGCCGGAAGATACGCGCTCAACGTCGCGTCTAATCGCTCGCTGTCTCCGGGATCCATCGGGCTGAGAACGGCGTCTGTTCCGAGGCTGGCGATCTTTCCTCCGACATAACAAACCGTGGCGTACATCGAATCCGCGAATGCTTCGCCCGCGTCACCGCAAACGATGAGCGTGCCCTTTTGGGCCATAAAGCCAGCCATGTATCCGCAATTCCCGGCAACGATGACTTCGCCACCCTTCATCGAGACACCGAGCCGGGCGGCGGCGTCGCCGTGCACCACCACCGTTCCGTTTCGAAGCGCTGCTGCTGTACCGCTGCCTGCACCGCCATGAACCCGGATCGTCCCGCTCAGCATGGATTCCGCAAGGCCCCATCCGGCGCTGCCCTCGATTTCAATCGATGCTCCATCGCCCAAACCGCCACAGTAATAACCGGCGCTGCCCGCAATGCGAATGCGAACTCCGCTAAGAATCGCGACCGCCAAATTGTGCCGCGCTCCTGGATTCAGCACCGTGATGTCGGTGCCGGCTTCCGCAATTAACTTGCGGATGGCGGCGTTGACCTCGCGAGTGCTGCGTCCGGCCGCGTCTATCTCTGCCATACCTGCACTTCCTTGGCCTGTGCCTCTCGGACGTTATAGTCCCCCGGAATTGCTGCACGGATCGCGATTTCTTCCGTGGCCACCGCTACAAAGCCCGGGGTCTCGGTGTACAACAGCGGTTTGAATGAGAATGGGTCCTTGACCAAGGCCAGGGCCGATTCGGTGGCCACCAGACAGCTAAAAGAGCCGTCAAGATCCGTGATCATCGATTCCAACGCGGCGCGCAGGGTAACTCCCTGTCTCAACTTGTCCGCGAGGAAAATGGCTACGACTTCAGAGTCGTTTTCCGTGTAGAAACGTACGCCGTGCTCCTGGTAACGCCGGCGCAATTGGTGGTAATTCGTAATGTGTCCGTTGTGAACAATGGCGAGGTCGGAATATCCGTGCCCCCAGAAGGGTTGCGAATGGCTCAGGTCTACCACCGATTCGGTGGAAAGACGAGTGTGACCGATGCCATGTCCGCCCTGGAATCCCGATATACAAAAGCTTTGCTCCAGCCGGGAAGGGGATCCCACCTGCTTTACGATCTCCAGACGGCGGCCCACGCTGACCACTTCTACGTCGGGGGCCGCCGATTCGATGCTGGAGAGGAATGGTGTGAGGTCGCTGTTTTCCTGGAAGGTAAAGCGTAAATACGCGCCGTTCTGTGCAAACTCCTGGGCGCCAAACCTCCGCGCCAGCGACTCTATTTTACGCGTACGCTCGGCGCTACCCCCGTTGTTTCCGAGCTTCACGCGGGCTATGAGCTGATTGGTCCGTGGAGTTCCAAACAGAGCTACGCCGGCCGAATCCGGACCCCGGCAGGCTAGGGCGTTCAACATGCATAGCAAGATCTTGCCCAAGGGCGGGTTCTCCGCGCCGGTTTTATTGAAGTAACCTACGATGCCGCACATGAGTTTCAGTAATTCTTGTAGTATACTACAAGTATTATTAACGAGAGGCAAGCATTCCTTTGAATTCCAACATTCTTTTGCTCGACTGCCCAGACCGCCGGGGGATTGTGGCTGCGATTGAGTTGATATGCGTCGGAGTCGAATGAGGCGAACACCGACGCTGCTTAAGCATACTCTTGGATCTAGTCCCGTTTTAGGTTCAATAGTTCGCACCATTTCTGGTGCATATTGTAGATGTAAGTTGTTTGGGATTAATTAGATAACAACGGGAGAATCCAGCCCTGAAAAGGCTGGCGTCGGCGGTTCAACTCCGTCCCTGGCCACCATAAATACCGTAATTTGACTGATTTGCTTGACATCGCTCACCTGTTACATCCTTTCAATTTAGGCCGAATGGCTGAATTTGCAGTGACTGCAACTGCATAAGAAGTAAGGACTTGTGCTTTGGCAGAGCGCAGCCCAGAGGGGCTTGGCGTCAGGAAGAATTGCGCGTTTGGTTTTACGATATGTTGGCACTTGTGTTTATATGCAGACATATTGTAAAGAGCGCTATGGCCGTTTCCAAGGCAGAACTCGTCGCCCGCATGGTCAGTAAGGCCGGCATATTCCGACCGCGTGAACTGGATCGCGTGGGTATCCCCCGGGAATATCTCCGCCAAGCGAAAGACCGCGGGCTAGTGCGGCAAGTGGGAAGAGGGCTCTACGTCGCTGACGGCAGCCGGGTGACTGAGCACCATACTCTCGTGGAGGCTGCGAAACGCGTGCCGCATGGCGTCATCTGCCTTCTGTCGGCCCTCCGCTTTCATGGGCTCACGACGCAAGCACCCCATGAGGTTTGGATGGCCGTCGCGCGCAAGGCGCGGCGCCCCCGCGCCGACTATCCTGCGATGCGGATCGTGCATTTCTCCGGCAAGTCCTTTTCTTATGGTGTCGAAGAAAAGAAACTTGAAGGCATTACCGTGCGAGTCTTCGACCCTGCAAAGACCGTTGCCGATTGTTTCAAGTACCGCAACAAGATTGGGCTGGAGGTCGTTCTGGAAGCGCTGCGCGATTGCTACCGGCAACGGAAAGCGACGATGGATGAACTCTTCATGGCAGCGAAAGTCTGCCGGGTGGCACGGGTGATACAACCATACCTAGAATCTCTTACATGAAGAAACGCGTTGAAAATCTGTCGGCTTCCGTCCGGCAGCGGTTGTTGAATCTGGCGACCGAACGCAAGGAAGATTCTGGACTCGTCTTAACTCGTTATGGACTCGCACGATTCCTCTATCGCCTCAGCGTTTCTCCATCGTGACTCGTTTGTCCTCAAGGGTGCTCGGCTATTACAACTCTGGTTGTCCCGTCAAATCTGGCTATTTTCCTAGCATATGCTTTCCGTTGCCATGCCGACCATCTCGGTTCCCTCCTGAGTAATCGGTCGCGAGATCCCCAGCCTTCTCATCCTGGCAAGCAGCGTGGTTCGTTTCAGGCCCAGTTTGGTCGCTGCACCGTGTGGTCCACCTACGACCCAGCCGAGCTGTTCAAGCGTTCTAAGAATCACGGTGCGATTGGTGTCGTCCAAGGTCATCGAAGACTGGAAAGTTGGGGTACGAGGCGGACTGGAGATGACCAGATCTGGTTTCTTTTTGTGAAGGGGGTTCCGGAGCACACCGTCCCGCGAAAGGATAACGGCGCGTTCCACCAAGTTCTGCAACTCGCGAATGTTGCCAGGCCATGAATACCACTGGAACGCAGCCATGGTTTCCGGAGGAATACTATCCACTTGCTTTTTCATTCGGTGGCTAAATATCTTCACGAAATGCGAGACCAGGGCGGGAATGTCTTCACGTCGCTCTCGAAGCGCCGGTACTGAGATCGGGAAGACGTTCAAACGATAGTACAAATCACTGCGAAATTGACCTCGCGCTTTCATGTTGGCGAGATTCTGATTGGTCGCGGCGACCAACCGGACATCGACTTTGTGGGTTTGACCGCTTCCCAATCGTTCGAACTCCTGTTCTTGCAGCACACGTAGCAACTTGGGTTGCAACGCAGTAGGGATGTCGCCCACTTCGTCCAAGAACAGCGTACCCTTATCGGCCATTTCGAAGCGCCCGATCTTCTGTGCGATCGCTCCCGTAAAGGCACCCTTCTCATGACCGAACAGTTCGCTTTCCAGCAGATCCAACGGGATAGCCGCGCAATTCAGCTTTATAAGCGGGCGGCCGAGGCGCTGACTGACGTTGTGAATGGCATGCGCGATGAGCTCTTTTCCTGTGCCTGTTTCCCCCTCGATCAGGACAGTCGAATCGGTAGGTGCAACCAGCTCCACCTGGTCGAGAACAGATTTGAGGGCAGCGCTATGGCCAATGATCTGATCGAATCTACGTTCCGCGTGGTTCCCCGTAGGGTAGATAACTTTCTCCCGAGCGTCGGTGTTTTCACGCTGACGGAACGACTTCATCAACGCTCCAGTGTTGATCGATACCGGACAAGCAACGGCGCGGGTTCCATCGGCGGCGCACGTCTGTATGCCGTCGTATTCAAATTCCTGGAGCAGTTGCGCAAACATCTGCGAGCCGCTCGGCTGTCGCGCGATCTCGCGCCGGATGACGATGCGCTGGCGCGGTGTCATGGTGACGTTACGCGATGGGCAAGCCGGTTCGCAGAAGCCGCACTCTATACAGTGGGTGGCATCAGAAATGTTCTCGATCGTGGGGGTCGACTTGAGTCGCCGAAGATGGATCCCGTCGTCGCGACTCAGGACGCTGTCGGGTGCCAATACGCCGTGCGGGTCTGCTAACTTTTTGATTTGCCACATCATCTCTGTCGCTTTATCGCCCCATTCACGGCGTACGAAAGGGGCCATATTGCGCCCAGTCCCATGCTCGGCCTTAAGCGAACCGTCGTATTTATCGATCACAAGTTCGACTAAGTCATCCATGAATGCGCCGTAGCGCTTCAGATCGGCGGGGTCGTCCAGCTTGGGCGTGAGAGTGAAGTGCAGGTTGCCAAAGGCTGCGTGCCCTGCCACGCCAGGCAGAAAGCCATGCTTGATTAGCAGTGCCTGTAGGTCGTGTGCTCCTTCGGCGATCCGCGCCGGAGGAAAACAGACATCCTCATTGAGAACCGCCGTTCCTTCCGGCCGCAGTTTGCCGACGATCCCGAGCAGGCCTTCTCGTATCCGCCAGTCAATCTCGATCGCCTCGGCGTCACGTGTGAAGTCCAGAGGATGGAGTAGATTCGCGCTGGCGACAAGCGCACGTGCCGCGGCTTCGGCCTGGTCAAGTGCCGCGTTGTCTGTTGCTGCAAACTCGACCAGTAGTGCCGCGGCCTTAGGATCAAGCGTCCTCCAATACTCGGGCGTCCCCGGAAAAGCCTGGGCGGCAGCCTCCAGGGCTGGCGCGACCATGAGCTCGACGGCCTCAGCGCCGAGGGCCACGAGGCGCGGCACTAGAGCAACGGCTTCGTCGATTGAGGGCAATGGAATCCATGTGACGCAGGTTGCGCCCGGCGCCGGAAGCGTGTTTATCACTGCTTCGCCCATGAAGGCGAGGGTTCCCTCGGAACCAACGACGAGGCGACGGAAGATCTCCAACGGAGTGTCGGCGTCGAGGAAAGCATCAAGCCGGTAACCGGTTGTGTTTCGGATCGCAAACTTGTGGTGCACTCGGTCGGCGAGAGCACGGTCGGCAATCAGCTCGGCGCGCAGCTTGAGCAGGCCCTGTGCGAGGTTGGGTTCGGCTCGCATGAAGGCCGCCTCAGCATCGAGCTGCGCCGTGTCGATGACAGTTCCAGAGGCCAGTACGAGAGTCATGGATCGGACGGTATGGTAGGAGTCGCGTTCAATCGTGCACCGCATCCCCCCGGCGTTGTTGGCGATGACGCCACCGATAGTGCAGGCGTCGATGCTCGCCGGGTCGGGCCCCAGCCGCCGTCCGTGTCTGCGTAAGAAGGTGCGGGCATGCCCGAGAATGACGCCGGGCCGGGCACGAAGCGCCAGTCCTCTGTCCTCGATGGACATTCCGTACCAATGACGGCGAACATCGATAAGGATGTCGTCGGACTGCGATTGTCCGCAGAGGCTCGTCCCCGCAGCGCGGAAAGTCGCGTGATGTCCGTTCTCGCGGCAGTAGTTCAGTAGAGCTACGATGTCATCGATAGTGCGCGGCGTTACCACGACCTGCGGAATGAGACGATAAGGACTGGCATCGGAGGCGTAGCGGACAAGATCAATTGCGCGGTGCAGAACCTGGTCGGCGCCAATCAGCGCACTAAGCGCCTGACGCAAACCCTGCGGCGTACCGGAGGCCAGCTCTTCGGGAACGCGGTCTTCGGTTGGATTATCCGGAGGGTGACCGATTCGAGCAGTGTCTGACTGTAGTAAGGCCATGATGACGTTGGTCTCCTGATCTGGTATGCGCTCAGCGTGCGACGATCCGGTTGGTTATGCGGCCAATTCGCTCGATCTCGACTTCGACCGTGTCGCCGTCGTGCAGAAACATCGGTGGTTTCCTCGTGGCTCCGATTCCGTCGGGCGTGCCTGTCGCGATGAGGTCCCCAGGCATGAGCGTCATCGCGCCTGACGCGTAAGCTGCTATTTTGGCGCCTGAGAAGATGAGATCTGACGTGTTGCCGTCTTGCACGGTGTTGCCGTTGACGCGGGTCTGAATTCGCAGTTGATCGGGATTGGGGATTTCGTCCGCCGTAACAATCCACGGGCCAAGCGGCCCTGAGCTGTCTGTGTTCTTTCCGAGAGCCCACCGATCGCTGGCCATTTGAAATTTGCGGGCGCTGAGGTCGTTGAAACAGGCATAGCCGAGGAAGCCGGCTTGGGCGACCTCAGGTGTGACGTCTCTGAGCTCTTTGCCGATGATCACGGCCAACTCGCCTTCCCAGTCGAAGTTGTTATCGCGCGGTGGGATGGGAATGGATTGGCCATCGACAGCCAAGGTGGAGCGCCAGCGCGCGAAAATGTCGGGCTGCTCTGGCACCTTAAAGTGTGCTTCCTGGGCGTGGGCCAGGTAGTTCAGACCCGCGCAGAGCACACGAGCCGTATCGGGCAGTGGCGGAACTTGAACCAAGTCCGCAATCGCCTCTACGCCGGATCGCGCCTGGGCAGCTGCCACTAGACTCTGCTGCGGGTCGGCCCAGAACTCATCGAGGTTGGCGAACGGCAGCGCTTTGTTGTCGAGGACCCTGGCTATGATTCGGCGGTCGCCCTTTTGATAAGAGATGAGCTTCATTGGTAGGTCTCCTTGCTCTCTGAGACGAAGTCAATGTGTTGTGGTCAGCCAGTCCAGTCTTTAAGGAAGCGCAGCAGTTCTTCGTTCACTATGTCCGGTCTCTCCTCTTGGGGGAGGTGTCCGCATCGGGATATGCCAAGGCCGCGTACGTCTTCAGCCATCCCCCGCCATACATCTAGCAGATTGAAGAAGCGACTGTTCAACTCGAAATCCTGTCCCCAAAGAACCAGGACCGGGCAGGTGATCAGCTGTGCAGCATCCACAATGTCCTGCTTCACGTCCTCGCCAGTAGCGCGATAGTCCATCGCAGAGCCGCGGACGGCCCCCGGCTGCCGGTAGGCACGGACGTAGACGTCGATCTCTTCGGGGGACAGCATGTTAGGGTCGTAGCACCAGGAGCGATAGAAGTGCGTCAACCAGACGTCCTCGCGTCCGGCGATCAGCGCCTCCGGCAGATCAGGCACATTAAGAAAGCGGACGAACCAGGCGATTTGACTTACGTGCGGGTTATCACTCTGGGTCAGGATCCTGGTGGGGACGTTGTCCATCGTGACGAAGCGATCAATGCGCTCCCGATAGTCCTTGGCGAAACGAGTTCCCACCCTTGCGCCCCGGTCATGACCGACGATGGCGGCGCGCTTGTGTCCTAAGAGGTCCATCAGTGCCGCGAGGTCGTTAGCCATGGTGCGCTTGTCATAACCGAAGGCGGGTTTCTCGGTGTCGCCGTAACCGCGGAGATCGGGAGCGATGATTGTGTACCGCTCCGCAAGCACCGGTATCTGCTTGCGCCACGCGAACCAGGTCTCCGGAAAGCCGTGCAACAGATAAACCGGCGGGCCGCCTCCGGCAGTCACCCAGTGCTGAGTGATCCCATTGAGGCGAGCGGTATGATGTGTCACTCTCAGCGATACGGTCAAAGTATCCGTTCCACCCCACGTTCCCTTTTTGTTTCGCAACAAGAATGAAGGTGATTGGATTTTGTGACCACACCAAATGCCGTGGTTTTGACACTACATTTTTCTGTAGGGGATTCGGCGGGGAAGTCGGCGATGCAAGTCGGCGCTTCCCCTGCTTCTACTCTCGGCAGTTTCTTGACATTCGCGGCGTGGGATAGTGCTTTGGGAGAGACACAAAACAACGAGTACAATTGCCGGGATGAGGCATAGCTTCGGCACGGTTCGCGACCCTGCTAACTCGGCGATACCGAACACACAGGTGACGATCACCAACCAGGACACGGGCATTGTCTACCTCACCCAGTCCAGCGCCTTTGACGAATACCGTTCCGACAACCTGCAGCCCGGCACCTACATGGTCAAGATCGAGGCCCTCGGCTTCCGCGATACGATTTCGGTCGGGAATGTCGTAACGGTCGACAACAACAACCGCGTGGACAGTCAGCATGCTGGTCGGCAACCGTCTACCCGCCGGCGAGCCAGTCGAGCACCAATCGAGTGATATCCGCGGGTTTCTCCCGATGCAGAAAGTGGCCACAATCGGACACGATCTCGAATCGATAAGGGCCGCTGAAGTATTTCGACTGGCCTTTCATCGGTTCGGCCCTGACGTCGTCGGCGCCGCACAGCGCCAGAGTTGGCACGCTGATCGGACGGTCGAGCCGTGACCGCAATTCAACCAAGGCCGGATCCTGCAAGGTCGGATTAAGCGACGCTCGGTAATAGCCGACGGTCGCGGCGACCGCCCCCGGATGGCGCAGCATGGATTTGATCCGCTGCACGTGAGCGTGCTCGGTGTGACCGGGTGACCAATAATCCCACAGATAGCTGATGAAGGCGAAATCATTGGTCGGGATCGCCTGCTCGGGTAGGGTGGGCAGTTGGAAGAACCACCAATGGAAGGCGCGGTGTATCTGTTCTGGTACGACAAGGCTCTCCTGAACCGCACCGGCATGCGGAATCGACATGACCACGGCACGCCGCACCAAATCAGGAAACGCCGCGAGGAATCCATAGGTCATCGCCGCACCCCAGTCCTGCCCCACGACGTGCGCTCGACCGTCCGGGGCCAAAACCTCGATGAGGGCCTTGACGTCGAGCGCCAGGGTCGCCCGGTCGTAATAGCCTCTTGCGGGAATCTCCGTTGGCGGATAGCCGCGCAGGAACGGTGCAACTACCCGATAGCCGGCACCAGCGAAGGGGGACATCTGACGTTCCCAGGTCCAAGCATTGTCGGGATAGCCATGTAGCAGAAGTAGCAACGGCCCCGATCCCTCTTCGAGAAAGGCGAATTCGATCCCGTTGGCAACGATGTGTCCTTCTCTCATTTCTCTGCCCGAATGGCTGCGGTCTGGCTCAAAAGGTCGATGGTCATGTCGACAATTATTGTTTGACCGTGGTGGGGATCGTCGCGAATCGCTGACGGACGACTGCTTAGTGCGAGTCCCGCGGAACGCCGTGGCCTCGCATTCCGCGCAGGAAGTCGAGGTCGCAGCCTTGGTCGGCCTGGAGGACATGTTTCCTGTAAAGGCCCTCGTAACCCCCGGTCTGCGGGAAAATCGGGGCCTTCCAAGCGCCCCGGCGACGCTCGAGTTCGGCGTCCTCGACTAGGAGTTGCAGCGTGCGTTCGGCGACATCTAGAGCGATCCGGTCGCCGTTCCTGACCAGGGCGAGCGGGCCTCCCACGGCCGCCTCGGGGGCCGTGTGCAGGACGACGGTGCCGTAGGCGGTTCCGCTCATCCGCGCGTCGGAGATTCGGACCATGTCGCTCACGCCCTTCTTCAACAGCTTGGCCGGCAGGGTCATATTACCCACCTCGGACATACCGGGATAGCCCACGGGGCCGCAGTTTTGCAGGACCATGACGCAGCTCACGTCGATATCGAGATCGGGATCGTCGATTCGGGCGTGGTAATCCTCGATCGATTCGAACACGACCGCCCGCCCGGTGTGCTTCATCAGTTCCGGCGTGGCGGCGGACGGCTTGATCACGGCTCCGTTCGGGGCGAGGTTGCCCCGTAGCACGGCGATGCCGCCTTGGGCGACCAGCGGGTGGTCGAGGGAATGGATAACTTCCGGATTGAAATTTTCCGCCTCGCGGCAGTTTTCCCAGAGGGTGCGGCCGTTGACCGTGGGCGCATCGCGATGAATCATCCCGGCCTCGCCTAGCGCGCGAATTACGACCGGCAGTCCTCCGG
>Ga0302324_100008858_pt1 | contig 21155 bp, 20 predicted proteins | sample Palsa_T0_1_FD_201949 | JGI IMG/M metagenome (GOLD analysis project Ga0302324, IMG submission 201949) | Peat permafrost microbial communities from Stordalen Mire near Abisko, Sweden - Palsa_T0_1 | ecosystem: Environmental > Terrestrial > Soil > Palsa > Peat permafrost | place: Sweden: Abisko...
CTTCATTCTGAAATCCGAACGGCGTGAGCGAGCGATTGTATGCCCCGCTGCGCGCGATCCCGGCCTTGAACAGATTACTGTGTGCCAGAAGATTGGCCGTCATGAACGCACCGTAAGAATGCCCCATCACCGCCACGCGATTGCGATCCACCACTCCCAACCGCACGCCCTCATCGATCGCGGCCTGCGCACTGGCCACAAGCTGCTCCACGTAGGTATCGTTCGGCTCGGCATTCCCCTCGCCGACAATCGGGATCGTCGCATTCTCCAGCACCGCGTAACCCTGCGTCACAAACGGAATCGGCGACCCCCAATTCAAAAGCGGAAAGGCATACGGCGACCCCGTGATTTGCCCCGCCGCCGACCTGGTCTTGTACTCCGTCGGATACGCCTCCATCAGCGTCGGCAGCGGCCCATCCGTTGGCTTGTATCCCGGAGGCAGATACAAATTCGCACTCAAGTCCACGCCATCCGCGCGCTTGTACTTCAGCACCTGTTTCTTCGGCAGCGGTGCGTTGCCATAAGGATTGGGAAAGAACGTAACCTGCTTGAGCTCACCGTTCGCCAGATCGAGCAGGTAATAATTCGGAGACAACTCCGGCGATTCTTTCGACACCAACACCGCCGGCTTGCCCGGATCCAGCACTACCCTTGCCGACTCGAACAGCTTATCCTCCGACCGCCATACCTTCTTGCTCTCGCCATTCGCTGTACTCATTACCGCCAGAAACGGACGATCTCCTTCCGGCGACGCACCCCGCCCCCGCAGATAAATTCCGCTCCCATCCGCCGTCGTCTCGAGCACCTGCTTCCCGCTCGCATTCATCACCTCCAGCGGCGATCCCGGATCGTGATACCGATCCTCAAATGATCCCTCAAACAACTTCACTGCACTCCCCGGAGCATCTGGCGCCACCGCCAGCATCGCCCGCTTCCGATCCTTCCATCGTTCCTCTTCCACCAGCGCCAGCTTTCCCGTTCCCCAAGTCACACTGCGGAGCCGCATCGGAAGTTCCGTCATCTTCAGCGCCTGACCGTCAAACGGTGCGTCCAGCAAGAAGATCGTGTCGCGCACCGCCACATCTTTTGCTGGATCGCCGCCATCCCCCGCATCCACCCAGGAAACTGTAGCCGGTGCATCGCTGCGCCAATCAAAATCCCGGGGACCCGCCTCTACTGCATCACGGGTGATGGGGATCGAATCCTCGAGAGGCTTATCCACCAACTGCTTGCTCGCACCTGTCTCCAGATTCACTACTGTGACCCGATGCGGAAAGTAGTCGTACGGCAACAAATACGAATACGGATGATGCCACTCCTCGATCATCGAGTACTTTCCATCTGGCGACGGCGAAGCGCTCTGGATGACTCCCTCCTTGCCCACTGCTTTCACCGTCCCGTCCAGCCGCACCACCTCCGCCTGCGCCGTCCCGTAGTAATCGAAGATCCGCTCGTCCTCTGGGCTCTTGATCAAATCTTCATACGTCCGACCCGGCGTGACCCTCCCCAGGTTTTGCTGTATCACCGGCCCCTTAGGAACCTCACTTCGCTGCGGAACCGCGCCTCTGCCCTTTACCACCGCCTTACAGATCAGACTCTGGCTGTCGCTCGTCCATTCGCACGGCGATCCGAACACGCCATTCAGCGCAATTCCCCCGAGGCGCTGCGCCGTTGCCGACGCCACATCCACAATCCACAAACTCAACCCCGAATCCTTCGCATCGTCACTGATGTTTACGAAGGCAACATGCCGCGCATCCGGGGCCCAATCCGCGAACCGTATCTTCGCGTTCGCCGGCACCCCGGCCACCGTTTTTTCCGCGCCGTCAGGCAAAGCCTGCAGCCGAAGCCCGGTAAAATAGAGTCCGCGGCTCGGCCCATTCGTCTTGGGATTAAACCGCAGCCCGCCCAGGCGCAACTCCGGCTGCGCCAAATCAGAAATCGGAGGCAGTCCCGAAACCGGCTCGATCAACAGCCATTGCCTGCCCGCCTTGTCCTTGGGCGAAACCTCCACGCGCGGCGTCAAATGCGTATCCACGAGATCGATCATCGCCTTCGGCGGCTCCTGATAGTTCAGACTCGTTTGAGCCAAGGGCCCGTAAGACACCGCAAGAAACATCATCGCAACCTGAGCCAGCCGCAGGATAGAAATGGACCGCATAAGCAGACCTCCGAGTTGAATTCTCAGCAAGATCGGGAAATGTAAGGGCCAACATTCTCCCGCGAAAAGCAAAGACAGGCAATAGCGATTAGTGGGCAGGATGAAATCTGTCAGTGCGTGCCCTGGCACGAAAGATGGCTGCCCGGTGGAGACAGTGCCGGGATGCGCTTAACGAGCTGTGACCAATTTCGTGATCAGTACAGGGTGCTAAGGTGCGGCGGCTCGCGGCATCAAGTATTGCTCTCTGTCTCTTGCATCGGTTTCGACCTACCGTATCGTAGCTTGCTTCGGAGGACAGGAAGGCGGCGTCAACGTGCGGTTATCTCACCCGATGCCGAGACTCAGGGTTGCGGGGACCGCCGATACGCATGAACTTTGCAGGCACGAACGATTCGTCCGGCCTCAGGAGTGCCCCCTACCTGTGGAGGTAACTGATGGCTGCGACCGGTTCATGGCCGTTCTCCTCCTGTTGCGTAAAAGTGCGACCAACGGTCGGGGAAACGCCGAGGGTCGAGAAGACGCCCGATGTGAACCGAGCAGCATTGACTTGTTCTGGAGTTGCGCCGCCGGAGAGTTCATAGCTTGCGTCGATGTAGCCTCCAGTGTCGGAGAAAGCTTCCGTCGAAATCCCGTACGTTCCGATCTCACGCGCAGTGACAGGGGTGCTCGGGCGATCGCCCAGATGATCTCCCAACACGACCAGGCGATCGGGGCGGAAGAATGGCAGAGGACGCAGAAGTACGCCATGTACGAGGGAGAATATGGCAGTAGTGCTACCTATCCCCAGACCCAGGGTGAGAACGATGGCGAGTGTCAACCCAGGTGTTTTCCTCAGCTGGCGATATGCAAAGCGGAGATCGTGTGCAAGTGCGTACATGGCTCAGGCCGCTCAAGTCAAAGATGATGTTCTTCTGCTGTTTCTCGCGGACCAGGCAGCGGAAAATGTGCTCATTTTTCTTGCTATTGGTCGTCTGGGCCCCTTGGTTTTCTGCACGAGCACGCTCTTTTGCTGGCGTTCTGATTCCACTTAGGTCGGCAACAAACGCATTCCAAGTGCCGATTTTCGTGCTGACCCATCACCCGCCGACCGTTCGATCGAAACAAGACGAGCAGACTTCTCGGTCCTCCGGAAGGGCGGAGGCCGCGCTTGCTCTATCTACCTCGTGCTCGACGATTGCCTGAAACTTCCGCAGCGCGCTCGGGACGAGAAGGCTTCTGAAATATCAGGAAGCGCGATATCCGAACAACTTTCGGCACTCCAGTCTCAAAAACTTCCCGAAGACAGGAATGTGGCGGTTGCCCTTTTCAAGAACGAATTTGCATGAAATAAGACAGGCGCGCCATTTGAATTCCTCGGTACCGTGTTTGCTGCCATAAGCGGTGATATCTTCTTGGGAAACGCCAAATACCACCGCTCCGATTTTGGACCAGACGCAGGCACCCGCGCACATAGCACAAGGCTCGTGCGTGGAATACAACACGAAATCCGGGAGATACCGACCGTAGCCGGAGGAAACGTATTTCAAGGTCTCAAGCTCCACATGCTTGATGGACGAACCGGAAGTTTTTACGCGGTTGCCGGCAGATGCGATAATCACTTCCCGTTTCCCGATAAGGTGCGTGATGACCGCACCAATAGCATAGTCGCCGCGGTCGCGGGCGCGCTTTGCCTCCGCGATCGCAAGCTGCATAAATTTTTTCTTCGGTTTGTAGGTGGGAGGAATCATTTTTCTCCCCAGTTCAAAGGTCCTAGGCCGCTTTCTTCTGCCGAACCTTTGCCCACCTCGCACGCTGGGCCGCTGCGATTCTCCTCCGACCCGCTGCTGAGATGGTTCCTCTAGGCTTCTTCCGCTGTTTTGCCCAGCGTGCTTTCTGCGCCAGGCTGATCTTACGACGAGCGGCGGCAGACATTGAGTGTTGCGACGAGCCGTTGGCGCCCACACTCACCAAGGCGGCAAGTGCTGCGTCTATACGCTGGGCCTCCTTTTGTACTCGTTCGCGTTCTTTTCTCAAGTGCATTACAACGATCGACAGTTTTCCCATTTTGGTGTTTCTCCCTCGGCTAAAGATAATAGCAGGCCAGAGGAAGCTAAGGGGCGATTCCTGCAACTCGGTTTTCGTCCAAGGCGGATTATTCTGGTCAATCGGGAGTTAATTGCCAGCCAATCGCGCTGCTTGCGATATGAGGTAATTGCGTTCTGGTAGGCTCGTCGTCCGCGCAGCCGCAATTCGGTAGTGTTTGATGGCGGCTTCGTGATCGCCCATCTTTTCAAATAAATGGGCGCGAACGGCGTCGAGACGATAGTGACGGGCAATACGCGGATCGCTGTCGAGAGCCCTAAGCAGTTCGAGGCCTTTGGCCGGGCCGTGCACCATAGCGGCTGCAATTGCGTGATTGAGAGTGACCATGGGACTCGGGGCAACCTGTTTCAGCAGTTCATACAAAGCCAGGATCTGTGGCCAGTCGGTGTTCTCTACTCTTTCCGCCTCGTCGTGAACAGCGGCGATCGCCGCCTGAAGCTGATACAAGCCCACGGATGCTTTCGATAGTGCGGCAGCGAGAAGCTCAATTCCTTCCGAGATCTCTGCGCGATCCCACAGAGTTCGATCTTGTTTATCTAAGGGAATTAACTCCTCATCTGGACCGGTTCGGGCTCGACGACGCGCGTCGGTTAAAAGCATCAGCGCCAGAAGTCCTGCGACCTCGGGATTATCGGCGAGCAGCGTTTTAATGCTGCGGGTCAAGCGGATCGCTTCGCGCGCCAAGTCGAGTCGTTGCAGATGGGACCCTATGCTGCTGGCATATCCCTCGCTGAAGATCAGATAGAGTACATGCAGAACCGCGGGCAGACGTTCAGTTCGCTCGTGCGGAGCAGGCAGATGGAACGGTACGCCCGAATCTTTGATGGTTTGCTTCGCGCGGCTGATCCTTTGCGCCATCGTGGCCTCGGGAACCAGAAAGGCATTCGCAATTTCAGCCGTGGTTAAACCGCCAACCGCCCGCAACGTCAGCGCGATTGCCGAGGACGGAGTGAGGGCGGGATGGCAGCACATGAACAACAAAATCAGCGTGTCGTCTGGATCCATGTCCGCCTCGATCTCGAGGGTGGGTGGCAAGGGTTCCGCTTCGGCGGCCACTACCGTTTCTCTCTCCCGGCGGGCAATTTCGCTGCGCACCTGGTCCGTCATGCGTCGGCATGCAACCTGAATCAGCCAGCCGCGAGGGTTATCGGGAACGCCCTTCTGCGGCCATTGCGTGAAGGCAGCGATCATGGCCTCCTGCACGGCGTCTTCGGCCGAGGAGAAGTCGCGGAAGCGTCGAGCGACCACGCCGAGCACCTGCGGCGCAAGTTCACGCAGCAGATGCTCGAACGGAGCGTCGTATGGACGGTCTGCCATCTCAGCTTTCTTTCCGCCGCAAGGTTCAGAGGCCCAAATCCGCATGGCCACTCAGAACGGGCCGCACTTCGATGGGCATGTTTGCAGGTTTTCCGCCAGCCCCCGGCGCTTGTGAGGCTCGCGCGGCAACCTTATAAGCCTGATCCGGGCTCTCGACATCGATGATCCAGTATCCGGCGAGAAACTCCTTCGATTCCGGAAACACGCCGTCAGTGATCGGTTCTCCGTTTTTTCCGGCCCTGACGAGCTTGGCTTCACTGGGCCATCCCAGACCCTCAGTCGAAACGAATACACCGGAATCTTTCAGTTCTTTGCTGAATGCGCGCATGAAACTCACATTCGCCTGAAGATCCGCCTTTGACCACCTCGCATAGCCCTCGAAGTCGGACTTCTTGCCGGTCATCATCAAAATGTATTTCATATCTCTTCTCCTATCGAGTTCGGCGCTGCTTCTCGCACCATCACACAATCGGAAACAGGCCAGCGTTCTCGACATGCGTCTATTCGGAATTGGATTCATGGGTTGCGAATTGCCGGACTTCGATCGGCATGTTTGTGGGTTTGCCTCCGGGTCCGGGAGCTGCGGAAATCCGGCCGGCGATGGCATAAGCCCGCTCGGCTTTGGCGACGTCGACGATCCAATAGCCCAAGAGAAACTCCTTCGACTCGGGGAAAATGCCGTCGGTGACGGGCACGCCGTTTTTCTCGCCCCGTACGACCTTGGCTTCGCTAGGTCCGGTCAAGCCCTGTGTGGCGACAAACTCTCCGGATGCGGTGAGGTCCTTGTGGATGCTCTGAAGAGCCGCCATGTGCGCCCCGATATCCTGTTTCGACCAGGCGTGATAGGATTCGACGCCTGCTCTCGCGCCCGACATCAGCAAAATGTATTTCATGTCCTTCGCCTCCTCTTTCATCGGTTATTTCGTTTCGTACTCGGCGCGGACTGTGTCTGCCGATTGGCAGCGCCTGTGATCCGCGCTCTCATCCTGTAGTCGGAGCCGCCCTGACGTTCTCTACATCCCTTCAGAAAATATTTTCACCGGAAATCAGCTGCCCGTGTCGATTTCCGAGGCCCCGAACCGACATACCAGTGGAGACGAGGAAATGACGACCGAGGAAATGGTAGTGGACGTTAGCCAGGACTGGGTACTGGCTTGCGACGTACAGCAAGGCTTTATGCAGACACCCTGCACAGTTAGCGATTCCTTCGACTATAGCGCGCGCTGTCGTCAAATTCGAGCGCTCGGCGGCGATTGCTATAATTTCATCCCTCTGAAGACTGACCAATTGGCGTTGGTCGTTGGAGATGCATCGGGCAAGGGCCTGGCTGCAGCACTCATGATCGCCAATGTGCAGTCTTCCCTCCGGACGGCGGCATTGTTCACAGGAGATGACTTGACCGCGCTGCTCGAGGCGGTGAATCACCAGGCATGTGCTTCCTCGCTGGCGAACCGGTACGCGACTTTGTTTTACGGTGTCTTCGACAACGCGAAACGAACGCTGCGGTACATCAATGCGGGCCACAATCCACCCGTGGTTCTGCGACACGATGGCTCTCTGGAATGGCTCGAGACCACCGGGGCTCCGGTTGGGATGTTTCCGGATTCGGTATATGAGGAAAGAATCGTCGAGCTTGAGGCTGGAGACTTGGTTATTGCCTATACCGACGGAGTCGTTGAAGCGACAAATCAGAACGGGGAGGAATGGGGGGTTCAGGGCTTGAAAGCAGCCGTCTACGAAGCGCAACGTTCCCAGAATGCCGACGATCTCGTCAACTTAATCTTCGATTCTATCGACGACTTCTCCCAAAGACAGCAAACCGATGATGCGACATTGGCGGTCGTGCGGGTGATCTGACGGCGCGTCACTTGTGGGATAAGGAGCTGAACGGAAGTTACGTTTCAACGTTTGGCAGAAACTGCGGCACTTGACATAGTGCGGTTGTCTCCAGGCAGGCTGAACAGGCTGACGTCTCAGGCCGCTCAGACCCAGATCTCGCCCCGGATCCCGAGTCGCCGTTCGTAAAATCACAAAGCCGGCTTTCAACAGAAGCGGATTACCTCCGGATTGCCGCGATCCCGCCCTGAACCCGAACCCAGCCACTTTAGGCGATGAGCGCTAACGCCTAGTTTCAACAATTCAGGCGAACACGGGCTGGGGCGCGCCTAACCTGATTCGTTGCATCGAAACACTCAGCGGTTCGCTTGTCTTCTCCAAACAATAGAACACGGAGGGCATTTGCCGCATCTTCAATGTCTGCCGCGAATCAGCGGATGCAGCGTGCCCCTGAAGTCCAATCTACATAGTCTGGCATCGTCTGGCTGAGCTGTTGACATTAAGTCGAAGAAATCGCTATGTTGGACCAAGAGCGGGCGCCACGACTCACAAGCTCGCTCGGATTGTGTACCTCAATACCGACTTCGGAAACAAGCCGCACAACTGGGATTTCAAATCATCCCCCTACAGAACAGGTGATGTTCTTGGGAGTCGGCTTCTAGGAAGTTTCCGAGAATTATACTAAGGAGATTCTTTCCGAGTACCGGGGCGAACAGGAAGTTATTCAGACTTCGAGGAGATGCGTATTTGGACGCCACCGGAGTTGCGAGAACGTCTAGAGGCAGATCTCCTCGAAGCCGACTTCGGCACAACCTCGTGAGAGTCCGCGTTGCAACGTAACTTCTGTAGTTTGTTGACCGGCTGTCGAGATGCGAGACAACAAGACGCGAGAAACAGAATCAGAGGGCTCTACGTAGGCAGATTCATTGAAGAACTTCGGTCAGGAATCAAGATAATCGGCCGTTTCCCCCGTGTAAGATTTGTTCCGATGATCGGCCAGAGAAATCGGGCTGGTCTCCGCAAAACTAAGGAGATTCTATGACACTGGAAGAGGCGCGTCGCGTGATTGCTGCCGCCGAAAAGAAGGCCAAAGAAATCGGCCAACCCATGAACATTGCGGTTGCAGATGAAGGGGGGAATCTGGTTTCCCACGTGCGCATGGATGGGGCTTGGCTAGGGAGCATCGATATTTCTATAAAGAAAGCCTACACTTCGCGGGCATTCGACATCGCTACGAAAGACTTGGCCACCCACTCTCAGTCAGGCGGACAGTTTTTCGGAATAAACGCCTCAAACGACGGGAAGATCATGATCTTTGCCGGTGGCATTCCACTGAGGCGAAATGGCAAGGTCTTAGGTGCGATCGGCGTCAGCGGCGGATCAGGCGACCAAGACCATGCGGTGGCCGAGGCCGGAGCGGCCGGTTTCTAATTACCGGATACTGCATGATCGAGGAGTACCGCTCCGACGGTATACCGCGACAATGAGGTGCGGCAGACGCCTGGGATTAAACCGTTCAACGCTTTACTTCCGCGTGAAAAAAGCTCAGAATTGGCCGCCCTTGGGTGTGCGTCCCGTGTGATTTTGTTCTTTGCAGAGTCCACTTGAACGAGTGACAGCGCCAGCAAGATTGTATCGTTCCATGTTTGGATGTTCGAGCGTCGGTGTCTGGAGCACGTCCGATTCAAGCGATTCGGCAGACGCAGCGGCAGAGTCCCGTTGTCTTTGAACAGGATCTTTTGGTTGGATTGATGGCCTGTCCTCGCTTGGGTAATTCTGGCGAACTTCCATCCATCCGGCAGCCGATAAGCCAGCGCAAGACTCGTTGGCGTAGGCCGCATCGCCGCCGTTCGTAGCACCGAGCTTCAGGGTGTCCTCGATCATCTGAAAACGTAGTTTTCTAACATCCACCCGGACCAATTATTATCATCTGCGCCGCGCAGGCGCACGTCTCCCCGATCCATCATCTTGCAAACTTTCGCTTTGAGCCATTTCCTCGCGATTCTCAGGAATTCGGCCCGTGCTACACTTGCCCGTAGGATGCGCTCGGCGCCGCACAAGCCTCTCTCGGCCGTTCTCTCCCAAATTTTGGTCGCCTACACGGTGGAACTCGATTCCGAATTCGAGCGCCGCATGCTCGAAACGCAGGCCGGAGCGCGCCTCTCGCTGGTAATTTGGCTTAATGTGTTGCAGTTTTTGGCCGATGGACCGGTTTCGGTTCGAACGCTAGCTTCGCGCGCGCTCGCCACCGAGGACCAGGGCACGGCCCCGCTTGGCTGTCTGGAGCGATGGGGTTTTATTCAGCTGCAGCCCGGAAAACGCGCCGGCTTCGGCAGCAGCCGAGGCATCCACGCCGATTGGCCGGTTCGGCTCACGGCCAGCGGCGAAACCGCAATTAGAATCTGGCCGGAGCTGATCCCGCAAATCGACGCCCGCTGGTCGAAACGCTTCGGCGACGATGCGACGAGGTTGCGCCGCGCATTAGAAGCAATCGAGCACCAGATTGATCTCGAATTACCGCAGGGCTTGCCCGGTGCAATTCTGCAACTGCCGCAGTTCGCGCCCCGAAAATCGGCTGCGGAAGACGGTCTGCCGCTACCGGTGCTGCTTTCCCGCGTTCTGCTCGCCTTCGCGCTCGATTTCGAACGTGAGTCGCGAACGCCGATTTCGCTATGCGCCAACACGATTCGCGTTCTCAGCGACGAGCCGATCCCTGAAGCAGAGATTCCCAAACGAACGGGCTGTTCGGCGGAGACCGCAGGCATTGGCTGGCAGCACAAGCCGTACATTATCGTTGAAAGGGACCCTGCCCGCGGCCACGGCAAGTTCGTGCGCCTGTCCGAAGCCGGCATCAAGGCGCAGAAAGAGTACCACAGCATCACGCGCGATATTGAGGAAAAGTGGAAGGAACGCTTTCGCACCGCTACGAAAGAAATTCGCGGATCGCTGACGACTCTGCTGAAACGAGGCGAACTTTCTGAAGGTCTGAAACCACCTCCCGGCACGACCCGCGCCGGCGCTCAGACACCGGCTTTAGGCCGCTTCGACATTGGACCTGCCGCGCGCCAGCGCAAGCGGGATTTGGTAATTCAGACGGAAGCATTCGTGCGCGATCCGGCTGGCGCTCTGCCGCATTACCCGCTATGGGACATGAACCGCGGCTTCGGTCCGTAGCAGGGGCTGACGGCAAGCACGCGCATTGCGGCACCATAGGTCGCAGCGTTTCGGGTGAATCGTCGGCATAACCGGCCAACCTCTGCCCGCTCTCAGGACGTGGGGAGTTTGCGGGCTTCGCGGACAATCTTCGTGAGCCGGTTGGAGAGGCGGTTGAGGCATTCGCGAGAAGGGCCTTTTGGCAGAGCCCGGCGAAACATCTCGAGTCGAGGACTTGTTGAGCAGCGAGTAAAGAATTGGAGTGCCCCAGCAATAACCACGTCCTCGATAAAGGTGACCAAGTAGCAGCGTATTGCGGCAACGAAAAGCCCCCATGGGCGACAATGTTCTGAACGGTTTGTTCGATGTTGCCCGCAATCACCAGCTTTGGCATGATAGAAAACTCAGCCGTGGTGATCGGTGACAGCAAATAAGCGAAGCCGGGGATCAGCGCCGCCTGACGCAATGTCAACCCCTCATTGTGATCGCTTGGTGAACTGAGCTCATTGACCTGCTCTCCAACACTGGTCCATGCCCGTCGGCAGCCAACCCGTGGATTCTTGTTCCTCGAAAGCGGAGGTTTTTGGGCGAGCCTGCCGCAATCCTGGATTTCGGGAAGGCTCGGGCCGAGGTATTATTTCTGTTTGCTCAGCCCGAATCAATGAGATGCGAGAAGTTTTGGCTGCTTCGTGAAGGATGGTTGCAGGCACTCCAGCGATTTTCGTGTTCTGAACCGCGCTCGTTCAATGCAACAGGAGAGAGGAGAACCACAGAATTTGAAGCCCGAATTGGCCAACGTGAAAGCACTGGTGTTTGATGTATTCGGAACAGTTGTGGACTGGCGCGGTTCAGTAATTGCCGAGGGCATGGCCTGGGGCAAGGCTAAAGGCCGAAACATAGACTGGGTGGAGTTTGCCGACCGCTGGCGCCTCGGATACAAACCGACGATGGACAAGGTACGTAAGGGCGAGATCCCCTGGACCAGACTGGACGATGTGCATCGAATGATCCTCGAAGAACTGCTCGGCGAATTCAAAATTGACGGGCTCGGCGAAGAAGAAAAAGTTTCTTGGACTCACGTCTGGCGCCGGCTCAAGCCTTGGCCTGACTCCGTCGAGGGGCTGACGCGAATAAGAAAGAAGTACCTGATCGCGCCGCTTTCGAACGGCAATCTCGCCCTAGTGACGAACCTGTCTAAATTCGGCGGTTTGCCATGGGACGCCATCTTGGGAGCCGAATTGGTCCGGCACTATAAACCGGACCGCGAAGTGTACGTCTCCGCATACTACTATCTCGATCTGAAACCAGAGGAAGTGATGATGTGCGCGGCCCATGCCTCCGATTTGCAGGCTGCCCGCAGCAATGGCCTCCGTACAGGGTTCGTTTATCGCCCCAACGAGTTCGGAAGTGGTCCCGCGGGCGTGCCGGACAGAGCTAGCCCGGGAGATTTTGACCTGGTTTCCGCCAGCATAATCGACTTGGCTCAACAAATGGGGGCGTGATCACGGCGGCCAACAATCATAGGATCGCGGCGAGTCTGAGGCGTCGCGGCAGCTTCTCTCGGCCAGGCGTGGATTGGCGAGAATAACACCTGCGTATATACCCGACGTATATACATTTTCGGAAGGTGATGTATGGACACAGCACGCGTTTTTCGTTCGGGAAATAGTCAGGCGGTACGGCTGCCGAAGCAATTTCGACTGAAAAGCAAGGAAGTGGAGATCTTTCGGCGAGGGGATGAGATTGTTCTGCGCGAAAAAGATGGAAACATGGTGCGAGCCTTTGACCTGCTGGCTGATCTGCCGGATGACGTCGTCATTGCTCACCGCGAGAAGGATCGCCCGCAGAGAAGAAGGAGACTGTAATGGAGCCTCGCTTTCTGCTGGACACAAACATCTGTATGTACATCCGGCAAAAGCGGCCCGAAGAAGTCTTGCGCCGATTCCGCAAGCTCCGCCCCGGGGAAGCCGCGCTTTCGGTCATTACCTATGGCGAGCTGCTCCATGGCGCAGCAAAGAGCGAGCAACGGGTGGAGGCGCTCGAGCGGTTGCGTCAGCTTGTGCATGTGTTGCCCGCGCTTTCCTTGCCGGAATCGGCGGCCGAAGCATACGGGTCGATTCGGGCGGAGCTGGAAGCGAGAGGCGAGGTGATCGGAAACAACGATCTTTGGATCGCTGCGCATGCCGTGGCCGCAGAGCTGACACTAGTTACAAACAGTGAAAGCCCATTTCGGCGGGTGCGTGGGCTGAAGATTCAGAATTGGACTGTCTAGCCAACCTCGATGACCGGTCTCCCGTGCCTGACGTCGATGGAGATTTCAGCGATGGGGACCGTTCCCTGCCACCGAGTGGCACTCGCGACCTCGCGTTACAGGTGCCGCCTGCTTCTTGCCGCCGCTGGCAGTTGCCAAGCTGAGGAGTGTTCAAGGATCGCCTTGTCAGAGAAACAATCGCCCACCAAGAAAAGCCGCCCAGACATCAGGCGGCTTGCCGTTTGTTGCGACGGGATGCGAGAGAACAGCCAGGCTAGTTTCCGCTGCTCAGTTTCGACAGCTCGGCGATGGTTGCCTTGTCATCATAAATCCCGGCGGCTGCCACGTACGGCGTCCCCTTAGCACCCAGTAGATAGCTGACTTTACGCGAGCCTTCCTTCTCACCGGGCTTCGCCCACGAATACTCCGCCCACGTCCCGGAAGGTTTCCTGGCTGCTGCGCACAGGCCCTTCGGGTTCGGGAAGATGCTATTCCCTTTGGGGTCTTTGATGGACGATATTTCTGCGCCTCTGATATCTGCCCTCATGGGGTGAGACACATTGGTCAACTTGTCGCAGTCGAGAACGAAAATATAGGTGTCCTTCCACACCCACGGACTCGGATTTTGGTTAAACTGCGCCGCGTCATGCGTCTTCGACAGCGTGCTGGCTGCTTCCTTCACCTTGGCGATGACCTCTTGAGCGGTTGCGTGGTCCTGCCCAACGGCAACAGCGCACAGGGGCACACTGGCGAGAGCCATCGCTACACCGGCGACGATCTTGCTGCTCCTCATTCGAAACCTCCTTTTGACTTCGAGAAACGGCACCCAGTCTACACCCATCTCCTCCGATCGCCACAGATGCGAATTGATTTTCCTCTGGAGTCAGGGTTGGTCCTATCTTCGACCAACGGGAAGACCAGGCGAACCCCCGATTACACTCACGATCCCACACTAAGACCGCGCCCAAAATCCCGCTGGACCGAGGACTACTCGCGGTGATTACGGGGCTTCGACGAATTCCCGAGCCGAGAGAACCGATCCACGGGAGGGAAAGAACGGTCATCAAGGACTGCTGCGCCGACCTCGACTCCAATGTCCACGATTGCCTCATCAACAAGGTTCTCTACGGCATCGCCACCAGCTGCGTTCTGGGAACCGACTACTTCATTGCTGGGTTGGGACACATCCGTAGCCGTGGCAACCTGGGCTACAGCAGCCCCAGGACATTGAAACTGTGCCTTGTACGACCCGGTTGGGACTTCTATCTTCCACAGCTCGGTCGAATTCTTTTGCGCTTGATAATACTGCGCGAGGCGTTTTCTGACGTCGGCCGCGCGCAAGCGTACGACCGGATCCTCGGCGGTATCGTAGTCAGGGGCGCGTCCGAAGACTTCGATCCCGATAGCCCGTTCGCGAAGCGACTCGTCGGAACCCGCAAGGCTCTGCTCCACGATGTAGCGAAACATGTCCTGGCATTGACGGCTGGTTCGGAAAGGAGTGCTGAGAAGAATGTCATTCAACAATTCCCGGACTTGCGGCCGAGCCGCAGCAGGAACCGCATCAACAGGCGAACTGTGCTGGGTGGCCATAACGGGCGAGGACGCTTGCCTGTCGAGCTAGAACGATCTGTACTTTGCAGTACTTTACTGCTGGAACATTGCGCAATGCGGTTTTTGTCGCTCATCGTAATTTATTGTCAACAGAGGGCTTCCGCAATGTTCGTGCGGTAAGTTACCGTAGCCAACCTAGACAGGGGAAGCGATCGGGCATATTCATTCGGTGCTGCACCCGAAGCGCCCGGGCAAACTGAAGTCGCGACCACTCCGGACCGAGAATCAAGGAGCTTTCGGCGAATCTCGGCACTTCGAAGTTGTTCTCGCTTCTGCGATTGGCGGCTGCCCCCAATCGGCGAGAGGATTACTGCTTTCAGTGTGAAACCATGACAATAAGAGAAAACATGACAGACATTCGGCGTCGCAGCAGAGAAGAAATAATGGCCTCTTTGTCCAGCGGGAGCCCTAACGAGATTCAGGATGCGTTGATCAATGCGTGCTATTGGGACAAGGATTGGAAGTGGCTGTTACAACAGCTGCGGAAGTTTGCGGAGCACGGCGACGATCGAGTGCTTTGGGCCGTTGCCACGGGCGTGGGCTTTATCGCCGCCTTCAACGGTGAAATTGACGAACATGAAGCACAGTCTATCCTCACTCGGCTCAAAGCAAACGCAAACTCCGCTGTGGCCGTGGCCGCCGAGGAGGCGGAGGCAGACATAGAACACTTTGTAGGGCACCGCCAGCGGGGCGAGGATGTTGAACTTGTAGAGCGACGCCCACAAGACCGGCTGTTCCTGCCAGCGGAAAATTGTATTGCGACTGATCCCACACCCCGCCAGACGCGCTGGTTACAACAGTTAGCGGCAAACAGCAAGCGCCAAAGCTGTACTTTCCCCGCTATTGCGGCATCGTGTACTCCACCTTCGCTTGCTCCAGGTTGGGGATGTCGGGATCGGCGTCTTTCCAGAGGGTGAGGAAATCTTTGTAGGCGGCGAGTGCCCGGACGCGGGCGGCATCGGCATCCGCTCCCAGCACCGTCTCCCTGGATGCCGCCGTAACCTGCCCCTCGGCCAGCGCATCTCCACTCTGGCAGTTCACCGTCTTCAGCCCCAGCACATATTGGCTGCCCAGGCTCTTTCATCCTCTACTTCATGCCGGTTTATCCCGGCGCACAAATATCCCATCGCAACCCAGACCCAGAATCCAGGTTCGGAAAGTAAACGCCGGTCACTGGCGCTGCGCCGCACACAGATGCGTGCAGAGTGAGGATATAATCGGCGCGTGTTTCATCCCTGGCTGGAGAAACCTTATGCGTTCTTTCTTTCTTCGCCTCACTTTCCTGCTCTTGGTGTCTGTGAGTCTTGCCGCAGTCGATGACAAATCCGCTTCCAGCACTTCATCCGGCGCGCCGAGTACCGCAGCACGCCCTGTAACGGACGATTACTTCGGCAACAAGATTCTCGATCCTTACCGCTGGCTTGAGGATCTCAAGAGTCCGGAGGTTTCGGCATGGATGAAAGCGGAGAACGATCATACGCGTAGTGTGCTCGATCGCATTCCGGGGCGAGATAAGTTGCGTGCCCGAATTTCGGAACTGGACAACGCCGGAGACCAAGTCAATGGCTTCCAGTCCTACCAGGGCTTATGGTTTTACCTGAAACGCACCCCGGGTGACGACAACCGCAAGCTCTACGTGCGCGGTGCCGCCAGCGGTTCCGAGAAGCTTCTGGTTGATCCAGAAACGCTCACCGCGAGCGGAGTCCACTACTCCATCGACTATTTCCAGCCCTCTCCGAATGGGAAGCTGGTAGCAGTTGGCATATCACCAGGCGGGTCAGAAAACAGCGTGCTGCGGGTGCTCGAGGTTGATTCCGGGCGGGATCTCGGTGAGCGTATCGACCGCGCCCAGTTCGGGGCGGTGGCCTGGCTTCCCGACAATCATTCCTTCTTCTATAACCGTCTGCATAAGCCTGCTCCCGACGAACCCCGGACAAGCTACTATCTCAATTCGCGCGACTACCTCCACCATCTGGGCGAGGATCCGGAAAAGGACGTCCCCCTGTTCGGGAATGACTTGTCAGCGGCCGTGCCCATGATGGAAAGCGACATTCCCTTCGTTTCGCTTCCGCCGGGATCGCAGTATGCCTTTGGTATCGTCGAGCACGGCGTGCAGCGCGAAATCACACTTTATGTTGTCAAACTGGTGGACGTGCAGGGCGCTACGACCCCATGGCGCAAAGTTGCTGATGTGGCCGACGACATCATCGCCGTCGATGTTCACGGTGACTACGGTTATCTCCTTTCTCACCGGGATGCATCTCGCTACAAAGTGCTGCGCTTCGACCTCGAGAGAGGCAGCCTTTCGCGTGCCGAGGTCGTCATGCCGCCATCCGATACCGTAATCGTTAACATTTCAGCCGCAGCCGATGCTCTTTACATTCAGAAGCTGGACGGCGGGCTCGGCCGGCTGTGGCGTTTCCCGTTTGACGGCAGCCCGGCCAGCGACGTGCCTCTCCCCTTCGACGGGTCTATTCAGGAACTGTTCACCAGCGCAGCTGAAGCTGGGGCATTCGTTCGAATGGCCTCGTGGACGAGATCGCCCGTGCTGTTTCACTACGATCAAAAGAAGGGCACGCTCGCGGACACCGGGGTCATTCCACCGTCTCCAGTGGATTTCACGTCCATCACCTCCGAAGAGGTCAAGGCGAAGGCCTCTGACGGAACGCTGGTACCGCTCTCCATCGTCCATCAACGCAGTCTCAAGCTGGACGGCTCGCATCCCACCCTGCTGCACGGCTACGGATCCTATGGCATTACATACGACCCGGGCTTCGATCCTACTTCTCTGGCATGGCTCGAGCGCGGGGGCGTAATCGCTGTCGCACACGTGCGCGGAGGTGGAGAATACGGCGAGGACTGGCACAATGCCGGGCGCAAAGCGACGAAGAAGAACACCATCACCGACTTCATTGCCTGTGCGCAATACCTGATTGACCACGGTTACACCGCACCGCAACACCTGGCCGGTGAGGGAACCAGCGCCGGCGGAATCACGATTGGCGGCGCGATCACCGAGAGACCCGACCTGTTTGCTGCGGCACTCGATAACGTCGGGATGTCTGACGACCTCCGGGCCGAACTGCAAATCAACGGCCCGGCCAATATCCCCGAGTTCGGCACCGTAAAGAACGAAGAGGACTTTCACAACCTTTTAGCCATTAGCGCCTATCACCGGCTAAAGGATCATGTGGCTTATCCGGCAGTCTTGCTGACCACTGGGGTCAACGATCCGCGAGTGGATCCTTGGCAGATGAACAAGATGACTGCGCGGCTGCAGGCGGCCACCTCGAGCGGCAAGCCGATCCTGCTGCGCGTCGATTACGACGCCGGACACGGCGGCATTGGAGCCACGAAAAAACAACATAGCTTGTTGCTCACTGATCAGTTTTCATTCCTGTTGTGGCAATTGGGGGATCCGGACTTCCAAGACAAAGCATCTATGGTCGGGACAGCTGGAGACAGGCAAAAACACCAATAAGGGGGCAAGAGCCCTGGGTTTCACGCATATTAGCGGGAAAGGCCAGGCAACCGATGCACGGGTAATGAGACTAGGCATTGTCCATCCGCCTGCGGCGAATGAACTAGAAACTTGTACGAGACAGCAAATTCTTGAGGTACGCTGGAGATCACCTCATCAATTCAGGAGACCAGAACAGTATGACTCCACCATTGTTAACGCGACTCTTGCAGCTGTTTTGCCGTCACCAATTTTCGTGGCCACATACGGGGGCCCAAGGCCAGGACTACCAGGTCTGTCTGGTTTGTGGGGCAACCTACGGATTCGATTGCACAAGCATGTGTCGAACCGGCCGGCTGTCGGCCACGGCTGGTGTGCGGTCCCTTTCTACACGCCTAATGTCCCGATCGCATCAGTGATTTAACAGGTCGAGCTGGCGTTTGCAGGTCTTGTGCTAACCTGCCCTTGCCCTCCATTTGCGCCCAGGAGAAAACGGCGTGGTCGAGCAGTCAGTGACAAGCAACCGCGGAATCGGCAAACCGCAGCACAGCAGCCTCGCGCTTGTCATAGTGGCTTCTTCGCTCGGCACCATGATCGAATGGTACGACTTCTTTATCTTCGGGAGCCTGACCGCAGTGCTCTCCCTCAAGTTCTATCCCCCCGGCAACAACACGTTCGCGCTGATTGCCTATCTCGCCACTTTTGCGGTCGGATTCGTAGTCCGACCATTCGGCGCTTTGTTCTTCGGGCGGATTGGCGATCTTGTCGGTCGCAAGCACGCCTTCTTGGTGACACTGACCATCATGGGCGGCGCTACCTTCTCGATTGGCCTGATGCCCACGTTTGCAACGGCGGGCTGGTTTTCCCCGATCGCGTTAATTCTGATTCGGGTCTTGCAAGGCCTGGCTCTTGGCGGGGAATATGGGGGCGCGGCAATCTATGTGGCCGAACACGTTCCCGACCGGCAGCGCGGCTTCTATACCAGCTTTATCCAAGTCACTGCGATCTTGGGGCTTCTCCTCTCTTTGCTCGTGATCCTGACGACACAGTTTGCCATGCCCCGTGCAGCCTTCAACGAGTGGGGCTGGCGCATTCCGTTTCTGGTTTCTCTCTTTCTGGTGTGCATCTCGCTTTACATCCGGTTGAAATTGCGTGAGTCGCCTATTTTTGTACGCCTCAAGACTACAGGGAAAGCCTCGCTCCAGCCGCTCAAGGATGCATTCACCAAGTGGCCGAACCTGAAACTGGTCGTGGTTTGTTTGTTCGGCTTGACTGCCGGACAAGGCGTGGTGACCTATACCGGAGAGTTCTATTCTCTCTTTTATCTGCAGACGATTCTTAAAGTGAATCCGCAAACGGCAAACATTGTGATGGCGGTTGCTCTGGCGCTCGGCATGCCCGCTCTTATGTTCTTTGGGGCACTCTCGGACAAGATCGGCTGCAAGAAAATCATACTGGCCGGCTGCCTGCTGGCTGCACTCACCTATATTCCGATCTACCATGCCATGGAGCGCGCCGCAGGCAACAAGGTCGTCTCCGTCAAGTCCACTCGTAACCAGGTGACTGGAGCCATCAATCTCACACCTCTGACCAGCGACGCAACCGGCGCTCTGGTTGCCGCGCCGGAAGCGCCGCATCCGGACAGCGGCAAACTTGTTCTGCTGGTTTTCATTCAGATGATCTATGTGGGCATGGTTTACGGACCAGTCGCCGCTTATCTGGTCGAAGCCTTTCCTGCGAGGATCCGTTATACCTCGCTGTCGTTGCCCTACCACATTGGCAATGGCATCTTCGGAGGATTGTTGCCGCTCATCGGGCTCTCGATCTGTGCCGCAACCGGCAAGATCTATGCCGGACTCTACTACCCGATGGCCGTGGCCGCGCTGACATTCGTCGTGGGCAGCATCGCGCTGCGCGAGACCCACGGCACCAGGATTTGGGACGAAGTCGACGCCCCCCTCGCCCCGCAGGAATCGTGACGCCCCAGGTGGTTAGGGCAGGGGCCTTTTCCGGTCCGTTCTGCTAACCAGGGCTTGCCCCATTGTCTGCGATTCTGCATGATGTAGCCGATGACTTCGAGTTGACCGAGATTCAGCGGCGGGCGTTCCGAGGCTTATAATGTCGGCAAGTAGATTGCCATGAACCAGTTGAGCGCCCTCATTCTCCTTCTGCTCATAGCTTCTTTAACTCTGTCCTGCGCAAGTGAAAGCGACAGCAATCGGCAGCTGGAATCCATCACCATCACTCAAACTGCCAACGGCCAGCAGATTGAATTCGTCGCGACAGGCCATTTTTCCAGTCCGCCAGCCACGGTAACTCCGATCCCGGTGGAATGGTCCATTCAGCTCATCGCGCCGCCGCCCTCTCAGTACACGCTGACTTCCCAGCCCCTCCTGTTCGAGTGCGCTGATTCAATGTCAGGACCAATTCCGATTGTCGCGTACGCTCCCTCGAATGCAAACGCCCAACTCAGCGGATCGTGGTCAGGAATGGTTGAAGCGTCCACGGTAATCACCTGCCCGTAGAAAACGACCGCCTCGGGGCGCACCCAGCGCTGGCTGACGTAATGTAATATCGTGCTCATTGCGTCCATTAGGTCTCTTTCCCCACCGATACCAGTGATACCATTTTCGACGAAAATGCGGTTCATAGAAACTATAGAAACTCCAGCCTGAGACCAAATTCGCTTCCGCTCTTTTGCAGCCAGTGTTCGATGGTCGTACTCACTCCTGGTCCGTAACGTCAGGCGGGATTCGAGGGACCCGATGCCTGCCCTGATTGCCCGCCGGATGGCCAGGGACGGTCATGCTCCCGGCACATCCACTTCGGAACATCTCCCTGCCACATTGTTCCAGAGTTTCGCACCGGCAGTTTTGCATCATCCTCTTGAGCAAGCGCCGCACTGACTCTATCCCATCCATCAAATCGTCAAGTTCGGACAGCTTTTTAAGAGACAGCTCTTGCCAGCGTTCTGAGGCCCGAGCGACGTTTCGAAAACCGAAGAAAAGTTTCCGGATCTCGTCTAGCGTGAAACCGAGTTGTCGCGCTCGTTGAACAACCGTTAGCCGATAAAACACGCTTGAGTCGTAACGCCTCTGCCCACTCATTCGTTGCGCGGGAGGAAGCAGTCCAATACGCTCGTAATAGCGAATTGCGGATGGCTGAAGTCCAACCCGTCGCGCTACCTCGGAAATCGTTAATTCGGGCATGGGTACATTCTAGAGAGCTCCAAGCCTCGATTGCCATATTAAGTTGACAAGTACCTTACAAAAATAGTCTTTGAC
>Ga0302324_100008859_pt1 | contig 21155 bp, 14 predicted proteins | sample Palsa_T0_1_FD_201949 | JGI IMG/M metagenome (GOLD analysis project Ga0302324, IMG submission 201949) | Peat permafrost microbial communities from Stordalen Mire near Abisko, Sweden - Palsa_T0_1 | ecosystem: Environmental > Terrestrial > Soil > Palsa > Peat permafrost | place: Sweden: Abisko...
TACTCGCCGCCCGCTTCAGTGGTGGCGCACCGGCCGAAGAGTCCTGCTTCTTCAGCCGCGTCGTAGGCGCACACTTCCATCCCTGCGATCGGCTGCCCGCTCGACGCACTCGACACCACCCCCCTGACGTGCGAGCCAGTGCTTTCGGGTTCCACCAGTTCCGCGTCGATTTCGGATGTCGTGACGCCGGCGCTCACCTTCACGTGCTGGGCTTCTGAGAGTGTGTGCTCGCCGCCGTAATACCGGACCGGGTAACGGGTGGATGGGTAGGAATAGAATTCGACGGTGTATTCGCCGCTCTTCAGGCCGGTAATCGTGTAGCGGCCGTTGGCGTCTGTTTTGGTGCACCGTTCTGCCTGTGAACCGCCCACCTGTAGCGCACACACCCAGATTTCGCCGATCGCCGCCTTGGAGACGGCATCGATGACCGTACCGGTGATTACGCCGTACTTGGCTTGGAGCGCCGCATCGATGCCGGTGATATTTTCTCCTGCGGTGGTGTGCAGTTCCGTGGATTCCGTGGACACTCCAACGTGGTTCCAATACTGGTTTTCGTATTCGTAATCGTTTGACTTGGGGTGAAATTCGATCTGATCGGTGCTCGTCGCGACCCCGGTGATCTGATATTCGCCATTCTGGTTCGGGTCAGTGCAATACCCGGAGGTTTCTTCCCTAGGGGCCATCCCGTCAAATTCTTCCTTGACGCGTTCGCTGAGACACACTTCGATTTCACCCGCCTCCATAGGCTTGCCAGTACTGGCGCTGGTCACATCTCCTGAGATCGTGGTGCCGATCAGCACGCCGGCATTGATACCCGCAAGCGTTTCTCCCTGATTGACCCACATCGGCTTCGCGTCGTCATAGCGCTGGCCTACGTATGGTCGTTCCGGCCAGAACGACACGTAATAGCTACTGGTTTCCAGTCCATCGATCAGATAGTTGCCTTCTGCGTCGGTCTTGGCGCACTTCGTTTCGAGCGCCGGCCCAAACCCGGTAGCGCATGCCTGCACGCCTGAGACGGGAAGCCCGGTAGCCGCGCTCGTGACGCGCCCTCCGATCTGCGCGCCTTCGGGCAATGCCGCATCGACGTTCGCGGTCGTGCCGCCGGCCGACACCTGCGCGCCACGCTCGTAGTAGCGCTGCGGGGTTTCAGGAAGATAGTTGAGCCCCCCGGGTTTGAACTTCACCGTATAACTCACCGGTGCGAGACCAGAGAACTCGTAGACACCTTCAGCGTTCGTGCTCACGCACGTGGGTTCTTCAGGCCAGGCAGCCGACGGCGAGGCGCACACTTCGACGCCGTCGATCGGGACTTTCGTGGAAGCGTTGGTGACCACACCTTCGACGCGGCCTTCGGGTAGCAGTTCCTCGTCGATGCCGGTGAAGACTTCCCCGACAGGAACCGTGAGTTCCGTCGCCTGAGATGGGGTATACGCGCCGTTATAAAACGTGCGAGAGACCAAGCCGCTGCCGGAGGGAGCATTGAACTCCACATGCACCGGCACCGCCGGCGCCGGCACCACGTAGGTACCGTCGACCCCCGTGCTCACACATTTCTGTTCATAGACAAACCGCCCGGCACACACTTCGACGTCCTGAATCGGGGTCTTGGTCACAGCGCTCGTTACGGTGCCTTCGATCGTGTCTGGTTCGCCGGCGAGCGCGCTCGACGCGAAGACGAGCGTGAGCGCGATCACGGCAAGCACAGCGAGCATGCGCAAAGCCGCGGCAGCCTGAGGGCGGCTCCCTCCTCCCCCGAACGCCTCCCGGCTCAACCCCCTCCTGCGCCCCATCCAGCCACCTCGTGGTCAGCCGCTTACGGTTCGAGGGAAGATACTGGATACAGGGGACTTCGCGGAACAAAACGCCGCTGATGAGCCCAGCTCGCGCTCCGGGCCCGGAACCTGTTCCGTCGGCAAGAAATCTTGCAGACCTCCCCGTGTGATGCATCTTGCAAAAAGACCTGTTAGGTTCCCGCCTGTTCGTGCCGAGTCCTCGAGCCCACGGGATCGAGGAGCGGGGGACCCAAAGTAGCCGAGAGGCTGCGGGGGCGAATCGCCACAATCATTGTGGCGTAGCGCATTTTTTGCATCTTTTGCGCGAGCCCGACAGCTAACCCCGTAGGCGCCAAGAGAAGACTGAAAGGACGCCGTTTTATGTCGGGATTCCCGCGTGATCTTGCCGTGCTCGAGCCCTGGGAGCTTTCGTCGATTCGCTCGCGCGAGCGCCGCCAACGGACCGCCCGTGGGCGTACTCGCACCGCCGCCCACTCCGCCCCTGCCTCCCTGTCGGCGATGCTGGACGCACGCAACCGGATCGCCGCGCGCGACCTTGCCGAGGAGCTGCCGTGGGATCTGTCGTTGGGCCGCTCCCGCGCACGTCGCCGCGCCGCCGAGCTGCGGTTCGTGCCGGCGAGCTCACGGGCGAAGCGCATCTCGTTGGGCGCCCTCGCGGCGCTCACCGCCGGCCCCGCCGCCGTCATGGCCACCGGGGTCGCGGCCGCCAACCCGGGCACCCCAACCCCCGAGCCGGCGACGAGCACCGAATACAGCATCACGCTCAGCGCGGGTGACACCGGCCGTCAGGTCGAACTGCTCCAGCGCGCGCTCAGCATTCCCGTCGACGGCATCTTTGGCCCCGAAACCGAAGCGGCGGTGCAGCACTTCCAAGCCAGCAGAGGGCTGAGCGTCGACGGCATCGTCGGTCCGCTGACGAGCGCCGCATTGCGCGGCGGCGCCCCGGCGGCCGCGTCGGTTGCCGGGCACACCGAGCTCGCCAGCGACACCGAAAGCGCCGCGAGCGGCCCTTCATCTGAGCAGGCCCTGATCGGCGGCAGTGCGGTTGCGCGACTGCAGCAGGCGCTGCACCTTCCTGTCGACGGCGACTTCGGCCCGGAAACAGAGGCATCGATCCGCCGCCTGCAGGCGCGCCACGGGCTGACCGTGGACGGCATCGTCGGACCGGCAACCTGGAGCGCAATCGGAGTGAGCGGGGCGGAAACGCTTACCCCTCCCCCCTCGGCGATCGCCGCCGCTTCTCACGAGGCGACGGCGTCAGCGACATCCACGGCCCCTGCCGCCGCGGGGAGCGATACCTCCAACGCCACCGAAGCGGCGGTCGAGGCCAACCCGGTCGCGCGACTGCAGCAGGCACTGCACATGCCCGTCGACGGGACCTTCGGCCCCGAAACGGAGGCGGCGGTTCGCCGCTTGCAGGCGCGCCATGGCCTGACCGTGGACGGCGTCGTCGGACCCGCGACCTGGAGCGTGATCGGAGTGAGCAACGCGAGCACGCTCACACCGCCAAGCAGCGCCCTGGCGGGGTTCGGTCCCGGGCGCAGCGATGTGGCCGACAGCTCGGGATCGAGCTCGACCAGCACCGCGACCGGCGGCGAAGGCGAAGCCTCGGGCGTCGTGGCCCGCGTGATCGCGGCCGCTAATGAAATCGCGACCAGGCCGTATGTGTTCGGCGGCGGGCACGGCTCGTTCCAGTCCGAGGGGTATGACTGCTCGGGCTCGGTCTCCTACGCGCTGCACGGCGGCGGCCTCTTGAGCTCGCCCGAGGACTCGAGCGGTCTGGAGTCCTACGGCGAAGCCGGACCGGGCAGGTACATCACGATCTACGCGGACGCCGAACACGCGTGGATGACGATCGACGGACGGCGCTTCGACACAGTCGCTCTGCAAGAGACCGGGGATAGGTGGTCGGACTCGATGACATCCACGGCCGGCTACGTCGTACGCCACCCCGACGGACTGTAACCAGCATCTGACCCGGCAGGCTTAAGCCTGCCGGAGGCCGTCGAGAAGAGCACCGACCCACCCCGATCGAGCGTCCCGTCTCAAGCTCGGCCTAGTTTTCTTCCTCCCCGTCCAGAAACGGCGACAGGAGAAAGAAATGCTTGCACGGGCACACACCTTCACGATCGAGGACTACCAGACGCGGCATGTGAGCGTCGAGGTAGACATCCGCCCCGGCCTGCCCGCGTTCACGATCGTCGGGCTGGCAGACGCGGCAGTGCGCGAGGCGCGCCAGCGGGTACAGGCGGCGATCATCAACTCCGGATATGAGTTCCCCGCCAGGCGGATCACAGCGAACCTCGCCCCTGGCGACGTACCGAAGATCGGCCCTGGCCTTGACCTCGCGCTCGCCTGCGCGGTGCTGGCGGCCAGCCAGCAGCTTCCAAGCGAGCCGTTGGAGAGCCATGTGCTGTTCGGAGAACTGGCCCTCGACGGCACCGTGAAGGCTTGCCAGCAGGGGACGCTCGCCGTGGCGCAGGCGACGCTGAACGCCGGTCTACACACGCTGGTGCTCGCGCCCGAGCGGGCGCGAGAGGCGTGCCTGATCGAGGGCCTGGAGGTGGCCGCCGTCGAGCGTCTGTCAAGCGCGGTGCGAGTCCTCGGCGGCGGCCCGCCCGACGAGCTGCCCGAGCAAGCGCGCCGTGGCCCGGACACTCCGAATCCCACGGGACCGGACCTGAGCGAGGTGCGTGGCCAGCACCACGCGGTCAGGGCGCTGATCGTGGCGGCCGCGGGCGCCCACAACAACCTGCTGAGCGGCTCGCCGGGTGCGGGCAAGACGATGCTCGCCCAACGACTCCCCTCGATCCTGCCGCCGCTGAGCCGTACGGAGGCGATCGAGGTGACGCGGATCCGCAGCATGACCGGGGGCTGGGAGGGCGATCTGGCGAGCAGCCCTCCGTTTCGGGCGCCGCATCACTCAATCACTACCGCGGGCCTGATCGGCGGGGCGCGACGCGGATGGGTCGGCGAGATCGTACTGGCGCACAACGGCGTGCTGTTCTTGGACGAGCTCTCGGAGTTCGCTCGCCCGACGCTCGAGGCGCTGCGCCAGCCGATGGAGGACGGGCGCGTGGCGATCGTCAGAGCACGGCACTCCGCCGTCTACCCGTCGCGGTTCATGCTCGTGGCTGCCACCAACCCATGTCCATGCGGCTACGCGGGAAACTGGGAAAGGTGCAGGTGCAGCGAAACGGAACTCGCTCGGTACCGCCGGCGGCTCAGCGGCCCCTTACTCGATCGCATCGATCTCACCGTCAAACTCGAGAGCGAGGGAGCGCTCGGCCTCGGCGCCACGCCGCTGACGAGCTCCGAGAAGGCGCGCGAGCGAGTGATGCTCGCACGCGAGCTTCAGGCGGTGCGCCTGAAGGACGAGGGGGTGACGGTGAACGCGCACATGGACGTGCGGATGTTGCAGCGCCACGCGAGCATTGAGCCACAGGCGGAGGATCTGCTGAGAAGGAACCAGGAGCGGGGCTTGCTGAGCGCGCGCGGCCAGCACCGAGTGCTGCGCGTAGCGCGAACGATCGCCGACCTGAACGGCAGTGAGAAGGTGCGAGCGCGGGACGTGGGCTCGGCGCTGGCGCTGCGCTCCGTAGGCGAGTATGCGGGTGCTCGAGCGGCATGATGAACGGTTACGACATGACAGACGGGCGCGACACCGCGCACGGGCGCGACACGGCAGACGCCGGCGGTGAGCATCCGCGCCAGGCAGGGACGGAAGCTCTCTCTCCAGCGGACGAGCGTGGCGCGAGCCGGGCCTGTGGAGACTGTTTGCGCCGCAGCTGGCTGCTTGCGATAGTGAGCGCTCGTTTGGCATACCAAGCTCGCGATCGGAGACGGCTGCTCGCGCTGCTGGCGCTCGGCGACGAGGAGTTGATCCAAGCGGTCGGGGGCACGCGCCGGCGGGAGCTACGAGAGCGACACGCGCGGTTTACGCGGGAGGACCTCCACTGGAGCGCGGGCGTGCAGGCAATCTGCCGACACCATCCCGGCTACCCGCGCGGGCTGGGATTGGCCGGCGATAGAGCACCGCGGATGTTGTTCCTCGCCGGTGCGGCGCGGCGACTGGAAGAACTGAGCGCAGCGCCAACCGTGGCGATCGTGGGGAGCCGCAGGGCGACCGATTACGGCATGGAGATGGCGCGAAGTCTGGCCCGCGGACTGGCCGCGAGCGGCGTGACGGTGGCGGGTGGCCTGTCGGACGGGATCACGGTGGCCGCACAGGAAGGAGCGCTCGAAGCCGGGGGGAAAACACTGACGGTGATTGACGGCGGCCTGGACGTGGCGTGCCCGGCGCGCCGGCGCGCGCTTTACAGGCGCTTGCGAGCGACGAGTTGCGTCGTCGCGGAGCAGCCCTGCGGCTGCGAGACTAGGAGATGGTGCTACACGGCGCGCGAGCGGATCGTGGCTGGGCTGGCACAGCTGACGATCGTCGTCGAGGCAGACGTTGATCCGGGCGAGCTGCTGGGCGCGCACGTGGCGAAGGCCCTTGGCCGTGCAGTCGCGGCGGTCCCGGGGCGTGTGACCTCGCCCCTGTCGCGAGGAACACACGCGCTGCTGATGGCGGGAGCCCCGCTGGTGAGAGGACCGGAGGATGTGTTGGAGCTGCTGTACAACGGCAATCCACCACGGCGCCAGGACAGCACGACGATCAGGACCAACAGAGCACCGCGGCCGACCGAATTGGAGCCGAGGCTGAAGGCGACGCTGGAGCTGGTTGGCATCGGCAAGGACACGCCCGCCAAGCTGACCGCCGGGAGTGCTGACGCCGGAGACGCGCTGCTCGCCTTGGGCGAGCTCGAGCTGATGGGACTGCTGAGCAGAGGAGACGGCGGCCGGTACGTGCCGAGAGAGAGCCTGGCGGGATGACAGTTGTGGCTAGTGTCCTGAGTCAGAAATTCGCTGGTGTTTCCCGGTGCCTGAACGCGCCTGACGCCCGCCGACGCCGGCCGGAGGCCTCAGCGGTGGGGAGTGCGAGCGTGAGCCTTGAAGGTCACGATGCTGCTGGCGACCGGTACCGAGTTCTCCGTCGTCACCAGCTTGGCGGGTAGTCGGTGCAGCTTCTTCAGCAGGCGCATGCCGGCGCTGTTCAGCTTGACCTCGACCTTCTGGGATTGTCCGCCGTGGAGCGTGATGACGGCTCGACCGAGGATCACGGTCTTCCTGGTGGGCTTACCGCTGTGCGCATGTGCACTCACTGCCGCGACGCCATGTTCCCCGGCCGCTACCGACCCGGATAGCTGGAAGAACAGCACACACACGCTCGAGGACGGGCCACTGCAGGTGGCTTCGACCGTGAGGCTGTCGCCGCTGACTGTCGCGCCGTGGACCATGGCGTGACCCGCGGAGCTCGTCGTCGTCGCCGCCGGCGAGCTGGTGCTCTTGGTCACCGACCCGGTTCCCGTCGCCGTGGTGCCCGTCGTTGTGGTGCCGCCGCCTTCGGCGATTTTTTCCCCGCCTTCGGGACCGGTTTCGACGACCCCTTCGTTCAGCCAGGTGACCTCGTGCCCGATGCTGTCCACCGCCGTACACTGGCCGGTGGGCCGGCACGCGACGGCGCCGAGCGCCCGGCCCGGGTCGATCTCCGCGGTCAGCGAACCACCCGGGGACAGCGGGTCGAAGGTGACCACCTTACCGTCGTATTCGGCCGCGACGCAAAGGTTGAGTCCCGCGCAGGACACGCTCACCAACACGGAGAACTGATTCAGATCCACGCCCGTCGGGGTCCCGGGCGAGGTCGGGTCGAAGGTCACCACTTCCCCTCCCAGCGCTACACCCGTGCACTGGGAGACGGACGGGCAGGAAACCGAGGTGAGATCGAACGTGCCCGTTGGCACCACATTGGGCGTGCCGGGGGAAAGCGGATCGAAGGTGACCTCGTTGCCGCTGTTGTCGACGGCGGTGCACTGGTCTTCAGCCGGACATGCCACCCCGTGGAGGATTTCGCGTCCATCCACGGACGCGGAGGCCAGCACGCTTGCAGTGACCGGGTCGAAGGTCACCTCTTTGCCGTAGTAGCCAACCACCGTGCACTGCGTGTGCGAGGCGCAGGCGATCGATTCCGGCTGCGCGACGCCGGGTTCGGGATACACGCTGACCAACCCCGGTTTGCCCGGCGCGCCCGGTTCGAAAGTAACCTCGTTGCCGTATTTTTCAATGGCCGTGCACTGCGTGCTCAGCGGGCAGGCCACGCCGAGCATGTACCCGCCTTCAGTAATTTCCACGGGCGTCGGCGCCGCGGGCTTCTGGGGGTCGAACGTGACCTCGTGGCCGGTCCAGTCAACGCCCGTGCACTGCGCGCTCGAGGGGCAAGCCACAGCGGTCAGGTTGTTGCCGCCAACCGGATCCACGGTCACGTGCTGGTCTGTGATCGGCCGGAGTGGTTCGGCCGACGCCGAGTTGAAACTGTAGGTCGTCTGGTTCCCCGCGTTGACTGTGAGGTAGCCCTCGGAGGCGACGGCGGTGCACTGCTTGACAGCGGCTTCGCCGGTCGCCGTGCACGCCACACCGACGAGCGGCTGACCGGACTCCGATTCGGCCCGGTGGGTCCCCGCGTGCGCCGGATCGAAGGACACCTCGTCGCCTTCGAAGTCGACCGCCGAGCACAGCGAGGTGGAGGGACAGGAGAGTGCTGTCAGGCCTGGGTCGCCTTCGGCGATAACTACCGGCGAACCGGAGGTCCCACCCGGGGTGAACGTCACGGCGTGGCCTTCGAAGTCGATCGCCGTGCACTGGCCGGCGGTGGGACAGGACACCGCGCGCAGCAGTTCTTCACCGTCCACCCTGCTGGTTTTCGGAGCTTCGGCCGTCTTCGGGTCAAACGTCACCGCCTCCCCATCCCCGTCCACCGCCGTGCACTGGCCTTCCCCGGGACAGGTGACCGCGGTCAGCCCGAGTTTGTCGATCGACACCGGCGCAGGCGCACCCGGTGAAGACGGTTCGAAGGTCACCTCGTCCCCGGACCCGTCAACGACCGTGCACTCTTTGACGGAGGCGCAGGCGAGGCCGGTGGTGGTATGTCCAGCATCGATCGAGGCGACGGTCTCGGTCGCGGGCGAGCGAGGGTTGAACGTGATCTCATAGCCCGCCTCATCGACGGCCGTGCACTGGGTGGCGGAAGGGCAGGCGATCACGCTCAGCGCGTAACCGTCAATGATGACCGGGGTCGGCGTGTGCGAAGAGGCCGGTTCGAAGGTGACCTCCTGCCCGGAGCTGTCGACCGCCGTGCACTGGTGCTGTTCGGGGCAGGCGACAGCGGCGAGATTGCCGAGGGCGCTCTCATCGACCGGTGCCGGGGCCGAGTAGGTGACCGCGGCCTGGGCCCGCCCCGCGCCACTCACCAGAAGCAGGCAGAACACCGCTGCCACCGCCACCGCAAGTGTTGGCAGCGCACCAGCGGTTCTGGGCAGCCTCACGGGGTTCAAGCGGATGAGGTTACAGCGTTTCACAGGGCTTCTTCGAAAGCGGATGAAGGGACTCGAACCCTCGACCTTCTGCATGGCAAGCAGACGCTCTAGCCAACTGAGCTACATCCGCGCGGCGAGCCGATTATAGGGGCAGGAGGCATGGCGGGATCTGGCTGTGGGCGATGGACTGTGGACGCGCCACGTGCAGAAACATTGCTGGGATACTGCGCAAATGCCAAGCGACCGCGTCTACACGCGCCTCTCGACGACCTCGGCCTGGGCGCTGAAGGCCTTCGGCAAGCTCAACGTCCCGCTCTACCGCGCCAGCCGCGGGCGGCTGTTCGGGCAGATCGCGGGCACGCCGGTACTGCTGCTCACGACGGTCGGTCGCCGCTCGGGAGCACCGCGCACCGTGCCGGTGGTGTATCTCCCCGATGGCGAGCGCCTAGTCGTGATCGGATCGAACGCCGGACACAAGGCCGCGCCGGCGTGGTCGCTGAACCTGGAGGCGAACCCGGTTGCCGAGGTAGAGGTCGGTGGGGAACGCAGGAACGTGCGCGCACGAGTCGCCGAGGGCGAAGAGCGCGCCGAGCTGTGGCGGAAGATGAACGAGCAATACAGCGGCTTCGATGACTACAACGCGCGCACGATGCGCGCGATCCGGCTATTTGTGCTCGACCCGCGCTGATCGAGGCCGCTTGAGAATTGACCCGTAGCGCCGGTTGAGAGTTGACCCCTGTGGTTCGCCGCTCGACCCCGACCATCGGCTAGCCTGGAGGTCATGCGCTTCTTCAGCCGTCCAGATCCGAGCATGGTCGACGCGGCGTCCGCGCTGCCGGGCCGCGAGCGCACGATGGACGTCCCCGCGCTGCACGAGGTGCTGGGGACGCCGCTGAAGCCGCCATTCCCCGAGGGCTTCGAGCAGGCGGTGTTTGGGATGGGCTGCTTCTGGGGCGAGGAGAAGGTCTTCTGGGAGGCGCCCGGCGTCTATACGACGGCCGTCGGCTACGCGGGCGGGTTCACGCCGAACCCGACCTACGAGGAGGTCTGCTCCGGACGCACGGGGCACACCGAGGCCGTGCTCGTCGTCTTCGACCCCACTGTTACGAGCTACGAGAAGATGCTGAAGCTGTTCTGGGAGGGCCACGATCCGACTCAAGGGCTGCGCCAGGGTAACGATGTCGGCAGCCAGTACCGCTCGGCGATCTACTGGCGCGACGAGGCCCAGCGCACCGCGGCGGAAGCTTCGCGCGACGCCTACCAAGAGGTGCTGAGCGCGGCCGGGCACGGCACCATCACGACCGAGGTCGAGCCGCTCGACTCCCACCCGTTCTACTACGCCGAGGACTACCACCAGCAGTACCTGGCGAAGAACCCCGGCGGATACTGCGGCGTGGGCGGCACCGGCGTCAGCTGCCCCGTTGGGCTCACCTGACGGCGCCTCGTCGCCCCTGGAGGCGTCCTCGGTCGCTCGCGTGCACAGCACGCCACGCTTCCTGCGTCCTTGCCAGGAACGACGATCCATCCGTCAGGGGTCAGCCCTTAACAGCAGCGACCCCGCCGAAGCGGGGCCGCTGGTAGTGGGTTTGGGTTGAGTTGAAACCGGAGGCGTCCATGCCTCCGGTGTGCGGACGGACTAGCCGGCCGCCGGGCTTGGCGCTGGGTCGGGCTGCCACGACGGAGCGTGCGGGCCACCGAGCGTGGGCACGTCCGAGGGGTAGACCTCGTTGCCGTGGATTGCGTGATCGCCGATCTCCATCTCTTCGTCCGTGAGTCTCAGCGGCAGGAAGATGCCGATGAACTTGAGGATGATGAACGTCGCAACGGCGGTGTACGCGATCACCCACACGGCCGCCTCCGCCTGCCAGCGCAGCAGCGTCCAGCCACCGCCCAGGAGCAACCCTGTCTTTCCAGGCAGGTTGCTCGCGCCGCCCACGCCGATGTACTCGACGATCGCGGGGTCCGCCAGCAGACCGACCATCAGGCCACCCATCAGACCGGCGATACCGTGGGTGTAGATCACCCCCAGGGTATCGTCGACATTTCTGAACGGTCGTGCGCGGCTGAGGTAGCGAATCGCGAACCACACGATCGTCGCATCGACGACCCCGATGATGATCGCTCCCCAGCCGTTGACGAACCCTGCTGCCGGGGTGATACCCACCAGCCCCGTGATCATCCCGTTGACCGCCCCGAGCATCGACGGCTTGTCGCGGAAGATGTAGTCCCACGCGATCCACACCATCATCGCAACGGCGGTGCAGAGGTTGGTGTTGATCACCGCCGCCGAAGCGTCAGCGCCGGCGTAGTAGGAGTCACCACCGTTGAACCCGTTCCACCCGAGCCACAGCAGACCCGCACCAACCGCCACCATCAGCAGGTTGTTGGGCGCATCGATCTCGCGATCTCGTTGCAATCGTGGACCGATCACCGCCGCGAATACGAATCCAGAGACACCCGCGGACAGGTGGATCACGTACCCACCGGAGTAGTCCAACGCGCCGTGCGCGGCGAAGTAGCCGCCGCCCCAGATCAGGAACGCGTTGACCGCGTACACGAACGTGATCCACAACGCCACGTACGGGATCCACGCCTTGAAGTTGACCCGCCCGAGCACAGAGCCGAGTGCCAGGATCGGGGTGATCGCGGCAAACACGAACTGGAAGTACACGAGCGACGCCTCGGGGAAGTGGAACGGCGGACCTTCCGTGATCGACACAATTTCCGCTTTGCCCTCCTCACCGACGTGACTGAGCACGCTGCCCGGTTCACCGAGAGCCGTCCCGAGGAAGCCTTTGGTCCCAAAGATGCCCGAGCCGCTCTTCGCGATCGGATGGCCGAAGCCCATCTTGAACGCCCACAGGCACCAGACAATCAGCGTCACACAGAACGCTACGAACGTAAGCATCATTGCGTTGACCGACCAGCGCTTCTGCATGACTCCGCCGTACAGAACGGCGAGGCCGGGAAGACTCATCAGCCCGACGAACGTCGCGGCGGTCATCTGCCACGCGTTGTCGCCGGCGTTGAGCCAAGATGGGTAGCTTGCCCAGGTCATGTGCCTCCATTTCCCTGCTGTCGTGGATCTTTGAGCCGCGATACCGCGGTCCGGGTATACAAACGGGCGCGGAGGCGAGCCGGTAGGGACACCCTGGCCAACAGTTGGTGCAGGACTTTCGACATTTGTATAGACGCCCCTCTGTGGGGGTCCTCGGAAGGCTCTAGCCGGAGTCTCAGCCGAACGGGAAGCCGGCCCGCCGGCAGGAGGCGCGCAGTTCGGCGGCGACATGCCTGAACGCGCCCGGCGCGGCGCACACCCTTCTGGCCTGTGTGCCGCACGCGTGCTCGGTCGCACCTCCGAGCGTGCTGGCGAACGAGACTTCGATGCAATCCCTCCGGCCCGGCGAGCCGCTCGTCAGGGCGTACGCGCCGAGTCCGATCACGGCCAGCGCCACGCACGCGAGCACCACGGCGACGACGGTCCGCTCCCGTCGCCCCCAGCGCAGGGGCTCAGACAGCCGCTTGGACTGATCCTGCATGATCATCGTCATGGTCGCGGGAGACTACTGCGCGGCAGGTGGTGCGTCCGGACCCGTATCCGAGCCCGGCGTACCTCTCACGCCACCGGCCTGCACCGCCGCACCGCTCTGTGCCCCGGCACCGGCATCGTCGGACGCCGCCTCCGCCCCCGGCTGGAAGGCGAGCGCCGCCGAGTTGATGCAGTAGCGCTGTCCGGTCGGTCCGGGCCCGTCGTCGAAGACATGGCCGAGATGCCCGCCGCAAGTGCGGCAGATGACCTCAGTGCGGCGCATGAACAGGCCGTTGTCCGGGCGCAGCTCGACCGCTTCGGCGACCGCCGGCTCGGTGAAGCTGGGCCAGCCCGTGCCGGAGTCAAATTTGGTCTCAGAACCGAACAGCATCGTGCCGCAGGCCGCGCAGCGGTAGGAGCCGTCGGCCTTGTGGTGAACGTACTCCCCCGTGAACGGCGCCTCGGTGCCCGCCTTACGTAGGACGTCGTACTGGGCGGGCGTCAACTGCTCACGCCACTCCCGATCGGACTTCTCGACTTTTGCCTCACTCATCTCCAATCAGTTCTAGCACCCCCTCCCGGCTTCGTCCAGCGCCCCTCCCCCACTTCGGCCCACCCCAAAGCCCTGCTATCGTGATGTTTACGTTCACGTCAACTTCCCCAAGATCACGCTTCGGCGTCGCCGCCGGCCACGAGAACTACAAGTGGTGGGCGCTCTCCTGCACGAGCCTCGGGATGCTGCTCGCGGCGACCAACTCGGGTACGCTGATCATCGCGCTGCCAGACCTCGAGCGCTCGCTGCACGCGAGCCTGCTGGCGCTCGTGTGGGTGATCCTCGCCTACCTGATCGCCGCCACGGTGCTGGTGCTGATGGCCGGCCGCCTCAGCGACCTGTTCGGACGCAAGCGCGCCTACGTCGGCGGCTTCCTGCTGTTCGCCTTCGCCTCGCTCGGAGCGGGCTTCGCGCCGAACGCCGACGTGCTGATCGTGTGGCGCGTGCTGCAGGGCATTGGCTCGGCCTTCCTGTTCGCGAACGCCGCCGCCCTCGTGACCGACGCCTTCCCCAAGGAGGAACTGGGTTTGGCGATGGGCACCAACACGATGGTCGCCGCGATCGGCCTGGCGATCGGGCCGGTGCTCGGCGGCGCGCTGGTGGCGATCTCCTGGCACTGGGTGTTCTGGTTCAACGTCCCGTTCGCGCTCGCCGGCGCGATCTGGGGTGCGCTGATCCTGCGCGAGCTCTCAAAACCCGATCAGATCCGCGGCTACGATGTGCTCGGCAACATCACTTTCATCGTCGGGCTCACCGGTCTCGTGCTGGGGATCTCGCGCGGGGGGATCAGCGGCTGGAACGACTCGATCGTGATCGGCGGCCTGATCGCGGCGGTCGTGCTACTGCCGATCTGGGTGCTGATCGAGAGCCGCTCGCGCGCGCCGATGCTCGACCTGAAGATCTTCAAGAACCGCCTGTTCGCGGCCGCCAGCGCCGCCTCGTTCATCAACGGGCTCGCGCGCTTCGCGCTGATGTTCCTGTTCGTCTTCTACTTCCAGGGCGCCCAATCGAACTCGCCGATCGAAGCCGGCATCAAGCTGATCCCGCTCGCGCTGGGGATGCTCGTCGCCTCTCCCCTGGCCGGCATCTACGCCGACCGTCACGGCTCGCGCACGCTGGCCGCAGGCGGCATGCTCGTGAGTGCGATCGGATTGGCGGGGATGACGACGCTCGGCGTGCACACCCCCTACTGGCAGAGCGGCCTCTGGCTCTTGATTGTCGGCGCCGGCTCGGGGATGTTCAACAGCCCGAACACGGCTGCGATGATGGGCACAGTCCCAGCCGACCGGCGCGGGATCGCGGCGGGCGCGAGGACGCTGCTGCAGAACACCGGCGCTGTTCTCTCAATTGCGTTCGTGCTCGCGATCATCACCTCGGCCGTGCCGAAGGCGACCCTGTTCGCGGTCTTCTCCGGCGTGACGAAGGGGCTCTCCGAAGCAAAGCTCGCGCCGTTCATCGACAACATGCACGTCGCGCTGTGGGTGCTCGCGGCAACCTCGCTGGTCGGAGCGTTCGTCTGCCTGCTGCGCCCAAAGCACATGTCCGTCACTGAGTCGGCGACGCTGTCGTTCGAGGAGCATGCCGCACCACGTGAGCGAGTCCACGCATGAGCACCTCGAGCGAACCCAGCCTGCGGATCGGCGACGTCGCCAAGCTGGCCGGCACGACCCCGCGCACGATCCGCTACTACGAGGAGATCGGCCTGCTCCCCCAGGCGCCCGCGCGCGTGTCCGGCCAGCACCGGCTGTACACCGAGAGCGAGGTCGAGCGCCTGCGCGAGGTGATGCGCCTGAAGGACCTGCTCGGGGTCTCGCTGGAGCAACTGAAGACGCTGCTTGCCGCCGAGGACGCACGTGCGGCGGTCCGCGCCCAGCTGCGCCGCGACGACGTCCACCCCGAGCGCCGCGGCGAGCTGCTCGCCGAGGCGCTCGGCCACATCGAACGTCAACTCGAGCTCGTCCGCGCCCGCCAGGCGGAGCTGGCGACGCTGGAGGGCGAGCTGCGCGAGAGTCACAAACGCGTGCGCCGCAAGCTGCGCGAGCTGGATAGGGACCCCGCGCTGCGAGACCCCGTGCTGAGCACGACCGCCTGATCCCCAACGATCCCTCGTCGTCGACCCCCGCCGACCGACCCGTCACCTCACCCGTCCAGGCCGCACGAAGAAAGGAGCTCAAGCGATCATGCCCGACGAGTCCCCCATCGCACCCAGCCCCGACGGCGTCCCCGGCGCGGTCACCGACCCGACGCGCATCGTCGGTGAGGACCTCACGTTCGCGGGCGCCGGCGGCACCGAAGTAAACGGCTACCTCGCCCGGCCCGCCGCGGCGCACACCCAGGACCCGAACCCAGCGCGCCCGGGGATGATCGTGATCCACGAGGCGATGGGCCTGAACGAGCACATCCGCGACGTGACTAACCGCTTTGCCAACCTCGGCTACGTCGCGCTCGGCGTGGATCTGTACACGCGCGAAGGCGGCCCACCGCCGATGGGCGACATCGAGGCGATGATGAAGCGCCTGTTCGCGATCGAGGACGCGACGGTGCTCGGCGACCTCGAGGGCGCCGCCGACTTCCTGAAAGCACGCGCGGACGTGACCGGGAAGATCGGCTGTATCGGCTTCTGCATGGGCGGGCGCTACACGCTGCTGTTCGCCGTCTCGAGCGACCGGCTCAGCGCAGCCGTCGATTGCTGGGGCGGGTTCATCGACAGGGCGACACCCGAGGAGACTTCGACCCCCGAGCGCCCGACGCCGCCACTGGAGCTGGCGGACAAACTGAGCTGCCCGCTGCTGGCGGCGGTCGGCGCCGAGGACCAGAACCCCTCGCCGGAGCTCGCGGCGCAGTTGCGCGAGCGCGCGGCGGCGAGCGGGCAGCCCGTGAAAGTCGACGTGTACGAGGACGCCGGCCACGCGTTCTTCGCCGACTACCGCCCCAACTACCGTCCCGCGGCGGCCACGAAGCTGTGGGGAGAGATCGTGCCGTTCCTGGCCAAGCACCTACAGTCCTAGCGCCAACCGGAAGCGCGCTGCGAACCCGTTGCGGAGCGTCGCTCAACGGTTTGTAAGGTGAGGAGAACCCAAATTCTCGACAGAGACAGAGGAGCTTGAGTGGAGCGTAAGTGGTGGACCCTGATTGCCGTCTCGGTGGCGATCTTCATGCTGTTGCTGGACATCACTGTCGTCAACGTCGCGCTGCCCGATATCCAGCGCTCGCTGCACTCGTCGTTCTCCGACCTGCAGTGGGTGGTGGACGCCTACGCGCTGACGCTCGCCACCTTCCTGCTGACCGCGGGCTCGGTCGCGGACCTGGTCGGGCGCAAGCGCGTGTTCATCGCTGGCCTGTTCGTGTTCACGATCTCCTCGGCTGTCTGCGGCCTGTCCACCACGCCGCTCGAGCTGAACCTGGCACGGGCTGTGCAGGGCACCGGCGGGGCGATGATGTTCGCCACCGCCCTGGCGCTGCTCGCCCAGGCATTCCACGGCAAGGAGCGGGGGACGGCCTTTGGCGTGTTCGGCGCGGTCACCGGCGGAGCCGTGGCGGTCGGGCCGGTGATCGGAGGGATCATTACCTCGGGCATCGGCTGGGAGTGGATCTTCTTCGTCAATATCCCGATCGGCGTAATCGCGGTGTTGATCGCGTTCACCAAGGTGGAGGACTCACGCGACCCGGACGCCACCGGTGTGGATTGGGCGGGCCTCGTGACATTCTCCGCGGCGTTGTTCCTGCTCGTGTATGGGCTCGTGCAGGGCAACGAAAAGGGGTGGGGCTCGACGGAGATCGTCGCCTTCCTGAGCGGCGCGGTCGTACTGCTGGTGGCGTTTGTGATCGTCGAGCACCTGCAGAGCCGCCCGATGCTCGACCTGTCGCTCTTTCGCCGTCCCGCTTTCACCGGAGCGAGCATCGTCGCGTTCGCCATCTCGGGCTCGTTCTTCGCGATGTTCCTCTACCTCACCCTCTACATCCAAGATGTGCTCGGCTTCACGCCACTGCAGGCGGGGCTGCGGTTCCTGCCCGCGACCCTGCTGTCGTTCATCGTGGCGCCAATCTCGGGCAAGCTGAGCGTCCGCGTCCCCGTACGTCTACTGCTGGGCTCGGGCCTGTTGCTGGTGGGGATCGGCCTGCTGGCGATGACCGCGATCGACGCCAGCTCGACCTGGACCGCCCTGATCCCCGGCTTCCTCCTCGCCGGCGTGGGTGTCGGCCTCGTCAACCCACCGCTGGTGTCGACCGCGGTCGGGGTGGTGCCCGCCGAGCGCTCAGGGATGGCCTCCGGGATCAACTCGACCTTCCGCCAGGTCGGGATCGCCACGGGGATCGCCGGGCTGGGCGCCGTGTTCCAGCACAGCGTCACCCACGGCACCACGACGGCGCTCCGCGCCACCGGACATACGCACGAAGTCCTGCGCGCCGCCCACGGCCAACTGGGCACGCTGCTCGAGTCCGGCGAAGTCACCCAGATCGCCCACTCGCTCTCCGCCGGAGCGCGTACGGCCCTGGAGCACTCCTACCGCGTGGGCTTTACCGAAGCCTTCACGACGATCGCGGCGATCGCCGCGGTGCTGGCCCTCGTGGGAGCGGTATTGGCGTTCGTGCTCGTGCGCAGCCGCGACTTCGTCTCCGCCGGAGAGCTTCCCGCTGCGCAGACGCCGCCCGAACCGGTGGCCGCGGCCGCGGGATGACCGGTGCGATTCAATCCTGCTTTGGCTCATGCCCGCGACAGGCATGCACCGGAAGCCGCGGATAGCGCGGATAAGCTGGATCTTCGCGCGAGCGTTCGCATAGCAAGAACGTCGATCCCCGCGTGTTTGGCACGTCCCGCTTGTGTCTGCAGCTGGAGCACAGCCCGCGCGGATCCCGTCTCAGCGGGGGTGTCTCGGGCGCAGCCATGAGCGCAGCGTAGTGCGGCTCCGTTCCAAGCTCCTGCAATAATCGTTGACTAAGCAACTATGACCATCTTTTACCGACTACTTGGATTCCTGCGCCCCTACAAGCGCGGCATGATCATCTCCTGGACGCTGGCGAGCCTCGCGATGGTGATGACCGTGGCACTGCCGGCCCTGACCGGACGGGCGGTGCAGATCATCAGCACGGCCCCCCAGCATCATCACGGCGCCGCGCAGGCCAGCGCCCGCCACGAACTGACGCTGATCGCCGCTGCGATCGCGCTGCTCGTGCTGCTGCGCTGGGGGTTCATGTACTGGCGGCGGATGGTCGCCGGGCGACTCTCGCTCGGCGTCGAATACGACCTGCGCAAGCTGCTCTACGGCCACCTGCAGCAACTCGAGCTCGGCTTCTTCGACCGCCAGCAGACGGGCCAGCTGATGTCGCGCGCGACTGTCGACCTGCAGGCCGTACGCTTCTTCCTCGGCTACGGCCTCGTGTTCATCCTGCAGTCGATCCTGACAATCGTGCTCGCTGGGACCGTGATGATCGTGATCGAACCGCGACTCGGCCTGATCTCACTCGCGCCGGTGCCATTCGTGGTGCTGATCTCCTACCGCTATGGCCGCCGCGCGCGTCCGGCGATTCAGCAGACCCAGCAGCGCATCGCCGAGCTGACCGCCGACGCCGAGGAGAACATCTCCGGCGTGCGTGTCGTCAAGGCGTTCGCGCGCGAGACCCGCCAGCTCAAGCGCTTTCAGGGCAGCGTCGGGCGCGTCTTCAGCCAAGCGATGGTCGCCACCCGGCTGGAAGCGAAGTTCAACCCGATGATCGGCTTCCTGCCCCAGCTCGGCCTCGCCGCGGTCCTGCTGATCGGGGGCAACGCCGTGATCCACGCGCACCTGACGCTCGGCCAGTTCACCGCGTTCTACCTGTACCTGAACATGCTGATCGCTCCGATGCGCACGCTCGGCGTGATCCTCAACCTCGCCCAGCGTGCCACCGCCTCGGGCGCGCGCCTGTTCCAGGTCCTCGACCGCCCCCCACGCCTGACCTCGCCACCCGGCGCCCCGCCGCTGCCGCCGGGCAACGGGCACGTGCAACTGCAGGGCGTCACCCTGCGCTACGGCGAGTCCGACGAGTTCGGCGCGGCGTACTCGGCGACAAGCGCCTCGAACGGAGCGAGCCGAGCAAACGGAGCGAGCCCACCGAACGGAGCCTCCACGGCCCATGCCGCGCGCGCGGTGCTGAGCGACGTCGACCTGGACGTTCCCGCCGGGCGTACGATCGCGCTCGTCGGCGCCACCGGCTCCGGCAAGACCAGCCTCGTCTCGTTGATCTCGCGGCTGTACGACGTCAGCGCCGGGCGCGTGCTGCTCGACGGCGCCGACGTTCGCGAAGTGGACCTGCGCTCGCTGCGCCAGGCCGTCGCCGTCGTCAGCGACGATCCGTTCCTGTTCTCGGAGACCGTCGCCGAGAACATCGCCTACGCGGGGGTGGGCGGGCCTCCGGTCACGCGCGAGGCGATCGAGCAGGCCGCCCGCCGTGCCCAGGCCCACGAGTTCATCGAGCATCTGCCCGACGGCTACAACACGCGCGTCGGCGAGCGCGGGTTGACCCTGTCCGGCGGACAGCGTCAGCGCATGGCGATCGCGCGAGCGCTGCTCGCCGACCCGCGCGTGCTGATCCTCGACGATGCCACCTCCTCGGTCGACGCCTCGACCGAGCGTCAGATCAAGCTCGCGCTCGACGAGGCGATGGCCGGGCGGACCACGTTCATCGTCGCCCACCGCCTCTCCACGATCGCGCTGGCGGATGAGATCGTCGTGCTCGACCACGGCCGGATCACCGCGCACGGCAACCACGAGGAACTGCTGGAGGTATCGGAGCTGTATCGCGAGATCGTCGAAAAGGGCCTGCCCGACCAGGTTTTCCTCACCAGAGAGCTCCCGCGCGAACGCGAGGTGAGCGGGATATGAGCGCGCATGGCGGCGCACGGATGGTGGGCGGCGGCGGGCCCGGGCGCTCGCAGTGGGCGGGCGAGCGCGCAGCAAAGGGAACGCGCGGGCGCAACCTGCGCGGCCTGCTGCGGTTACTGGACCCCTACCGCCTGCGCGTGAGCGCGATGTTGACGGCGCTCGTGCTCGGCACGGCCGCCTCGCTCGCGCCCCCGCTGCTGGCGAAGGTCGCGATCGACGAAGGCATCGACCGCCACGACACCCACACGCTCGTGCTGGTTGTGGTCGCTTTTCTACTTTCGGCGCTGCTCGTGTGGGCGATGACCTATGTGCAGACCTATCTCGTCGGCTGGGTCGGCCAGCGTGTGCTCGCGGACCTGCGCATCCGCATCTTCACGCACCTGCAGAGCCAGCCGATCGGCTTCTACGAGAGCCGCCCCGCCGGCGTGTTGATCTCGCGCATGACCAACGACGTGGAGGCCTTGGAAAGCCTCGTCACGGACTCGGTGGTGACGCTGTTCCAGGCCGGGCTGACGCTTGTCGGGGCAGTCGTGGTGCTGCTGTTCTTGGACCTGAAGCTGGCCCTGTTGACGTTCTGCGTCGTTCCGTTCGTCCTCGCCGGCTCGATCTGGTTCCGGCTCGTCTCGGCCGGCGCGTTCCGGCGCACGCGTGAAACGATCGGCTCGATCACCGCCTACCTGCAGGAGACCCTGTCGGGGATCCGCGTCGTGCGCAGCTTCGGCCAGGAGCCCCACCACGAGGCGCGGTTCGCGGAGCTCAACACCGACAACTGCGACGCGAACATGGTCACGGTGCGGCTCAACGCCGCGTACTTCCCGACGGTGGAAATGCTCTCCGGCGTCGCGCTCGCGCTGATCGTCCTCTACGGCGGCTATCAGGCGCTCGAAGGCCACATCACCGCGGGCACCGTCGTCGCGTTCGTGGGAACCCTGTCGTTCCTGTTCGAACCGATCCAGCAGCTCTCCCAGCTGTACACCACCTACCAGTCCGGAATGGCGGCGCTCG
>Ga0302324_100008861_pt1 | contig 21153 bp, 16 predicted proteins | sample Palsa_T0_1_FD_201949 | JGI IMG/M metagenome (GOLD analysis project Ga0302324, IMG submission 201949) | Peat permafrost microbial communities from Stordalen Mire near Abisko, Sweden - Palsa_T0_1 | ecosystem: Environmental > Terrestrial > Soil > Palsa > Peat permafrost | place: Sweden: Abisko...
GAGAAATTCATCGGTGTGGGTGGCGATGTGGCGCAGCTCATCGAGTCCGCTGTCATGACCGCTTGCAATCACGTCTCCATCGCGCAGCAGCGTCGAGGGCTCCTCAGCGATGGCCGCACGCAGGAGCGCGAGAGTCTCTGTGTGGACTCCAATTCTCTCGCGCAATTGCGCTACGGGCGGTGCATCCACGGCGCCCGCGGTTGCGCGCAGCGCCGGCAGAGCGGCAAGAGAGGTGCGCAGCTGCGCGAGGTCGCGTGGCCTTGCTGAGCGCAGTGCCACGCGTGCGAGGATGCGCTCAATGTCCCCGACGCCGCGCAAATGCTCGCGCAAGCTCTCGTAATGGCGTGCATCGATGAGAGCCGCGACCGCCTCATGACGGCTCCTTAGCAGGACCTGATCGGTGAGCGGTCTATTGAGCCAGCGCCGCAGCTGCCGCGAACCCATCGGGGTCGCGCATTCATCGAGCAGCGCGAACAGAGTCGCTTCCGGACGGCCGCTCAGGCTGACGTCCAACTCGAGATTGCGCCGCGTCGCCGCATCGAGGCTTAACGCTTGCGTGCGTTCCTCGACCGTAAGTGCTCGGATATGCGGCACGGCGGCCTTTTGAGTCTCGCGGATGTATTGCAACAGCGCGCCTGCGGCGCAAATGGCAAGCGGCAGCTCATCGGCGCCGAAGCCTTTAAGATCGAGCGTCCCCAGCTGATCTGTCAGGAGGCGCGAAGCGCTGGCGAGCTCAAAGTGCCAGGGCGGTCGCGCGCGCACCACGCGCTCGTCGCGCTGGAGATCCTCGCAGGCCAGGTGATCTGAGGCGAGAAGCTCGGCAGGCCGCAGACGTTCAAGCTCAGCTGCGAGTGCAAGGCTGCCCAGAGATTGCAGCACCGTGAGGCGTCCCGCCGCAAGATCAAGCCAGGCAAGGCCAAAGGCCTCGGCGGCGGTGCCGTCGCGCGCGACTGCCGCGATGAGCGTGTCGCGGCGCGCATCGAGAAGTGCGTCGTCAGTGACGGTTCCGGGAGTGATGACGCGGACGACCTGGCGATCGAGCGGGCCCTTGGTTTTTGCCGGGTCGCCCAGCTGCTCGCAGATCGCGACCGACTCGCCGCGCCGCACCAGGCGTGCGAGGTAAGCTTCCGCCGCGTGCACCGGGACACCGGCCATGGGAATCGGCTGACCTCCCGACTGCCCGCGGGCGGTGAGCGTGATATCGAGAAGCTTGGCGGCGCGCCGCGCATCGTCAAAGAAAAGCTCGTAGAAGTCGCCCATGCGGTAGAAGAGCAGGGTGTCCGGATGCTCGCTCTTGATGCGCAGATACTGCTGCATCATCGGCGTATGCTCTAAGTGCTTGGCGTTCAATGATTTTTCTCAGGCTGTCTAATAGACAATTGGCGTTCGTATATTGCGACGCGCCCATCCCTCGTCGCCCGCGATCATAGCGGGGCACCTTTGCTGCGCGTTCCCGCGAGCTGCTTGTGAGCTGCGGGCCGGGACGCTTGGGATCGACAGGTTCGCCGGTAGATTCGCGATTGCACGCTGTTCGTACCCGTCATATCGGCGAATTCCCAAGCGCGCGACGAAGCCCGCCCTGGCGCTCGAGTATTTCAAGGTCGAGCGGCTCACCGGACCATGAGAGGTCAACAATCTCACCCATGCATCTACGAGAAGCATGGCGCTTACTACCTCGTAAAAAGAGCCAGTGGACGCGGCTTGGCTCCGAGCTCGTCGGCCTCGGCGAACACTGTAGCGCAATGGACTTAGTCGGTCGCGAGCGTGCGCGCTTTCGCCTCAGCGGACATTGAATTAGAGTCGGCTCCGGCATCCGAGGGATGTGAGCCGTCCAAACAACGCTGGCCACGGCTGCGGGGGACCCGGGTTGGAACCGATCAAGTACTGGGCGTTCATCACTTACAGCCACCAAGACGCCCGGTGGGGAAGCTGGCTGCACAAGTGCCTGGAGTCCTACCGCCCACCGAAGAAGCTTGTGGGAACGAGCACTGCGCGCGGTACAGTCCCGAAGCGCATCGCACCGGTGTTTCGTGATCGTGAAGAGCTCGCCAGCTCCACCGATCTCGGTGTGGTAATCAATGAGGCCCTGCAGAAATCCGCATGCCAGATCGTCATCTGCTCGCCTCAGTCAGCCAGATCGCGCTGGGTCAACGAGGAAATCCTTGCCTTCAAGCGGCTCGGCCGAGAGGACCGCATCTTCTGTCTGATCGTCGGTGGCGAGCCGAATGCTTCTGACCTTTCAGGCCGTGAGCACGAGGAGTGCTTCCCTCCGGCGCTGCGTTTCCGAGTGGGTCGTGACGGCTCGCTGAGCGATGCGCGCACCGAGCCGATCGCGGCCGATGCGCGCAAGGGCAAGGACGGCAAGCGTAACGCCAAGCTTAAGCTGATCGCGGGCCTGCTCGGTGTCGGCTTTGACCTACTGCGGCGGCGCGAGCAGCAGCGCCTCAGTCGGCGCCTGTTCGTAGTCGCCTGCGCCGCCTTGAGTGGCATGGTGTTGACAAGCGGCCTGGCTGCCTATGCCCTGATCCAACGCGCCGCCGCGCAGAAGCAGACGGCACGCGCGCAGGCGGAAACCGAGACCGCCACGCAGACGGTGCAATTTCTCGTCGAGCTGTTCAGGATTTCGGATCCCAGCGAGGCGCGCGGCAACACGGTGACGGCGCGCGAGATGCTGGACAAGGCGGCAGCTCGCGTCGATCACGAGCTCGCGAGGCAGCCAGGGATCCAGGCCACGCTGATGGATACCCTGGGGAGGGTATACATGGGACTTGGCCTGTACGGCCGGGCTCGGCCGCTGCTCGATCGCGCGGTGGCGACGCGGCGCAGCCAGGGCCTCGAGGATCCGTTGCCGCTGTCCGATTCGCTGAGCCATCTTGGCGATCTGTTGACTCTGCAGGCACAGCTTGACGCCGCCGAACAGGTCTATCGAGAGGCGCTCCGGCTCGATGCGTTGCGGCCGAAGGACCCGGCGAGCGCGGTGCAGCTCGCCAACTCACTGTACGGTTTCGGTGTGCTGCTGGCACGGCAGGGACGTTACTCGGACGCCAGAAAAAACCTCGGCGCGGCGCTCGCGCGACAGCAGGCGCTTTATGGGGCCGTGCACCCGGATGTTGCGCGCACGCTGAAGGATCTGGCGCAGGCCATTGCCGACGGTGGTGACCCGAAATCCGCCCTGCCGCTCATGCAGAGTGCCGTGTCCACGCAGCGGCAGCTGCGCGGCTCCGAGCCGCACCCAGATCTTGCCGAGGCGATCAATGATCTGGCATTGCTGCACGAACAGCTCGGCAACTACGACCAGTCCGAACAGTTGTTCGTGGAATCGCTCGCAATGAAGCGACGCCTATTCGGCGAGCAGCACCCCGAGATCGCGAACGCGCTGGAAAATCTCGCATCAGCCTTGGAGGACAAGGGCGATCTTGTGCGCGCCGAGCCACTCTACCAGCAGGCGCTCGCGATGTGGCGTGCACTGCTCGGCGACATACACCCCGAAGTCGCGATGGCCATGCACAACCTCGCCTCGCTGCAATACGACCGCGGCAATTTGCGCGAGGCGCTCGCGACCCAACGCGAATCGCTAGTGATTTTCCGCAAGGTCTATCCGCATGATCATCCGACAGTTGCCTTCGTGCTGAATCAGATCGGCTTCTGGCTCACGATCTCGGGCGATTACGAAGAGGCTGAGCGCGACATTCAAGAGGCACTGGCGATGCGCCTTCGCCTGCTCGGCGAGCGCCATCCGAGCATCGGCTCGAGCCAAATCGTCCTCGCGACCCTTGAGGTTGCCCAGCATCGCTATCTGGAGGCGCTGGAGTCGGCCGGTAAGGCGATCGATATCTATACGGCGACGCTATCCGTCACCCATTGGCGCACGGCGGCCGCCATGAGTGCGCAGGGCGCCGCGTTCACCGGACTCAGCCGCTACGCCGAGGCGGAGCAGGCGCTCACCCGCAGCGCGGCGATACTGAGCAAAGATGGTGGCGCACCACCGGTGTTTCGCACGCTGAACGAGCGCTATTTGGACACGCTGCACCGGCTGGAGCACCGCCCAAGACTCGCCTTATCGGCAACGCCGGGCCAGTAGGCACCCGGTTCGTGCGCCAAGCCAGGGCACAGTGAGGTTATGCCCTGCATGTAGTGCACTTTGATGTGAACGCTGGTATTGGCTACGAAGGCAGTGTAAAACCAACACGTCGGAGCTTGGAAGTCAAAAAGTATCGTCGCGGCCCGAAAGACGGGAATTGCAACGTAAGACCGGGGGGGGGAATATGCGATACCAAAGCGCAGCGCGGTTGTTCGCCAGCGCCGCGCTGCTGTGCTTCTTCGCGAGCGCCAACGCGGACCAATTGACCGTCACCGCCGCAAATGCGGACGGCAATGCCGTCTATAACCTGATGCTGAGTCCGAGCACGACGGTGCCCCTCACGCCGCTCATCGCCAACACGACGGTGCCCATCAATACGGCGGCAGACGCCGCCAGGCACGGTAGCTTCGATGCGCTTGTTTGGGTCCCGAACTCTTACTGTAAGACGCTGGACTTGATCGTTGCCGACGCTGCGAAGGGCCAGATCGTGCGTTATGCCGGGGCAACAACCGTCGCGTTGCCGAATTGTTTCAACCCGACCCACGGCACGTTGACCGTCAACAGCACGGCGCAAGTCATCTTTCAGTGGACCACGTTGCGCTCCGGCCCCGCTCACCCCAACGGCCTATCGGTCGATGTTAACGGTAATCTATTCGTCATCTCTTCGAGCGGTCTGACAGATCGCAGAGCGTCAGTGTGGGTACTGCCTTTCAATCAGTCGGCCAACCTGTACTGCAATCGGCGCGCCGGCGTTTACTGCGCGCCGGTCCTGATCGATAACACATTCGGTCGCCTCTGGACCTTGGCGCTCGCCGAGACGCTGATCGCCAGTACGACGACGCCGCTGTGGAACGCGGGCGACCTGCTCGTGCTCGTGGGCGATAGCTTCGATACACGCCTCACGGTTTATTCGCAGAGCAAGCTCTACGCCAGCAACGGCCTGATCGCCACGGGCGCTCTGCCGCTCAGCGCTCCGACATCGATCGCGATCCCGCTGCTGAAGTTTCTGCAGCTCCTCGCCGTGCCGTTCGGCATGGACCTGTGGCCGGCCGATGCGACGCACGGTACGAGCATACTGTTCACGACCATCGATGGGCGGATCCTGCGTTTCGACACGAGCAAGGGCGCCTTCGTCAGCAATTTCGCCAGCCGCGTCGGGCTGGGTCTGCAGAAGATCAAGGTCGGCACCTACGCGAATGTGCCGTACGCCTTCGTCGCCCAGGCGAGCTGGGGAAACGCGGGGCAAATTCTGGCATTTGCCGCTCCGCCTACGAGCGGCGCCAATAACACACCACTGGCGGTTGTCAGCAGTGGCGTCCGGGATCCTATGGGCCTGGCACTCTCGAACTTCGCCTCACAGTCCGTGCCGAGGGTGACAACCGGCACCGCCTGCGCGCCTCCTAATCCCCCCTGCGTGATCGACCCGTTGGGCCCGGAGCTCATTACCATCCTCTCCGCTTATCCCGGCGACAATCTGACGGGCACGGTGACGGAGCAAAGCTGCACCGTAGCGTCCGATCCGCGCGTTTCGACCGGTGACGGCTGGGCGTGCAGCGGCGCAAATTTGCCTATTGGAAATGGCACGAGCTACTGCCCCACCTTCCCGGGGGCAATCATTCCGGGCAACGTCTGTGGCCATTCAGGTCCGACCGGATCAGGCTTCGCGGTGGTTGAAGCCACGGCGACCGGCATCGATCCGAACGACAACAACAGTTTCCTAACAACCGCGGCGAACATCGACGTGGTGCTGCCGGGAACGGCGAATCTCGAATGTTCAACATTCCCGCTCACGGGAGAAATTCCGCTGATCGCTTGGGGCACGCGCTCGGATCTAACCACCGTCGAGGGAACCATCCCCGAGGACAGCTCGCTCGGTGCGGGCGCCTTGACGGAATTGACCACGGCCTGTGACACCAGCACCACGGGTGGGCGCGGTGTCTCGATCTATGCGTTCGGGCTCGCACTGAACGCGGGCGATGCGGGCATCGACAGCATTGTCGACAACAAATATACCGCTCTGCTCAGCACGGTTAATTCGGCGAGTATCTCCGAAACGCCGCCCTTGGACGTTCAGAGCACACTCGTGAACTTCATCACCACGAGCCAGGCCTATTTCGATAGTGGCAACAACAACTGCGCCCTAAATGAGCTCGCTCAGGCCGATTCCTTCGTGCGCTCGAACGCGAATCCGGGCAACTTCAGCAGCAACCTTGTGACGACGGGGGCCGGCGGCGGCAACCCCAATCCCGCCGGGGACATCGACGGGCGGCTCGGCAACTTGTACCTGACGATCAACACGGAAGCTGCCGGTAATCCGCCCAACCCGACGTGGCCGGTGCCGGCGAGCAGCGTGCCCGCTTGCGCAGGCGGCGGTACCCTCTTTGATAACACCGGCGGAGGAATTTCAGATGGTTATAACATTCTAGGTCAAGAGGATCCGTACGATAACTATGCAGTCGGGTTCTTGTTGACTCCCACGAGCTCGGGGAATCTCGGGTCAATCGCCGCGCCCATAGGGGCTCTCACTGCGGGGGTGGTGGCGAACGCAACGCTGTCTGTATACGCGGACAATGAAGGCACGCCCGGCAGTTTGCTTGATACGCTGACCGCCCCCATCGGGCCATTCAATAACGCAATCGTAAATCCCATGGTGACCTTTCCTTCGACGAATGAACCATTCTTGAGCAACGCGCAGTCGTATTGGGTCATCGCCTCATCAGCAGCGGAGATCGGTTGGGACGTCAGTAATGTTCTGGCCCCACCCGGAAACCGTTATGCGACTGACAACGGCACGGTCATCAATGTCGGCGGCGGCGATGAGGGCGCGCTGATACTCACGGCGGTCTCCGATTGAATGCGGCGGTCACGAACCGGAAGGGTTCCAAGAAGGTTTGAACCAACAAGCCCATCGGAAAACGTGCGTATCGAGCAGCGGTCGCATCACGGCCCCTCAAATCGTTCTAAGACTTCGATCGCCAGCGGCGCGTCGAAATCCGCCGACACCTTGATCTTAACTTTGAGGACTCCAAACTCTAATTTGCGCTTGGTGAGAGTAGCCGAGTAAGTCGCGCGACAGGTGTGCCGTCACGCGCAATTACCGCGCCATTGCCGGCTGCTGCCTCCTCGATTAGTTTGTATAGCTGAGTCTTCGCATCGTAAATATTGACGACGGTCATTGGGGCCTTTCGTGATCGGAGTCTATTCTGCGCATATTGCCATGCCTTAGGACTCGGTATATCTGCGCACAGGTCGGAGCTTGACCTGGAATGTTACGGATACACGGAGATCCATGCCCAATGGGCGACAAAGCCATATCCTTGCAGTGGCTAGGCACAGCAGAGCGCTTGCACGCTCCGGGCCTGATGCTGCTTAGAACGGACTGGCAGCTCGATCCGACTCGCGACCAACCGCAGTTTAAGGAGATTGAGGCACGGGTGAATTTTCCACCATAGATCACAATCTAGATAGCGCATGGGGTTGCCGCTGTCGTCAAAACCGTTTCGAGATTTTCTGCCAAGCGCCCGTTGGTATTCACTTGCATAAAAATATATAGTTCCATATAATTGCAAATATGAAATCAATGGAGGCCATCGGAACGCTCGGTGCGCTTGCGTCCGAGGCGCGTCTTGCGGTGTTCCGCTTATTGGTAAAGCGCGGACCGCAGGGATACACGCCGACCGATTTGGTCGAGCGCCTGGGCGTGCCTGCCCCGACGCTATCGTTTCATTTGAAGGAACTCGCACACGCGCAACTCGTTGCCAGTCGCCGCGACGGCCGGAACCTTTATTACAGCGCGAATTTCGAGCGCATGAGCGCTCTAATAGGCTTTCTCACGGACAACTGTTGCAGCATGGCCGACGAACCCTGCGACACGAATTGTCAGCCGGTTACCGCTGCCACACAGAGGAAACGCGCATGAAACGTCTTCACGTCCACGTAGCGGTCGAAAATCTTCAGGCATCCGTGCGCTTTTATTCAGAACTCTTCGCCGTGCAACCCACCGTGCTCAAGAGTGACTACGCTAAGTGGATGCTGGACGATCCTCGCGCCAACTTTGCGATCAGTCAGCGCCGTGCCGAGACAGGGGTACAGCATCTTGGCATTCAGGTTGAAGAGCGTTCGGAGTTAGAAGAGGTTTATTCGCGACTCAAGCGGGCGAACCGTGCCGTGCTCGAAGAAGGCGCCACCACGTGTTGTTACGCCAAGAGCGAGAAGAGCTGGATTGACGATCCACAGGGCCTTAAGTGGGAGACGTTTTTGACCACCGGCGCCAGCACGGTCTATGGCAATGATCCGGCGGAATTTCCTGCCCCAGAGTTCACGGCCAGCGCCTGCGGCGAACCGGGCTGCTGCACGCCGCACGAAACGGCTTAGTCGCGCCATGCCATGGTTGGTCGGCGATATAACGTCCTGTTTCTCTGCACGGGAAATTCGGCGCGGAGCATTCTTGGCGAGAGTCTGATCAATCATTGGGGTCAGGGAGGCTTTCGCGGGTTCAGCGCTGGCAGTCACCCGAAGAGCGAAGTGCATCCCATAGCGCTTCAGCTGCTGCAGGATATGCGGTTGCCAACCGCAGGCTTGTATAGCAAAAGCTGGGATGCCTTTGCGGCGCCCGAAGCGCCGACCCTTGATTTTGTATTCACCGTCTGTGACAACGCTGCTGGCGAGGCGTGCCCGTACTGGCCTGGACAGCCGATCACAGCGCATTGGGGCGTGCCTGATCCCGCTGCAGTGGAGGGCTCGGACGCCCAAAAGTGGCTCGCTTTTCGAACTGCGTTCCGCGCTCTTGAGCATCGGATCAAGATCTTTACCAGCCTCCCGATTGCCACTCTCGATGCGATCAAGCTCAAGGAGCGACTCGACGAGATCGGCCAACTGTGAAAACCGGGCAAACCGACTCGAGTCTGGTGCAGCGCTTGGTCGCCGAGGGCATCGGATCGCTTCTCTTGGCCGCAACCGTGATCGGCTCCGGTGTGATGGGCGAACGTCTGGCGGCAGGCAATTCTGCAATTGCGCTGCTTGCCAATACCGGCGCAACGGTTGCGGTGCTCGCTACACTCATCGCGCTTCTTGCTCCAATCAGTGGGGCCCACTTTAATCCCGCTGTCTCGTTCGTCCAGGCGCTGCGCAATAAGCTGAGCTGGCGCGACAGCGCCGCATATGTTCTGGTGCAAGTCGTCGGTTGTTGTCTCGGCGCGATCCTCGCGCATGCGATGTTCGAGTTGGCCCTGTTGCAGTCGTCCGCGCACGTACGTACTGGTGGCGCCCAATGGCTCGCGGAGGCAGTGGCGACTTTCGGGCTACTTCTCGTGGTGATTGGGCATCGCAGGCGACAGGATGTGGCTTGGATGGTTGCCGCCTGGATCGGTGCGGCGTATTGGTTCACGGCGTCCACATCGTTTGCGAACCCTGCCATAACGATTGCCCGCTCACTGTCAGATACCTTTGCAGGCATTAGGCAACAGGACGCTCCTGCGTTCATTCTGGCGCAGCTCGTTGGTGCTACCGCAGCACTCGTTGTCTCGCGGTTTCTGTTTTCGCGAGGCGAGGTTCCTTGATGTCCAAATTGGGCACTCGTCCAAAAGGATCCGTACTCAACCCTAATCGCCCCGCTGAGCCCCCCACTTGGCTGCAATTGCTGGTGCTCGAGAGCTATTTACGGGAAAATCTCCCGAAACCGGCGGGAAGACTTCCTGAGCGGTTTAATTGGTGTCTCCGCCTGTCGATAAATGAAACGGCCATGAGCCTGGATTGATAAGGAGCAGAGCCGCATCGCAGTCACCTACTGCAGCGGGAGTAAGCATGTCATCCGCCGTGAATACGCCGCTTGCGTGTAGGGTATTTCGCGTGTTCACGGGAGCCTTGGGTCTCATGCTGCTTGTGGGTTGCGAGGCTGCCCCTCCTTATTTAAAGAGTCACCCCAGCTGGGAGATGTTTCCTCGCGCCAGCAGTCCGCCGCCGGATTGTCCCGGCCAGTACCGCATCGCCGTCGCGAACCATAGCGGCGACTTCTTTCTGGGCTGCTGGGGCGCCAAAACCGAAGGCTTGGACGCGGGCCCGGCCATGACTGCTGAGAACACGAAAGTCCGTGATCTGGGGCGCTGAGGTAGTCAAGGCCGCGCCGGTTCATCTGAATGCCGGCCAAATCGCGCCCGCAAATCGCACGCTTCGCCTGCGTGACTTCGGATCTCACGCGAATGTGGTGGAAGGATGACGCGTTCTTAGGGCTACAATTCGCGCGCGCTGGCCAGCAAAGCTGTCACAGGGCAAAGTCGTCGCCACAACTGGCTGTGCATCACGGGCTGCAACGATACGCGCTGAGCCAACAGGATCCAATTTTTGACCTATTCGGCAACATGAATTGTCGGCTCCCCGTCCGCAAGCCCCTCGCACCCGGCTTCCGCGAAGACCGACGTTTGAGTAGATCACCTCCGGCTGCAACCACACGGTTTCACCATGCGGCGCGCAGGCGCGGTGGCGCGATCCGATGGCGGGGATAACTCGTCGTGCGGAATCAATGAAGCGCTTTACGCTGCGCAATGGCCGCGTGTGGCTGTGGTGCGCATGGGTCTGCACGGCGTGGCTTACAGTTCCTAACGCATCCTCCTTCCTTGGCGGCGTCGCTAACGTGGTCGTCGCCGCGGGTCTGGCCGGATTGTTGTCATTCCTGCCTCGCTCCTGGTGGAAGGTTTCCTGCATCGCAACCGTGATCGCTCTGCCTTTTACGCTGTGGTGGTGCGGCGTAGCCGCCGCAGGCGGGGCCGGCGCTGAGTACGACGCAGCCATTGCCGCGATGGAAACCAATCCAAGCGAAGCGGCGGGTGCCCTGAAGTACGTTCTGAACCTGCCGTCGTTCGTCGTGGTCGCGGCAGCCCACATGCTTTTTCTCGCTTTGGCGTGCGCGGCCGCGTGGCCGCGGAAGCAGGGACAACCCTCTCCGGGTCGCGAGCATCAAGCGGTAAGCGTCGCGCTATTAGTTTCCGTGGCACTGCTGGCGCTGTGTGCGCTGCTCATCGCGCACACGACGGGAGGCGCCCCTCGGGCGCATGGGTTTTTCGGTGCGGCAACGGTTGCCTCGCCGCTGGGATCCGCCGGGGAGATTGCTGCAGCCGCGATCGATGCGGCCGTTGCGCGCCAAAAAGATCTCGATTGGCAGTCTCGGCTGAGCGTGTTGAAGCGTACTGCCAAACCTGTCTACAGCAGACAAGAGGCACACGCCTCAAAAATCGTCACCACACCCGTGCTGGCGATATTCCTCGTGGGCGAGAGCGTGCGTGCCGATGGCTATGGGCCGAGCCGACGAAATCGCGGCGCTGCAAGTCGCGAGCTCACCGAGCGAATCGACTCTGGCCTTGGAGCATGGTTGCCGACAACCTGCGCGTCATCCGACGGCACCCATCGCGCAGTGCCCATGCTTTTGACAGCGACGCCGCCCGAGCAGGAACCGCAGGCGGCCATCGCCCCCACTATTCTCGGCATCCTCAAAGCAGATGGATTCCGAACCGCATGGTTAGCCAATAACGAGGCCGGGCCGCGCGCCCGCGAGCGCGGCCATGACTTATATGCCGGAGCGTTCAACGTCAATCCGGATGCTGCCAATGGCGTTGCGCTTAAAAACTGGAAATTCGACTCGGACATGGTTCCGACGGCAAAAGAGTTTGCCGGCGCAGTGCACCAACCCACGGCGCTCATCATTCACACTCAGGGCAACCACATTCCCTACGAGTGGCGATATCCGCATGAGTTTTTCCCCCCGGAACCGGCGCATCTTGGGGCGGATCAGCTCGTCGAGCTGCGCTACGCGCGCGCGTTGGAATACGGGGCGCATGTGATATTAGAGATCGCGGCAATCCTCGATTCCACTTCGGCTCCGGCGTTCCTGATCTATGTCAGCGATCACGGCGAAAACCTTCCGAGTGATCACAACGGTCTTATGACGCATTTGGGGCCGCGCACCAGCATTGCGGCCGGCACGGTGCCGGCGTTCGTGCTGTGGAACAAGGCGATGGCGGATAGCGGCAGGCCGGCGCAGGTCCTACCAAAGCTCCTTTCTGCAAAGCAGATCGCTCATGCAGACGTCGCCAAGCTCTTCTTGATTTTGGCAGGGGCGGAAGATGGTCCGCTTGAGCCGACGAGCAACCCAAAAATTTGGGGAAGGGTGAGCGTCGGCGACAGCTACGACGCTGTTCCATGTTCCGCGCTGCAACCGTAAAAGCCGTTGGCAGCCGGAAATTGAGTGCTCTGGCGAGATTCTATTGGTGAATGTCCGGCCTAAAAGGCTTTCTCGGAGGGCGGTTAGTTGAATTTCAATGGCCTGGAGGGGTGGGTGTCAATTTAAGTTGACGCGCACTCCCGCCCAGATTCCGCGCGGCGCGCCCGGCGACACGGCGTTTTCGTTGCTCCAGTCGTTCGGGTTGGTACGCAGCGTACCGTTGGGATTGAAGGCATTGCTGGTGAGAAAGCCGCCGGTCGCGTAGTTCACGTTCAGAACATTGACGACGCGCGCGAAGATCTCGACGTGTTTGGAGATGTGATACGAGCCCCGCAGATTGACGAGCGTATATCCGGCAAGCCATCCGCTGCCCTCGATGAACGCGCCCTCACCGTTGGTGCCGCCGCTCTGGTTGGCATTGTTCTCATTGCCATGCAGGTATGAACCGGAGACGTAGATGACGTTGGCTCCGACATGCAGGCTCTTGTTGACGTCATAATCGAGCACGAGTCGCGCCGTGTTGCGTGGCACGAGCGGAATCCGATCGCCCGGTGTCACGAGGATATTGCCGTCGGCGTCGGCGGTGCTGTTGGACTCGGCATTGATTTCGAAACTCGACTGGTAGGTCGCATCGACGAAGCTGTATGCCACGCGCCAGGTGAAGTCGCCTTCCTTGCCGCCGATCGCAGCGTCGAATCCCTGCCGGCGGGTACTGCCGACATTGTCGAAGTAACCCGCGTTGACTGCGCTTGCGATGAACTGGATGTCATTGCTGTTGAGGGTTCGAAAGGCATCCACGCTCCACGTCAGGTGCTGATCGGCAGGCGTGCCGCGCGCGCCTACTTCGACCGTGTGCGCGACCACCTGCTTGAGGTCCGGGTCGCTCGCAAAATCGTTAGGAAGCCCGCAGGGCGCCGCCGGATTCGCGCAGCCGAGCTCAATCACGGTCGGCGCGCGGCTTGCCTCGTTGTAATCGGCGTAGAAGGTGAGCGCATTCGTTGGTGTCAGGGTAAATCCTACGGAGGGATTGACGCGGCTGAAGGTGTGATTCCCGGTGACCACGCTCGGCTCGTCAAAGCCCATCCCGAGATCGCCCGGGTCGGTGTCAATGCTGTAGCCATCTAGGGTCTCCGTGCTGCTCGTGTAGCGTACCGACGTCGTGACGTGCAGCAGGTCGTTCGGCGATGCGGTGTCCGTGAAGTAAAGTCCGAAGATCTTATTGCTGCCGCCCAACGAAATGACTGTCTCGTTGTTGAGCGGGCTGTCGTAGTAGACGAGGGCGTGATCCGGTGGCGGCGCTACGCCGCCGTACTGGAACGCCTGCGCGAAGACATCACGGGAGTCATCGTAGCTGACCCCGAGGACGGCCTGGTTCTTGAGGCCAAAGAGATTCTGCGTATCGGTGAGCTGCGCGCCGAAACCCGTGCTGCGCTGAGTGGTGAGCGAAGTCGCACTCTGGCCCGGCTCGCAATAGGCAATCGCGGCGCGAGTCGTCAGAGGCGCGCAGGCAATCGGCGGCCCGCTCAAGGGTTCAAGGTAACTGTCGTTGATGTTGCCGTTGACTGCGTCGGTGACGAGGTGCCGGTAGTAAGCGTTGCCGGAGAGCAGTAGCTGATCGCTCAGGAATTGCGTGCCCGTCAGGTTCACGAAGTTCAGGTGATTGTCGGTGATGTCCGGCGTGTACGTTGAGGCGCGGCGGTAGTCGAGCATGGACATCGGCGTCGCGCCGTCGCCATAGAGGTCGGTGTCGGCGTAGGTGTAGCTGAGGTCAATGTCCGTCTTGTCGTTCTGCCAGCCGACTTTGCCGAACCCCTGGTACACCCGCGTCGGTGACAGATCGCGCCAGCCCGTCTCATCAAAGTAGTTGCCGGTAAAGAAGTAGTCGAAAGGACCGGCCGCGCCGCCGGTCGCGGCCTGGAAGGCGCGGCGGCCGAACGAGCCGCCGTAGGCCTCAAGCTGCGTGCCGGGATTCTCGTGGCCGCTTTTCGTCTGTACCGAGAGAGCACCGCCGAGCGTGTTGAGGCCGAAGACCGGATTCGAGCCCGACATAAGGGTGACGTTCGCGATTGCCGATTCGGGTATGAGATCCCAGTTAACCGTGTCCCCGAAAGACTCGTTGACGCGTACGCCGTCGACGTAGACCGAAAGACCTTCGGGCGTGCCAAGCAGCGGTGAGGCCGTGAACCCGTGATAGTAGATGTCCATCTGGTACGGGTTGTCGGCGCTCTCACTGGCGTTGACGCCACTGAAATTGTTGTTGAGATAATCCCCAAGATCGAGCGTCTGTTGACGCTGCATGTCCTCGCTGCTGCCCGTCTGCACATTCGCGGGCACTTCATTCAAGGGCAAACCCAAGCCGGGCAGGGGCGCGGTGCCGACCACGACGACCTGCGGCATCTCACGTGCGGTAGCTGCGTTGACGGGTGTGTCCGCATCACCGGCCCACGCGAGGGCGGCCGATGCCAGGTCCGCCGCGCAAAAGAAACCCGCCGCTATCAGTAGACGCCACGCGTGCTCGGCAGGATTCGTCGAGCTCACGGCCGCCGCCGAAACCGCGCGGCAGATGACCTGAGTTGGATCGGAAGGGTTCAGCATCAGGGCCGGTTTCGTTAGTCTTGCGCCACAAAATGCTGCTTTCAGAGCTCGCGGCACGAAGGGCGAAAGGGCTCGGGAAATATTCCCGAACGATAAACGATCGAGCTCGGGAAGAATTCCCGTTTTTAGACGCTAAATCCTTGGGCCACAGCCCCGGCAAGGGCTGAATTGTCGTTCGGCGGGGGGCTCCGTTCGTCTTCTGGCCTTGAAAATTCTCGGCGACGACGCTCGCATCGTGCTTGCTGGCCTCCTCCAGGAGCGCCGGGTTTCATACGCTGCGTAGTGCTCTCACTGTCGAAACTACGACGCTTTGCGTAGGTCCGCCCCCCGCTCAAGCTCGGGCGCGGACTGAACAATACGCTTTGCGTCGCTCACATCCTTGGCAGTCAGGAAGAGACATCGACTTGCTGCAGCATCGACGTGGTGTCTGTCCCTGCGCCGTGTGACTTTACGCAGGGCGCTCGTGTCGAGGTAGCCTAGGTCGATGAACTCGGATGCAGAGCTCGCGGCACTTGCCGCCCGTGTGGGGCAATGGCTTCTTGAGACTCATCGTCGCCTGGTCACCGCCGAATCCTGCACTGGCGGATTCATTGCGAAGATTCTGACCGACATCCCCGGCAGCTCGCAGTGGTTTGAGTGCGGCTACGTGACCTATTCGAATGCGGCGAAGATGCGCGACCTCGGGGTCGTATCGGACACGCTCGGCGAGTACGGCGCGGTGAGCGAGGCCGTCGCACGCGAAATGGCAGCAGGTGCGCTGCGCGTGACAAATGTGGATGTCGCCATAGCGGTGACGGGCATCGCCGGGCCCGACGGCGCGTCGCCCGGGAAACCGGTGGGCACGGTTTGGTTTGGCTCCTGCGTGCGGCGACGAGCCGAGATCGAAGTTAACGCCGAGCGTGTGCAGTTTACGGGCGATCGTCTGGCGATACGACGCAGCTCAGTCGAATACGCTTTGAAGCTCATCCTGAATCTTAAGGCGTGAACGGACCTGTTGAGTGCGGCGTCTATACAGTACGTGCAATGACGCACTACTGTGCAAGACTCAAAAAGCCTTGAATCCGTAGCAAAATGCATCAACTTAGCTATGCCCGTGACGCTTTCGTTGTGGGATAATCGCAAGCACAAAATCTGACAGGTGAAGAGATGGATGAGAATCGCAAGAAGGCACTCGCCGCGGCGCTGAGCCAGATCGACAAGCAGTTCGGCAAAGGCACAGTCATGCGACTCGGCGAAACTCCGGCGTCGTGGGATGTGGAGACCGTGTCGACGGGCTCTTTGGGACTCGACATTGCGCTTGGCGTGGGCGGTCTGCCGCGCGGACGCGTGACGGAAGTCTTTGGTCCGGAGGCGTCGGGCAAGACGACCCTCACTCTGCAGGTTATTGCCGAGGTGCAGCGTGCTGGCGGCGTTGCGGCATTCGTCGATGCCGAGCACGCGCTGGATCCGTCCTATGCGGGCAAACTCGGCGTAAACGTCAATGATCTCCTCGTATCGCAGCCCGATACCGGCGAGCAGGCGCTCGAAGTCACGGACATGCTCGTACGCTCGGGCGCCGTCGACGTGGTGGTCATCGACTCGGTCGCGGCTCTTACGCCCAAAGCCGAAATCGAAGGCGAAATGGGCGATGTGCAGATGGGCCTGCACGCGCGACTCATGTCGCAGGCGCTGCGCAAGCTGACGGGCAACATCAAACGATCCAATACGATGGTGATCTTCATCAACCAGATTCGCATGAAGATCGGCGTGATGTTCGGCAGTCCTGAGACGACGACGGGCGGCAACGCGCTCAAGTTCTATTCGTCCGTGCGCCTGGACATCCGCCGTGTCGGCTCGCTCAAAGACGGCGAGGAAGTCATCGGTAATCTGACCCGCGTCAAAGTAGTCAAGAACAAGGTTGCGCCGCCGTTTCGGGAAGCCGAGTTCGAGATCATGTACGGCGTTGGCATTTCCCGCGAAGGCGAGATCATCGAGCTCGGGGTTGCCGAGGGCATCATCGACAAGTCCGGCTCCTGGTACAGCTACAAGGGCGAGCGGATCGGCCAGGGCAAGGACAATGTGCGCAACTTCCTGCAGCAGAACAAGGCCATCTCCCGCGAGATCGAGGATCAGATACGCCTGAAGCTGCTGCCTGTGAAGCAGGGACGCAACGGTGAGGATCTGCCGGTGAAGGTGGGACGCAATGGCGAGGCGGTGGCGCATACGGCCTGATGAGCTGTTGTCTGGCGCCTTGCGCGCCCTGACCTATGCGCCCTAGGGGCAAAAAAGTCGATCCCTCGAAAGCCTGCGACGCGCGCGCGGTGCGCAATGCTGCGCTCGCGCTCCTGGCGCGGCGTGACTTCGCCTCCGTCGCGCTTGGCCGGCGCCTTGAATCCTCCGGTTACGACCCCGCGGTGGTTGGCGAGACCGTCGCCGCGCTCGCTCGCGAGCGGATGGTCGATGACGCGCGCTTTGGCGAAAACTATGTGGCTTACCGCGCCGGCCGTGGCCAGGGTCCGGTGCGCATCGGCGCGGACCTCAAGGCCGCGGGCTTGGCCTGCGATCTCATCGATACGGCGCTTGCGGCGGCTTCCGACTGGCGCGCGCGTGCGCAGGCGGTCCGCAGTCGCAAGTTCGGCCCGGAACTGCCGCAGACCTGGCCGGAGAAAAGCCGTCAAGCGCGCTTTTTGCAGTACCGGGGCTTTTCAGCGGATCATATCCGCGCCGCCCTCGGCACCGACTTCAACTTGGACGACTGATATTGAGCACACCGCGCTTCATGAGCACGACGGAAGTCCGCCGCATTTTTCTCGAATTCTTCCGCGAGCACGGGCACACCATCGTGCCCTCAAGCCCACTCGTGCCGGCCAACGACCCCACGTTGCTCTTCACGAATGCCGGCATGGTGCAATTCAAGGATGTCTTCACGGGCAAGGACAAGCGCGCCTACGTGCGCGCGACATCGAGCCAGCGCTGCGTGCGCGCCGGCGGCAAGCACAACGATCTCGAGAACGTCGGCTACACCGCCCGGCACCATACTTTCTTCGAGATGCTCGGCAACTTCTCCTTTGGGGACTATTTCAAGCGCGACGCCATCAAGTTTGCCTGGGAGTTTGTCACCGGCGCTCGATGGCTTGCGATCGACCCCGCGCGTCTCATGGTGACGGTCTATCAGACCGACGATGAGGCTTTTGAAGTCTGGAACAAGGTGATCGGCCTGCCTGTGGAGCGCATCGTGCGCATCGGCGACCAGCCCGACGGCGGGTCAGATAACTTCTGGCAGATGGGCGATACCGGGCCCTGCGGTCCGTGCACGGAGATCTTCTACGATCACGGCGCGGACGTGGCGGGCGGGCCGCCGGGATCGGCGGATGCGGACGGTGATCGCTGGATCGAAATCTGGAATCTCGTGTTCATGCAGTTCGAGCGTGCCTCTGACGGCACGCTTACGCCGCTGCCCAAGCCGTCCGTCGACACCGGCATGGGGCTTGAGCGCACGGCCGCCGTGATGCAAGGCGTGCACTCGAATTACGAGATTGATCTATTCAAGAACATTATTCACGCCGCAGCGGCTCTTGCGGGAACTCAGGATGAGACCTCAAGCTCGCTGCGCGTTATTGCCGATCACATCCGCGCCTGTACGTTCCTGATTGTTGACGGCGTGTTGCCCGCCAACGAGGGCCGCGGTTACGTACTGCGGCGAATCATCCGCCGCGCCATCCGTCACGGCTACAAGCTCGGCATCAACGAGCCGTTTTTCTATAAGCTCGTGGGCGCGCTGGTCAAAGAAATGGGATCCGCATATCCGGAGCTGGTGCGCGGCCACACGCATGCCGAGCGCGTGCTGCAGCAGGAAGAGGAGCGCTTTGCGGAGACGCTTGCGAGCGGCATGGCGTTACTGGAAACGGCGATCGAGAAACTCAAGGGCAAGGTGATCGACGGCGCGGTCGTCTTCAAACTCTACGACACCTTCGGCTTTCCGGCCGATCTGACCGCCGACATCGCGCGCGAGCGCGGACTCATGGTCGATGAAGCCGGCTTCGAGTCGCTGATGGAAGCTCAGCGCGAGCGCGCCCGGGCGGCGAGCAGGTTTGGAATCGAGTTGCAGAAGGGCACGACCGTTAGCGCACGCACACTTTTCCAGGGATATGACGGGCTCGAAGGCGAGGGCGAGGTCATCGCCATACTCAAAGACGGCGCGCCCGTCGATGCGCTGCAGACGGGCGATGCCGGCGAAATCGTGCTCGACCGTACGCCTTTCTACGCCGAGGCGGGCGGCCAGGTGGGTGACGCGGGCGAACTTTCCGGCAGTCATGCGCGCTTCGATGTCGCGGACACACAGAAGCGCGGCGTCGCGCATTCGCATGTCGGCAAGCTCGTCGGCGGCAGCATCGCGCTCGGTGACACACTGCGCGCACACGTAAACGGTGAGCGCCGGCGTGCCACCGCTCTCAATCACACGGCGACCCATCTGCTGCATGCGGCCCTGCGCGAAGTTCTCGGCACTCACGTTCAGCAGAAAGGATCGCTCGTCGCTCCGGATCGCCTGCGCTTTGACTTCTCGCACTTCCAGGCCGTGCAGCCCGAAGAGCTGCGTGCGATCGAGCGCCGCGTGAATGCGGAAATCCGCCGCAACGTCGCAGCCGAAACCAACGTCATGGATTACGAGCAGGCGGTGGCAAGCGGCGCCATGGCGCTCTTTGGCGAGAAATATGACAGCAATGTACGTGTGTTGCGCATCGGGGATTTTTCCCGGGAACTATGCGGCGGCACTCACGTCGAACGCGCGGGCGACATCGGTTTCTTCAAGATCGTGAGCGAAGGCGGCGTTGCCTCCGGTGTACGGCGCATCGAAGCGCTCACAGGCGAGGCGGCACTCGCGTATGTCGAGGAAAACGATGAGATTCTTAAGGACGTGAGCGGCTTGCTGCGCGGCTCGCGCGAGGATTTGCGCGACAAGGTGCGCGATCAAGTGGAGCGCTCGCGCGCCATGGAGCGGGAAATCCGCGCCCTCAAAGACCGGCTCGCATCCGGCCCGGGTACCGATCTTGCTGCAGGTGCCGTCGATGTGAGCGGCGTGAAAGTGGTCGCCACTAAGGTCGATGGCGCGGACGCTGCCGCCTTACGGCACGTGGTCGATCAATTAAAGAGCCAGCTTAAGTCCGCAGTCGTGGTGCTTGCTACCGTTGAGAATCCCACGAAAGTGCTGCTAATTGCCGGCGTAACGGCTGATCAGAGCGCGCGCATTCCGGCCGGCGAGCTTGTTGCCAGTCTTGCACGCGCTGTGGGCGGCAAGGGCGGCGGACGTGCCGACTTCGCCCAGGCCGGGGGCAACAATCCCGCGGCCCTCGATGCCGCTCTTGCGCAGGTGCCGGAGTTCGTGCGGCAAAAGCTTGCATAACGCGTGTACCCAGCTTGGAAATGACTCAGCTATAGATTTCAGGTACCTTTTATGTTCGTGGTCCGGCGGGGAGCGCATCAGGATTCCTGATTTGTCTCCCACAGAGAAAAACGTAGATTCAAGACCGGACTTATGCAGCTGGATTCAAACCATATCGCTGCAAAGTCAAGGAGGCGATAAAAAATGTTGATTTTGACTAGGCGGGTGGGTGAGACGGTGATGATCGGTAACGATGTAACCGTCACGGTGCTGGGCGTCAAGGGGAATCAGGTGCGCGTTGGCATCAATGCCCCGAAGACAGTGGCTGTGCATCGTGAAGAAATCTACGAGAGAATCAAACGTGAGCAGGAAGGCAATAGCGACAACGACGGCGAGCCCGAATCGCCGACCGAGTTTGCCGCCATCTAATAGCTCGGCCACGCGTCGCATGACCCTGCGGCCTTACGTTCCACGATCCGCTTAAGTATCATGACCACCCTGACAAGCGTAGGGTGGCGCGCTTCTCGCGCAACTGCCTGAAAGTGCATCGATTTCCAGCAGATCGGAGAGATGGCCGAGTGGTCGAAGGCGCACCCCTGCTAAGGGTGTAAGGGTCAAAAGCCCTTCGAGGGTTCGAATCCCTCTCTCTCCGCCAATACATTCCTTTGATTTTCCGCGATTTGCGCTGTACCGACGCGACGTCAGTGACAAATCAGTGACAAATTCGGACTGCAGGGGAATGAGCGCTGTGGTCAGCGTACGACCCGCTTCCAAACTCGGATTCAATTAACATTCCATAAAATGGAAATGAGGTTGATGCGGAGGCAGTGTAATGAAAGCCACATTGTTCGTTGTTGAAGGCGATGCAGACCTTACCCAGGCCAAGGCGCTGATTGAGAAGCTTAT
>Ga0302324_100008863_pt1 | contig 21153 bp, 34 predicted proteins | sample Palsa_T0_1_FD_201949 | JGI IMG/M metagenome (GOLD analysis project Ga0302324, IMG submission 201949) | Peat permafrost microbial communities from Stordalen Mire near Abisko, Sweden - Palsa_T0_1 | ecosystem: Environmental > Terrestrial > Soil > Palsa > Peat permafrost | place: Sweden: Abisko...
GGCGGCGTTCATGGAAGCTTGTTGGTTGTAGTAGACCAGCTTTCGTCCGGTGTCGATGGAGTGCACGTAAATCTGGGGCTGTCCGTGATTCGGCGTCTGCTGGCCGAATTGGGCCGCATTCGCGTTTCTGGAGGAGGCCAGAATGGGGTAAGTGGTGAAGGCGAGCTTGGTGCCGTCAGGAGAGACGGCCGGGAACGTGGTGATGGAGCGGTAGTTGGTGAATTGCTTCTGATCGGAACCGTCGTAGTTCATCGACCAGATCTCCTTACTGCCGCTGCGGTCGGAGACGAAATAGATCCTTGTGCCGATGAGGCTGGTGGCGCCGAATTGCTTCAGAATGTCAGCCGCGAATTCCTGCGCGACCTTGCGCGAGCCCGCTTCATCGAGCGAACCGAGATAGATCTTGCCGATTAGTTGCGCCGAACTCGGATTGGACTGGCGGACATCGTAGAGCCATCCGTAAAGAACAATCTGATTGTTCTGCGCGGCGGTATATCCGTAAGCGAGATAGTTGGCGTTGGGCGGCGGCCCGGACCAATCGGCGAAGGCAGGACCGCCTTGCCGGAAATCCGACGGCTGCTGAGGAACCTGCACCGGGTAGAGCGTCTTCGGAATCATCTTTAACTGTCCGGAGCTTTGAAGATCGTTGAAGAGCGTGCTGTTGAAGACGCCCATGATGTTTTGCGCGTCGCCGGCGCCGCGAAAATCGGGGACGGCGATGGTGGGCTTTTCACCGCTCTTGGTGATCACGCTGTTGATCTGAGCGTGGCCGAAACCGCAAGCGCCAAGAACGAGGCTGCCAAGTAAAATAGTTCGTTTCATTGCTGTAGTTGAAATTGAAGTTCCACGTGGGTAGAGCTACCGCTATAGTTGGGCGGAAGCGGAGGAAACTGACCCGCATCCATAACGGCGCGAAGGGCGGAATAATCCAGCGTGCTGTTGCCACTGCGCTGGGAAATCTGCGGGTTCTTCACGGAACCGTCGCGCAAAATATCAAAGGTGATCACGGCCATCGGCAAATGCAATCCCGCTAGACCGGTGGTCTGCCATTTTTCGGTGATGCGCTGGACCACCAAGTCCGCGTAGGCGCCAAATTGGTTTCCGAAGGCGCTGTTGGGGCCGACTCCGACGCCGCCCGAGCCGGGCTTCTCGAACATCGGCGACACAGCGGCCGGCGCCTCTCTACTGAATACTTGATTGGGCGCCGGCGGTTGTGGGCGGTAGCGCTGCAGCGCCTCGGGCCGCGGCTGTTTCTTGGCGAGCCGGCTCTTGAGCGGGATGGCCTTTTCGGGCACTTTCACCTGTTTCTTGGGTTCGGGCTTGGGCGCTTGCGGCACCTGCGATTCGGTGTCGTTCGCTACCGGATTCACGATGCCCGCGCGCGAGGGCAGAGGAATTTTCTTCACCGAATTGATGGCGACGGCCGTGCCCGCGCCGGTGTTGGCCGATCCCCATATCTGGCGCGAATGCTGAAAGCTGATGGTGGAGACAATCAAGGCCCCGGCGATAGTAGCATGCAGCAGCACGGATTGAACAAACGGGCCACCGAGCGATTCTTGCTGATCGAGAATGTCGGCGTGTTGATCCATGGTACGCTTATCGGCCCTTATCGGACTTATCTTCCGGTTGCGTTACTACATTGACTGCCAGCTTGGCGTCGCCGAGCGTGGCGATGACCTGCGCGATGGGATCGAAGGGCGTGCGGCGGTCGGCGCGCAGGTAGACCGAGGTGGCGCCGTGGTACCGTTTGTGAATCTCATCGGCGAGCAGGTTGATGTTCACCGCTTTGTCATTCAAATACGAGGTCCCTTCGCGCGTGATCGAGACCACCGGAAGATCCTGGACGTTTTCCTTGACGGGTTTCACCTTGGGAACTTCCACTTGCAAGCCGAACTCCATGACATGGGCGGTAAGCATGAAGATGATCAACAGCACGAGCACGACGTCCACCAACGGAACGATGTTGATCTCGGCCAGCGAGGGATTGCCGCGGAACCGGCCGCGCCCAAGTCCGCTGGAACTGTTGAGAGAGAATGCCATGCGCTATCGCTCCAGACTGCGCTCGGTGAGGTTCAGGAACTCGAGCTGGAAATCCTCCATGCGCGCCCCGAATTCCTTAATCGAGCTGCCGAAAATATTGTAGGCAACGGCTGCGGGGATGGCGACAAACAGACCCATGGCGGTGGTAATCAGGGCCTCGGAGATGCCGGGCGCGACCGCCCGAAGGCTGGCTGCGCCGGCGGTGCTGAGCTGCTGGAAAGCGTCTATGATGCCCCACACCGTTCCAAACAGGCCGATGAACGGCGAAACGGTGGCGGTGGTGGCGAGCACGCTCATGTTGCGCTCCAGGCGCGTCAGCTCCTCACTCAACCCAAGCTGCAGCGTGCGTTCGAGCGAAAGCGGATTGGTCACGCTGCCGCGCGATTTCATCTGCCGCGAGACCTCGCTGTAGCCAAAATCGAAAACGACCACCAGCGGAGAACGATTGAACTGCTCGCTGGCCGCGGCAATGGTGTCGAGTGTGGGCGCCTTGCGGAAGGCGCGCAAGAAACGGCGGTTGGAGGAGCGGGCTCTGCGGAACGACGCCCACTTCATTAGGATCACCGCCCAAGAGAGCAGCGATCCCACGAGCAGAATCGCCAAGACCGCCTTCGGCAAAGGACCGGAGCTTTCGACCAGGTCCCAAAGATTCAGTTGCAGGAACAGGCCGCCAATGCGTGAAAGTATCAACCGAGCTCCTTCCGGCTCACGAACCCACTATCATCATGATATCGCGCCGCCGCGGGTCCCTCCAGCGTCAAAAAACAAATTGGCATGGTTCTGTTTTTATAGTATGACGCAAATCCACCGTCAACGGATAAGGCCACAGATCTTTAGACGGACGGAAACCTCGTATAATTTCATCGAGTGTTGCTCGAACTGGTGGTGGAAAACTACGCCGTGGTGGAGCGCGTCCGGGTGCGGTTTCACGCCGGGCTAAATCTGCTGACGGGCGAGACCGGGAGCGGCAAATCCATTGTGGTGGATGCACTTGGACTGGTTTTGGGCGGCCGCGCGTCGGCCGACATGGTGCGGTCGGATACAGAGCGCGCACGAGTGGCTGCCATTTTTGAAGCGCCCGGGGACGCGGCCTTCGAGGGGCTGCTGGAGCAGGCGGGCGTGCCGGTGGAGGATGGCGAGCTGCTGATCGAGCGCGAGATTCTGGCCGGCGGCAAGTCGCGCGCGTTCCTTGGAAACCGGCCCGTGACGGTGGCGCTGCTGCGGGAGATTGCTCCATTCCTGGGCGATATTCACGGGCAGCACGAACAGCAACAGCTTTTTTCGAGCGCGGCGCAGCTGCACTCGCTGGACGAATCCGCAAGCCTTGCGGACCAGCGCAGCGAGGTCTCCGATCTGTTCCGGCGTTGGAAAGGCATCCAGAGCGATCTCGACGACCTCAATCGCTCGGAGCAGGAAAAGCTGCGGATGGCCGATCTATGGAGTTTCCAGCGCACCGAGATTGACGCGGCGGGGTTGCGGCCCGGCGAAGACGCCCAACTGGAACAAGAGCGGGTGGTGCTGCGCAATGTCGCGAAGCTCCAGGAGAACGCCAACGCGGCATACAACGCTTTGTACCAGGCCGAGGAGAGCGTTTCATCGCAGCTTCGCACGGCGCTGAAGAAGTTGGAGGACCTGGCGAGGATCGACGGAAGCTTGCAACGGGTGGCGGAGACGCTGGGGAGCGCGGCCATCGGCGTGGATGAAGCCTCGGACGCGATTCGCGATTATCTGGACAAGCTGGAGGCGGACCCGAAGCGGTTGGACGAAATCGAGTCGCGGCTGGCATTGATCGAGCGGCTGAAGCGGAAGTACGGATCGAGCCTGGATGAAGTGCTCGCCTTCTTGGAAGATGTCCGGGCGAAGATGGAGGCGATTGAAACGGCGGGCGATCGCAAGGCCAAGTTGGAGGAGGAACTGGCGCAGGCCAGCGCTGCTTATGCGGAACGCGCGGCGGCGTTGACCAAGGCGCGCAAGGCGGGCGCTGAAAAACTGGCGAAGAAAGTAGAGACGGATCTGGATTCGTTGGCGCTCGAGAGCGCGATATTTCGCATTGAGGTGCGGGAAGCACCCTGGTCGGAAGACGGCGCGGATCGCGTGGAGTTTCTGATTTCGGCGAATGCCGGCGAGGAACCGAGGGCGCTGGACAAAGTGGCTTCGGGCGGCGAGCTTTCCAGGATCGCGCTGGCGCTGAAAACGTCCATCGGGCATTCCGGTGGACAAATGGCGCGGACGACCGGCGTGCCGCGGACCCTGGTGTTCGACGAGATCGATAGCGGGATCGGCGGCGGCGTGGCGGAAGCGGTGGGGCGCCGGCTGAAGAAGCTGGCCGCTTCGAATCAGGTGCTATGTGTGACGCATCTCGCGCAGGTGGCGGGATTCGCGGACCATCATTATTCGGTGGAGAAGCGCGAAGTGAAAGGACGCACCGTGGCCGAGATCGAGGAGCTGACGGGCGAGGCGCGGACCCGTGAGATTGGGCGCATGCTATCGGGCCAGAAGGTGACGGCGGAAGCGTTGAAGCACGCCGAGCAGTTGATCCGTTTGGGCGCAGCACACCCTTGAGATTACGGAGCACAGAATGGCTACTGGCCGTCTACTTCGCGTACGTCGCGCTGATATCGCCTGCGTTTCCTCTGGAAAACCACTGGCGGCCATTCCTGGTGGAAGCGCTGGTCTGCGCCTTATTTCTGGCGCTGGCGTACGGCGAATCGCGCGAAGACACCGAACTTTTCAGCATGCTGCGGGATTGGGTTTCGATGGGACTGGTCCTGGTGGCGTACCGCGAAATGGACTGGTTCTCAGCGCTCACGCGCAACTTCCCGTTGGAACTCAGATGGGTGCAGTGGGACCGGACGATCCTCTACCAGGGCGGACTACAGCGCGCGATCGAGTCGCTCGGCCGCCTAGGGCAAATAAATGTAGTGCCGCTTTACCTGGAGCTTTGCTATTTACTGGTTTATGCCGTGGCGCCGTTCGTGGTCGCGATTCTATATTTCGAAGACCGGCGGGAACGCGTGAACGGGGTTTTGTTCCTGTACTTGCTGGGCACGCTGCTCTCGTATGCGCTGTTTCCGTACTTTCCGTCGGATCCGCCACGAGTGGCATTTGGCGGGAGCGACATGCCGAACGTATCGAGCGTGCTGCGCGAAGTGAATCTTCGTCTGGTGGGAGGCTACGGAATCCACTCCAGCGTGTTTCCGAGCGCGCACGTATCGTCTGCATTTTCGGCGGCGTGGGCGCTGCTGGCGTATCTGCCGGAGCGCCGGCGAATCGGCTGGGGAATGTTGATCTACGCGGTAAGCGTGGCGGTGGCGGCGGTCTATGGCCGCTATCACTACGCAGCGGATGTCGTGGCGGGGATAGCGATTGGCCTGGTCCCCGCGGCTATGATTCTTCTTGCTCGCCGTCGCCTTCGTGTTCGCGGCCTTCTTGAACTGCCTTGAGGCGCTCTTCGCGGCGTTTGGCGCGTTCGGCGGCGCGTTTCACGAGTTCGGTGCCCATGAGCTCGATCTTGGCGAGCTCGGCGCCGTCGCCCTTGCGCCAGCCCAGGCGGACGATGCGCGTGTAACCGCCATTGCGCTGCCCGAACTTGGTCCCGAGCTTATCGAACAGTTTCTGCACCGAGGCTGGGGTACGGAGGAAAGCAGCGGCCTGGCGGCGCGAATGCAGCGTGTCGTCCTTGGCAAGGGTAATCATCTTGTCCACCAATGGACGAATAGCCTTTGCCTTGGGAACGGTGGTGATGGCGAAATCGTTCTCGATGACGCTGGTCACCAAGCCGCGCAACAGGGAATTGCGCGCGGCGACGTTGCGTTTGAGTTTATATCCGGAGACTCCGTGCTTCATGGCTACTCCACTGCCTCGTCCAAGTCGCCCAGCTCGTCGCCGGTCCCTCCGAAGTGCGGCAGCGAGACCGGCGGCGCTACCAAGCGGCCCTGCGCGTCGAACTTCATTCCGAAAGTCAGGCCCAGGTTCGACAGGATTTCCTTGATCTCGTTGAGCGATTTGCGCCCGAAGTTCTTGGTGCGCAGCATTTCGGCTTCGGTCTTCTGCACCAGATCGCCGATGGTTTGAATGTTGGCGTTCTTCAGGCAGTTGTAGGAACGCACGCTCAACTCCAGCTCCTCGACGGAACGGTTGAGCACTTCGTTCATCTGCCCGACGCCGCGCTCGGTGGGCTCTTCGGCGGTTTCGGGGAGTTCCTCGAAGTTGATGAAGATCGCCATGTGGTCCTTGAGGAGCTTGGCGGCCTGGCCGATGGCGTCCTGGGGGGAGATGGCTCCGTTGGTCCAGACTTCGAGCGTGAGCTTGTCGTAATCGGTCATCTGACCCAAGCGCGCCGCTTCCACCGAGAAGTTGACCTTGCGGACGGGCGAATGCACCGAGTCGATCGGGATGTAACCCAAGGCCAGATCTTCGTCGTAGTTGCGATCGGCGGCGACATAGCCGCGGCCGGGTTTCAGGCGCATCTCGATACTCAGTTTGCCGCCCTCGCCGACCGTGGCAATGGGCAAGTTGCGATCCAGCACTTCGACATCGGCGTCGGTCTCGATTTGGCCGCTCAGCACTTGGCCGGGACGGTCCACGCGGAGGCGGGCGATGCGCGTTCCCTCGCCGCTCATCTTGAACGGTACTTGCTTGAGGTTGAGGATGATGTCGGTGGCATCCTCCACCACGCCGGGGATGGGGCTGAACTCATGCGCCACGCCTTCGATACGGATGGACGTGATGGCGGCGCCCTCGATGGAGCTGAGCAGCACGCGGCGCAAACCGGTCCCTATAGTGGCGCCGAATCCGCGCTCGAAGGGCTGTGCGGTGAACATTCCGTAGCGCTCGGTGAGCGTTTCGGTATTGGCGATCAATCGCTTGGGCTTCTGAAAACCTTTAAACATGGTGCAGTTTCCTCAAATTTCTTTCTCGATCCTGGTTGCGCCCGGGTGGGCGGGCGGCGGATCGGTCCTTACTTGGAATACAACTCGACTACTTCGAGTACAACTCCACAATCAACTGCTCGTTGAGTTGAATCTGGACGAGCTCTTCTCTTTTGGGCTGCGCGAGCACCCGGCTCTTGAGATTATCGCGGTCGACTTCGAGCCAGTTGGGCGAGGGCGCGTGCGCGGTGGCGTCGCGGGCAGCCAGAATAGTGACATTGCTCTTGCTTTTTTCGCGTACCTCGATGACATCGTTTACGCTGACCTCGAACGAGGGGATGTTGACCTTGTGGCCGTTCACCAGCAAATGGCCGTGGCGGACCAACTGGCGCGCCTGGCTGCGGCTGGTGCCGAAACCCATGCGGTAGACCACGTTGTCCAGACGCCGCTCGAGCGAGTTGAGCATGTTGTCGCCGGTGACGCCTTTGGTGCGAAAGGCGCGCTCAAACAGGTTGCGGAATTGTCCTTCCATTAGGCCGTAGTAGCGGCGGGCCTTCTGCTTCTCGCGCAACTGGAGGCCATAGCCGACAATTTTCGGCTTACGATCCTTGCCGTGCTGGCCGGGAGCGAAGTTGCGCTTTTCGATGGCGCACTTTTCGGTGTGACAGCGCTCCCCTTTCAAAAATAGCTTCATGCCCTCGCGCCGGCACAGCCGGCAAACGGGGCCATTGTATCTTGCCATTCGCTTTCTTTACCTTCCTCTTTCAAAAGGTGCAGTTTACGACGGGCTCAAGGCCTCGTCTTCGTCCTGCTTTTAGGGCGGTAGGAGGTGGGAGGTAGGTCGTAGGAAAAACCTTTCGCACTACCTACCCCCCACTACCCACCACCCGCTACACCCGGCGCTTCTTGGGCGGCCGGCATCCGTTATGCGGGATCGGAGTTCGATCCTTGATTGACTTAACTTCAATTCCTACCGTCGCCAGAGCGCGGACGGCCGATTCGCGGCCGGCGCCCGGCCCGCTCACGCGCACTTCCACGGAGCGGAGTCCATATTCCTTGGCCTTGTTGGCGGCCGTGAGCGAGGCCTGCTGGGCGGCGAACGGCGTACCCTTGCGCGAGCCCCGGAATCCAAGCGAGCCCGAGCTGGACCAAGCCAGCACATTGCCGACCAGATCGGTGAAGGTCACGATGGTGTTGTTGAACGAAGCCTGGACGTGCACCAAACCGTTGGATACAACCTTCTTTTCTTTCTTCTTGAAAGTCTTTTTCTTGGTCGTTTTTGCGGGCGCTTTAGCCATTAGTTAATTGTCCTTAGGTCTTGCCGGTGGCTTTCTTCTTATTGGCGACGGTTCCGCGGCGCGGCCCCTTGCGGGTGCGGGCGTTAGTATGGGTGCGCTGGCCGCGCACCGGCAGGCCGCGGCGATGGCGCAGGCCGCGATACGAACCCATCTCGATGAGCCGCTTGATATTCAACGAGAGTTCCTTGCGGAGATCGCCTTCCACCGATCCTTCATTCTCGATCAGCGTACGGACGCGGTTGATTTCGTCCTCGGTCAGGTCGGCAACTTTCTTGGTCGAGTCCACGTTGGCCCGAAAAAGGAGCGAGAGCGCCCGGGTCCGCCCGATGCCGTAGATATACGTGAGACCGATATCGGCCCGCTTCTTGTTCGGCAAATCCACACCTGCAATACGCGCCATGTCTTTTCCTTTATTTCCGGCCTTTATCCCTGCCGCTGCTTATGCTTCGGATTGGTGCAGATGACGCGCACCACGCCCTCGCGGTGGATCACCTTGCATTTGTCGCACATCTTTTTGACGGACGCTCGAACTTTCATGTTTTCTCACTCTCTTGCTATGACAGCAATCGAACAATTCTTCCGCGGCCCGGATCGTGCGGCGACAGCTCCACCTGCACCCGATCTCCCGGCCGAACCCTCACAAAATTCGTCTTGGCCGCGCCCGCCGCATGGGCCAGAACCACGGCTTCATTTTCCAACTTCACTTTCACGATCGCGCTCGGCAGCAACTCGACCACAACGGCCTCAACAGATATCACGGCCGCGTCAAAACCCACGGCCCATCCGCCGTCACAGCCACGCAATGCTCGAAGTGGGCCGACAGCGAATGATCTTTCGTCACGGCGGTCCACTTATCCTGAAGGACGCGCATATCCGCGCCACCGGCGTTGACCATGGGCTCAATCGCCAGGACCATACCTTCCTTCAGCCGCGGATTCTCGTTGCGCTTATCCACGTAATTGGGCACCTGCGGCTCCTCGTGCAGCTTGGTGCCGATGCCATGCCCCACCATTTCGCGAACCACCGAAAATCCGTTCCCCACCACGTGCTGCTCCACCGTCCCGCAAATGTCGAACAGCCGGTTGCCCGGCCGCGCCTTGTCGATCGCCAGCTCCAGCGATTCCTTGGTCACGTCCAGCAGCTTCTTCGTCGCGCCGCTAATCTCACCCACCGGAACCGTTACGGCCGAATCGCCGTAATATCCGTTCAGCTGGACGCCGGTGTCGATGGAAACGATGTCGCCCTTCTTCAATTTCGTCTTCGCCGACGGCATGCCGTGCACGATTTGATCGTTCACCGACGTGCAAAGCACATACGGATACTTGCTGCCCGCCGCCGGCGTGTAATAACCCTTGAAGGCCGGCTTGGCGCCCGCGTCCTTCATCATCTTTTCGGCCGCAACTTCCAGATCCTGGGTGGTGACGCCCTCTTGGACCATCTCCGAGAGGTCCTGCAGAATCTTCCAGACCAGCATGCCGCTGCGGCGCATCTGATCCAACTCATTGCGGCTCTTACGGATAATCATCTCCAACGATTTGCATCCAAGTGACTGGCTTCCGCGCGGCTGGGCACACGTCGAGCCCCGCCGGGGAAATGACTGATATCTATATCATAGCGCAAGATCATGAGTTTAGGACGCGGCTCTAGGACACACTGCTGCGGCGGCCCCGAATCCGGCCGGAACGCGGCGTGAAACCCTCATAGTGCCGCATGATCAGCTGCGCCTCCACCTGGTTGACGGTGTCCATGGCGACGCCCACCACGATCAGCAGCGATGTGCCGCCGAAGAAAAAGTTCACGTTTAAGCCATCCAGAAGCCAGCGCGGGAAATACGTATCGATAAAATTGCCGACCAGCGGCAAGCGTTGCAGCTTGATGCCCTGAATCATAATGGTCGGGATGATCGACAAGATGGAGAGATACAGGCCGCCCACCACGGTAATCTTGGTCAATATCTTGTTCATGTAGTCGGCTGTATTCTTGCCGGGGCGAATGCCGGGAATGAATCCGCCGTACTTGCGCATGTTATCCGCCGCTTCATTCGGGTTGAAGATGATGGAGACGTAGAAGAAGCAGAAGAAGATAATAAGAACCACGAATAGCATGTAGTACAACGGCTGGGCGCCACCGATGGACTCGAGCATGCCGCTCAAGATCGGGCTGTTCTTCACCACCTGCCAACTCAGGAGCGTTTGCGGGAAGGCCAGCAGCGAGGAGGCGAAGATCACCGGGATCACGCCGCCCGCGTTGACTTTGAGGGGCAGGTGCGTGGATTGGCCGCCCATCATGCGGCGGCCCTGGATGCGCTTGGCGTATTGCACCGGGATGCGGCGCTCGCCGCGCTCCACCAACACTATGAACGCGACCACCGCGACCATGACGGTCAGAATGATGATCAAGTGGATGGGCGTCCAGTCGCGAACGCGGAACACGTGATCGTAGATGTTGTCGATGGCGCGCGGGATGCCGACCACGATGCCGGTGAAAATCAGCAGCGACATGCCGTTGCCGATGCCGCGCTCGGTGATTTGCTCGCCCAGCCACATGATGAAGGTGGTGCCGGCGGTGAGCGTGATGATGGTCATCAGCAGGAAGCCGATGCCTGGATTCAGGACGAACCCGCCGCCCGATTTCTCGAGCGCGATGGCGATGCCGAAGGATTGCACCACGGCCAGGATGATGGTGAGATAGCGGGTCCACTGCGTGATCTTGCGGCGGCCAAGCTCGCCTTCTTTTTGCAGTTTTTCGAGCGTCGGAACCACCACCGTGAGCAACTGCAGAATGATGGACGACGTGATGTAGGGCATGATGCCCAGGGCAAAGATGGTGAGACGGCGGAAATTGCCGCCGCTGAACATATCGATGAAGCCGAACAGCGATCCGGAATTTTGCTGGAAGAACTCCGTCAGGCGCTTGCCATCGATCCCCGGCGTCGGGATGTGGCCGCCGAAGCGGTACACGGCCAATAGCCCTAGCGTGAAGAAGATGCGCTTCCGCAAGTCCGGAATCCGGAACATGTTGGCGATGGTGTCGAACAGCTTCATCTTTGCCTACCTCTTGGGCCTGCCTCGATCAGCTCGTTTGCCTACTCGCTTTCGATGACGTTTCCAGTGCCGCCGGCCTTCTGGATTTTCTCCAGAGCCGATTTTGAAAATACGTGCGCCCGCACATCCAGCTTGCGGGTGATGTCGCCGGAGCCCAGCACTTTGAGCCCGGCGCCCAGTTTCTTAATCACGCCGAGCTCGAGCAGCCGCCCGGGGTCGAACGCGCTGCCTTCCAACTGCTCCAGCCGGCCCACATTTACGATGGCATATTCTTTCTTGAAAATGTTGGTGAACCCGCGCTTGGGCAGGCGGCGATGCAGCGGCATCTGCCCGCCCTCGAAACCGCGCATGATGCTGTAGCCGGAAATGGATCGCGCGCCTTTTGCGCCGCGGCCGGAATACTTGCCGCGCCCGGTGCCCATGCCCTGTCCGATGCGCTGCTTCTTTTGCTTTTGCCCGCGCGGCGGGCGAAGATCGCTGAGATTCATGGAAAATTCCTTATTTCCGCTTCCTCACGGTAGCGGTTCCGTGGCTTTTCTCGCTCCCTGACGGTCGCGGCTCGGTAACACGCGGCTCGGTAACAATCGCCAGCAGGTGCGGGATTTTCGCCACCATGCCGCGGAAAGCGGCATTGTCCGGCCGCACAACAATGCGGTTCATTTTCTTCAATCCGAGCGACCGCACAATCACCTTGTGCTTTTCGGGGCAGCAGATCGGGCTTCCGATCAGCTTGATCTTGATCGTGCCTACCTTAGTCTCAACGTCAGCCATGGCTTTAACCTACCTTCTCCTGCACCAAGCCCCGCATCTCGGAAACCTGCGCCCGGTCGCGCAGTTGCTCCAGCGCGTTGATGGTGGCCTTGACGACGTTGTGCGGATTGCGCGAGCCGATGGACTTGGTGAGCACATTCGTAATGCCGACCGCCTGAATGACGGCGCGCACCGGGCCGCCGGCGATCACGCCCGTTCCTTCCGGGGCCGGCTTCAACAGCACCAGGCCGCTGCCGAATCGCCCGAGAACCATGTGCAGAATGGAGGTTTCAAACACGTTGACCTTGCGGAGATTTTTCTTGGCCGCTTCAATGCCCTTCTTGATCGCGGCCGGGACTTCCTTGGCCTTCCCGGTGCCGAAGCCGACGATCTTCGCCCCGGGGTCGCCGATGACAACCAGCGCCGAAAAGCTCAGGTTCTTGCCGCCTTTGACGACTTTGGTGACGCGATTAATCGACACCACCTGCTCCTTGAGGTTCAGGGTGTTGGCGTCGATTCGTTTTGCCGTGGGTGTTGCCGCCATGTAAGTTAAAACTCCAATCCTGCTTCTCGCGCGGCATCCGCCAGCGCTTTGACGCGCCCGTGATACAGATACCCGCCGCGATCGAATACAACTTTGCTGATGCCTTTGGACTTGGCGCGCTCGGCGATCAGCTTGCCAATTTCCTTGGCGCCCGCCAGATTGCCGCCCGTGGCCACGCCCGATTTCTTTTCGCCACCCGAAGCCTTTTCTCCACTCGAAGCCTTTTCCCCGGATGACGCGGCCACCAGGGTGCGGCCCTCGCGATCGTCGATCACCTGGGCGTAGATATGTTTCAAGCTGCGGAACACGGCCAGACGCGGCCGCTCCTGGCTCCCGCGCAATTTCAGCCGGGTGCGCTTGTGAATTCGAACGCGAACGTCGTTCTTGGAAGATTTCGCCATATTATTTCGCCGTCGCTCCCGCGGTCTTGCCGGCCTTCTTGCGGAGCAATTCGCCGGTGTATCGAACACCCTTGTTCTTGTATGGATCGGGCGGACGCAACGAGCGTATGTTGGCCGCCACCTGTCCCACCATCTGTTTGTCGTAGCCGCTCAGGACCAGGTGCGTCTGCTTGTCGATCTTCAGTTCCACGCCGTCCGGCAATAGCAATTCGATGGGGTGCGAGTAGCCCAGGGTAAACGTCGCGACCTTGCCCTTGATGTCCGCGCGATAGCCGGTGCCAGTGATATCCAGCTCGCGCGTGAAGCCCGTGGACACGCCCTGGACCGCGGCGGCCGCAAGCGCGCGCGTCAGGCCGTGGAGCGCGGCGCGCTGATCGGAATCACGCAGAATCTCGAGAATGCCATCGGTCTGGCGGACTTGGATGCCTGCCGGGATCGGGACATGCAGCTTGCCTTTGGGGCCTTCCACCAGCATCTCGGAACCGATGTTGATCTTGACGCCCTTGGGCAGAGGAATGGGTTTCTTGCCTACTCGCGACATATGTTTACTCTCCATGCGTCGCCAAGAGTGGCGACGCGGCACGCAAGATTGCGTGCGCCACACTTTACCAAAGCTGGCATAACACCTCTCCACCGACGCGTTCCTTGCGCGCGCTGCTGCCGGTCATCACGCCGCGCGCCGTGGTCAAAATATTGATGCCGAGCCCGCCCAGCACTTTGGGGACTTCCTGGCTGCCGACATACACGCGGCATCCGGGGCGCGAGACGCGCTCGATCCGCGAGATCACGGGCACGTTGCCGGGCGTGTACTTCAGATAGATGCGGATGCTGCGCTTGGCGCCCTCGTCGGCCAGCTTGAAGTTGACGATGAAGCCTTCTTCCTTCAAGATGCGCGCGATCTCCATTTTGAGCTTGGAGGCAGGCACGTCCACCTTGGGATGGCGCGCCGATTGCGCATTGCGGATGCGCGTCAGCATGTCGGCGATGGGATCGGTTATAGCCATGTTTTACTCCCGGGCTCCTTTCCTACCAACTCGCTTTGATCACGCCGGGGACCTCGCCAGCGACAGCGAGCTGGCGGAAACAGATCCGGCACAAGTTGAACTTGCGAATGTAGCCGCGCGGCCGGCCGCAACGGAAACAGCGGTTGCGGAGCCGGATTTTCACCCGGGGCGGAGTGCTCCTGTTCGCGGCCTTGTCGGCGGCCATGATGGCCCTGGTTTTGTCTTCTTTCGCGATCTTCGCTGTCGTTGCCATGTATTCCTTGTTCTGAATTCTGAATTCTGTCTTGTGAATTCTCTTCTTACTGCCTAAACGGCATCCCCATGTGCCGCAACAGCGCCAGGCCCTCGGCGTCGGTCTTGGCGCTGGTGGTGATGGAAATATTCATGCCCTTGACCTTCTCCACCTTGTTGTAGTCGATCTCGGGAAAAATCAATTGATCGCGGACGCCCAGCGTATAGTTGCCGCGGCCGTCGAAGGATTTGCTGGACACGCCGCGAAAATCGCGGACGCGCGGCAGAGCCACGTTCATCAGCCGATCCAGGAATTCGTACATGCGGTCGCCGCGCAAGGTAACCATGGCACCGATCGACATTCCCTCGCGCAGCTTGAAAGCGGCGATGGACTTCTTGGCTTTGGTAACCACCGGCTTTTGCCCGGCGATCTGCCCCAGCTCGTTCACCGCTCCGTCCATGAGCTTGGCGTTCTGCGTGGCTTCGCCCAATCCGATGTTGACCGACACCTTCTCGACCTTAGGAACGGCCATCACATTCTTGTAGCCGAATTCCTTTACCAGCGCCGGAACCACGCTCTTCTTGTAATGCTGCTTGAGTCTTGCTTCAGCCATCTTTGAAAATCCTCTTCGCTCGCCTTACCCCTTGGTATCGAGCACCTCGCCGCTTTTCTGAGCGATGCGGACGCGCCGCGTGGACGTGCCGGCGGGCTCGAGCTTGTATTTCACGCGGGTGGGGATGCCGCCGGAGGTGACCATCATGACATTTGAAATCGCAATGGCGCTTTCCTTCTCCGCGATTCCGCCCTTGATCTGACGCTGCGGGTTGGGGCGGGTGTGTCGCTTGATCATCGATACGCCTTCGACAATCAGCTTGCCGCGCCAGCGGTCCACCGAAATGACGCGGCCCGTTTTGCCCTTGTCGCGCCCGGCGATCACCTTCACCTGGTCGTTCTTCTTGATCCTGGTTTTCACGAACTTCTTTTCGATCCGCGGCTTGGCCGGCATCAGATGACCTCCGGAGCGAGCGACACAATCTTCATGAAACGCTTGTCGCGCAGCTCGCGAGCCACCGGACCGAACACGCGCGTACCCACCGGCTCGCCGACCTCGTTGATCAGAACGGCGGCGTTGGAATCGAACCGGATGTAGGTGCCATCCTTGCGCCGCGATTCCTTGCGCATGCGAACGATGACGCAGCGCACCACCTTGCCCTTCTTGATGGGCGATTCGGGCGTGGCTTCCTTGACGCTCGCCGTAACGATGTCACCCAGGCCCGCGCGCAACCCCAGATCCCCGCCGCGCGGCAAAATGCACATCAGCTTGCGGGCCCCGCTGTTGTCGGCCACCTCCAGGATGGTGCGCATTCCAATCATGACTTCCTCCCGGTCTCTTTAGCGCGAGGCCCTTTAGCGCGCAGCGATTTCGATCCGGCGGTGGATTGTATGGTTTCCAGATCCACGGCGCTGGGCTCTACCGCCACTTGCACGGCCTTGCGCAGCACTTCCCCCAGCCGCCAGCGCTTGAGCTTGCTCATCGGGCGGCATTCGATGATGCGCACCGTGTCGCCCACTTGCGCGGTCCGCTGCTCATCATGGGCGTAAAACTTGCTCCGCTTATTGATGATTCTCTTATACACCGGGTGCGGAACGCGCCGCGTTACTTCCACCACGATGGTCTTGGTCATCTTGGCCGAAACCACTTGGCCGACCTTTTCGTTCTTGTTGCCTATTTTCTTCGCTGCCGTATCCGCGCTAGCCATGGCTTACTTCCCCTTCTTCTTTTTCTTGGGGCTCGGCTCGGGCGCGGTTTCCGGATGCAACTCGCGATCGCGCAGGATGGTGAGAATCCTGGCATGATCCTTGCGGATGGTCCGCAGCTTCTTCAGCCCGTCGGTCTGGCCCATGGTCAACTGGAAACGGATGCGGAAGTTCTGCTCGCGGATCTCCGCGGCCTGCCTGCGCAACTCGTCGCTATCCAGCTGCCGAATTTTGTCTGCTTTCATTTCTTTTCTCCAACCGCTTCCTTACGGTCGCGGCTCGGTACGGTCGCGGCTCGGTTTTCGTTATTCTCCGGTGTTGTCTTCGCGGCTCACCAGCTTGGTCGGCAGCGGCAGCTTTCCTGCGGCCAGACGAAAGGCCTCCTGCGCGGTCGCTTTGGGAACGCCTTCCATTTCGAACAAAATCTTGCCTGGTCGGATCACCGCCACCCACTGCTCGGGAGCGCCTTTGCCTTTGCCCATGCGAGTTTCGGCCGGCTTTTTCGTAATCGGCTTGTCGGGAAACAGGCGGATCCAAACCTTGCCGCCGCGCTTGATGAAGCGCGTCATGGCGACACGGGCCGCTTCAATTTGCCGGTCGGTGATCCAGCCGCAGCGCATGGCTTTCAGTCCGAACTCGCCAAAAGCGAGACTGGAGCCGCGCCAGGCTTTGCCGGTCATGCGGCCGCGCTGCTGTTTCCTGTACTTGACCTTCTTTGGCATCAACATGGCAATGTGTCTCCGCTATTCCTTACTCGGCTCCGTACCGCCGGGGGCCGGACCCGAGCCGGCGGGCGCATCTTGCTTCAATTCCTGTTTCCAGCTCGGTTGCGGCGGAGCGAGTGGCGGCAGAATCGGCGCGGTCCGCGGCGTAGTGCCCTCGGGCGGCGGAGCCTGGATAGCCGGTCCTCCGGTTTCCGCGGGGATTGGCGCTGGTGGGGCGCTCTGTGGACGCCGTTCCCTGCGATCGCGCAAGGGCTGGCGGCGCGGCTCGGGTTCGTTTTTCAGAGAATCGCGCCGGCCGCCGTCCAGGATCTCGCCCTTATAGGTCCAGCACTTCACCCCGATCACGCCGTAGGTGGTGTACGCCTGTGCGAACCCGTAATCCACGTCGGCGCGCAAGGTGTGCAGCGGAAGCTGGCCTTGCAGATACCACTCGCTGCGAGCGATTTCGGCGCCGTTCAGCCGGCCCGACACGCGGACTTTGATGCCCTTGCACCCGAAGCGCAGCGCCGAATCCACCGCTTTCCTCATAGCCCTGCGAAACGCCACGCGTTTTTCAAGCTGCAGCGCGATCGATTCCGCAACCAGTTGCGCGTCCAACTCCGGCTTGTGCACTTCCTGAATATCGATGAAAACTTCGCGCTTGGTTTTCTTGGCGAGCTCGGTCTTGAGCTTCTCGATTTCGGCGCCCTTGCGTCCGATGATGATGCCCGGGCGCGAGGTGCGAATGGTGACGCGCAGCTTGTTGCCGGGACGATCCACTTCGATGGAACTGACGCCGGCGGCCTTAAGCCGCTCGCGGAGAGAACCCTTCAGCTCCAGATCCTCGCGCAAGAGCCTGGCGTAATCCGCCTTGGCGAACCAGCGCGATCGCCAGGTTTTGGTGACGCCCAACCGAAAGCCGTACGGATGTACTTTCTGTCCCACTATGCGTTCTCCTGGGATGCCGTTGCCGCGGTTTCCCCTGTGTTCTTGTCGCTCACCTTCACGATGATGTGAGATGTCCGCCGCTGGTAGCGGTAGGCGCGGCCCATGGGCGCCGGACGTATGCGCTTCTGGCGCGGCCCCTCGTTCACGTACGCTTCGCTCACCACCAGCTCGTCGACATCCACGTCGTTATTGCGATTTTCCGCGTTGGCGATGGCCGAATCCAAAACCTTCAGCACCGTCGGCGCCATGCGCTTGTTGGTTTGCCGCAAAATGATGCGCGCTTCGTTGGCCGAGCGGCCGCGGATCAGATCCACCACCAGCCGCGCCTTCTGCGGCGACGATCGAATGTATCGGGCTTCTGCTTTGGCTTGCATCGTTTTTCCTGCTATCCCTTAGGCCGGCTTGGCGGTCTTCTCCGTTGGCGCCGCGGCGGCCTTCACCGAATGGCCCTTGAACTGGCGCGTCGGCGAAAACTCACCCAGCTTGTGGCCCACCATGTTCTCGGTGACGTACACCGGAATGAATTTCTTCCCGTTGTGCACGCCCAGGGTGTGGCCGATGAAATCCGGAATGATGGTGGAGCGCCGCGACCAGGTCCGCAGCACTTTCTTTTCGTTCTTGGCGTTCATGTCCGCCACCTTCTTGGCCAGGTGGTCATCGGTGAACGGGCCTTTCTTGAGTGATCTGCTCATGCTCCCCTACTTCTTCGCCTTCCGGCTCACGATCCACTTATTCGTCCGCTTGTTGTTGCGGGTTTTGAAGCCGCGCGTCGGCTGGCCCCAAGGCGTCACTGGATGCCGGCCACCCGAAGTTTTGCCCTCGCCGCCGCCGTGCGGATGATCCACCGGATTCATCGACACGCCGCGATTGTGCGGGCGCTTGCCGAGCCAGCGCGTTTTACCCGCCTTGCCGTGCGATTCGTTTTCGTGCTCCACGTTGCCCACCTGGCCGATGGTGGCCATGCACTCCACTTGCACGCGGCGGATTTCGCCCGACGGCAGCTTCAGCAGCGCGATCCCGCCCTCGCGCGAAACCAACTGCGCCTGTGCGCCGGCCGATCGCGCCATCTGCGCGCCTTTGCCGGGCCGCAACTCGATATTGTGAACCACCGTGCCGGCTGGAATGTTCTTGAGCGGCAGCGCGTTTCCAATCAGGATGTCGGCCTCGGCGCCCGAGCTCACGGTGCGGCCCACTGTGAGCCCCACCGGACAAACGATGTAGCGCTTCTCGCCGTCGGCGTAATTCAGCAGCGCGATGCGCGCCGTGCGGTTCGGATCGTACTCGATCGCCGCCACCTTGGCCGGAATGCCGAACTTGTCGCGCTTGAAATCGATGGTCCGATAGGCCTTCTTGGCCCCGCCGCCGCGAAAACGCGACGACACCAGACCCTCGCTATTGCGCCCGCCGGTGCGCTTCTTTCCCTCCACGAGCGACTTCTCGGGAGTCTGCTTGGTGATCTCGTCGCGGGAAACAACGCTCATGAAGCGGCGTGACGGCGTGGTCGGATTGAAGCTCTTCATCGGCATGACGTTATTTCTCCCCTAAATATCCGAATACTCCGGCATCTTTTCGCCCTCTTTGAGCCGCACATAAGCTTTCTTCCAGTCCGACCGGTAGCCGGAAAACTTACCACGCCGCCGCAGCTTGCCCACGTTGTTCGTCGTGCGAACATCGGCCACCTTCACCTTGAACAACTGTTCGACGGCTGCTTTGACCAACACCTTGTTGGCTCCGGTGGCGACTTCAAAACACAGCGTGCGCTCGTTGTCTTTCTTGGTGACGCCCTTTTCGGTGACGATCGGCCGCTTGATCACTTCATAGATGGTCATTTTGCGAGCGCCTCCGACAGTTTTTGCGCCGCCGCTTGGGACATCAGGACGCCCGCGTGGCCCAGCAGATCGTACACCTCAACCTCTTTGGTGGAAACCAGCTTGACGCCGGCCAGATTGCGCGAGCTCAGCTCCAGATTGCGATTTTCGCCGTTGTCCACCAGCAGCACGGTCTTGGGAGCGCCCAATAAGTCCAGCACCGCGCGCATCGCCTTGGACTTATGATCGGATAACGCAAATTCTTGAACCACTCTCAACTCGCCGTCGCGCAGCTTCGCTGAAAGCGCCGAACGCAGCGCTCCGAGTATCATCTTGCGCGGCAGCTTGTAGCTGTAATCGCGCGGCTGCGGCCCATGCGTGGTGCCGCCGTGCCGCCAGAGCGGAGACCGGATGGAGCCCATGCGCGCGCGCCCGGTGCCCTTTTGACGCCACAATTTCTTGCCGGAGCCCGAGACTTCGTGCCGCGTTTTCGTCTTCGCGTTTCCGCCCCGCCGCGCGGCTTGCGAGTGCCGCACCGCCTCGTACAGCAGATCCTTATTGAGCGGCGCGTCGAAAACCTCGTCCGGCAATTCGAGCGAGCCGACCACGGCATTGTTTAAATCGACCACCTCTACGCTCGGCATATTTATCTCTTGGCCCTTCTAACCAGCACATAGCCGCCATTCGGGCCCGGCACGGCGCCCTTGATTATGAGCACGTTCTCTTCGGCCACCACTTCCACTACTTCGAGATTGCGAATGGTTACTTGCTGATCTCCCGAGTGCCCGGCCATGCGGGTTCCCGGAAAAACGCGCGATGGAAAGCTGGACGCGCCGATGGAACCAGGCGCCCGATGAAACATCGATCCATGGCTGCCGGGGCCGCCTTTGAAATGATGCCGCTTGATCAGACTCGTGAAACCGCGGCCCTTGCTGACGCCGATTACGTCCACCTTGTCGGCGGGCTTGAACTGATCCACCAACACGCGATCACCCTGCTTCAGATCGTCGTCGCCCGGCCGCATGCGGAATTCGCGCAGGAACTTGACGCCGTCGGCGGCGGCTTTCTTGAGGTGGCCAGCTATGGGTTTGGTGGTGCGCGAAGCCTTCGCGAACTCCACCAATCCAAGCTGCACGGCATCGTAACCATCCGAGGTGGGCGTTTTGCGCTGCACCACCACGCAAGGTCCCGCCTTCAACAGCGTGACAGGAACAACCTGCCCGTCGGCGCGGAATACCTGGCTCATCCCGATCTTTTTGCCTAAAATCCCTGGGCTCATAAGTACCTTTAGAAAGAATTCAGAATTCAGAATTCAGAATTTACTTCCCCCGACCAAATGCCTTAATTTCCACATCCACACCCGCCGGCAGATCCAGCTTCATCAGCGCGTCCACCGTGTCCTGGGTCGGCTCGAGAATGTCGAGCAGCCGCTTGTGCGTCCGGATTTCGAACTGCTCGCGCGATTTTTTGTCCACGTGCGGCGACCTCAGCACGGTGTAGCGATTCTTGATGGTCGGCAGCGGAATCGGTCCCGCCACCGACGCCCCGGTCCGCTTGGCCGTGTCGACAATCTCGGTGGTCGATTGATCCAGGATGCGGTGATCGTACGCCTTGAGGCGGATCCGAATGCGTTCTCGTAAACTCATTATTTGTTCGCTCTCTTCGATCGCGAAGAAGTCAGAATCCAGAAGTCAGAATCCAGAATGTGTTGGATCGGCCATTCTGAATTCTGAATTCTCGAATTCTGAATT
>Ga0302324_100008866_pt1 | contig 21151 bp, 22 predicted proteins | sample Palsa_T0_1_FD_201949 | JGI IMG/M metagenome (GOLD analysis project Ga0302324, IMG submission 201949) | Peat permafrost microbial communities from Stordalen Mire near Abisko, Sweden - Palsa_T0_1 | ecosystem: Environmental > Terrestrial > Soil > Palsa > Peat permafrost | place: Sweden: Abisko...
GGACAGTAGCTAAGAGATCCATATGCTCTTTGCGTTTTCCATCCAGCGTGGCATCGGCCAGTTCTTCCAGCAGCAGATGCGCTTCACGATAGAGCACGCGATAACCCTGCTGGATCACGGCGTGGCCAATGGCCTGGGCGATGTGACTTTTACCGGCGGACCAAGCAACAGGGCGTCCTGGCGTCGTCCCACCCAGACCGCGGTGGCCATGTCGAAGATCAGGGAGCGATTTATCCTGGCATTGAACTGGAAGTCGAAGTTGTCCAGACGTTTTTCTCGGTCGCGGAACTGAGCCTGCTTATGGCGCCGCTCCAGTTGCCGGCTGGTGCGACAGGCCAGTTCATCACAGACCAGCATGGAGACCAGGTCGATGGGCGCGATGTTCTCCGCTTGTGCCTGCAGGAGACGTGTTTCAAGAACAGCCGACATGCCGCTCAGCCTTAATTGGCGCAGTGATTGATTTAATTCGATCAGGTTCATGGTTTGCTTTCCTCGAAGTTGAGTCTTTGTTGGATCAAGTCGCGATAGTGCGTCAACTCGCGGATGAGAGGATCGACTTGCTTCAAGCTTAGAGAGGCTTGTGGCGTGCGCTCCAGATAGCGACGTAAGAAGCGATACTCGGCGACACCCAGTTCCAGCCCAGCCGCACATGCGTTGTCGCAAGCCGATAGCCACCCGCTGCGTCATACGACGGCTCACCAGTGAATCGAAGAAATGATGAGCGCTGCTGCCGCAAACGAAGCAAGGGCCAGAATTGCCGCCCATATCCATACTCTCGATCCCAACGCCGCAGAGGTCAGGGCCAATAATAATCCCGAAATCCATAATGTTAGCCACAAGTACTGCGCGCCCGCGCCGGTTCCTAAATTCAACCACGCATCGCTCCGATGGAGTGGCGTGAAAAGGAAAAGGACAGCCCACGCCCAGAATGCCAGAGAGCAGGCAACGCTCAGGCACCCGATTCCGTTCGAAATGGTTCTTCGGTTCATTGGCTGGTAAGCAGTATATTGCTCGCGCCCTGCGAGGCACCTGGAGCGCGGTAAAGGATCCAGTTCAAACTCCGGCTAACCTGGAATAGCGTTGACTGAAAAGATCGAGGATCTTTGGACATGGAAAATCGAAGGGTAACCCGGGGACGGTCACCTCGTTTCGGGAGCAATGGTGGTGATTGAGGATTGTGCGCCGGCACTTCGATTTCGCGAAGTGGAAATTTGACGACAAATGAAGAAAAAGCCACTCATGATTCTGGGCGCCGGAAGCTCTGTGGAGCAGTGCGTACCCTCGGTGAGCGACATCGATACACAGATGGCGATTTGGGCGCGCAAGTGGGCGCTCGAAACCGGCTTTCAAGACTACTTCGGCAAGCTTCGGGGTGCCATCTCGAAGTATTACAGCCAAGCCGATCGACGGTATCGTCCTGATCCTGACTTTGAGAAGGTATTGGGTGAAATGGTGGCTCTCTCGCACTGGATGACGCCGCCTCCCTGGGGCGACACGCTGTGGCAAACCGCGTGCAGAGGCTGCGATCCCCCCGATCTCGAGTTTCCTGTGTGAGGCCCCCGCGAAAAGACCGGTACAGATCTCCCGGAGCGAGCCGGTAGCCGCTCAGGGTCAGACTGACAAAGCAATAGTCGAACCGGGCAAGGTGTCGAGGAGAAAGCAGTACTAGTTATGGTTACCAAAGAATTCTTCTTAGCCTCTTGTTGAGTTCCGAAAACAGCACTATCCTCGTGGGTAAGAACTGTATGTCGGAGCCCTCTTGCCACGACGGCTCTGCTTGGCTTTGCACCAATGCGCTCTGTGCGTGCGTCTGCCGCCACCAACAAGGAACCATCATCGCTGGAAGCAGGATGAATCGGTGACCTCGAACAACAAAGTGACATCGAAATGGCTTAAACGCGCTGCCCGCAGCATTCTCGCGCCCTGAGGGCGCGATGGCGAGCAGTAAAACATCCCATGAGCAGGGGGCGCTCAGCGCGCCCTCTTGATGAAGCGGTCTTTGACAACTAGAGAACAGCCACACCGGCGCAAAACCCGGCCAGCCGAGGCCGAACGATCGCGCACGTCGGCGAGCAGCTTGGTACTGACGCCGGCAATAGCCCTGCAGTAGGCAAGGTGGCCAAATTGATAATTAAAAATTTGGCCGCCTTCGATGAAATAAAGGACTTAGCTGTAAGAGCCGCCGAACCGGTTCCAATCAGCACCGTTTCTGATCCGTCAGGGAGCGCGTGCGAGCACTAACACTGTCTTCGGCGTAGCGTCTCACTCTTAATGCGCTTAACGCGCACATTTTCCGCACAAGGAGGTCGACTGACAGCCTTGGCAATAGTGGATCGAGGCGGGGGCGAGCGTCGCACGTTGTGAATCATTTGCGAAATTACCAGCCTGATACCGCCCGGCCTATGCCAATGAGGCAAGATGCTCAATTAATTAATTCTGAAATTTGAGCATCTTGATCAAACAAAGGACTTAGCCGTCAAACTTGAGCACCTTGGATAAAACAAAGGACTTAGCGACACCCATTCCCGCATGAAGCGCCGGCCCGGGGGGCTTATCTCTCTTTTCTCTCACAAAGTGCATTGTTTTTTCGGAAAGCTTAGCACGCATGTTTTCGCGCGTGCGCGATGTTCAATTTCCTTCAGGTACTTTCTTCGGCTCAACACTCAGCCTGAAGTATCTGTAGCAGCGCTTGGACTTGGCAAGTTGATATCGCCAGGGTGCATCCAGCAATGCGTGTACTACGAAGTCCGGTCATCACCATAAGAGCGGCGCCACCTGCGCATCCGCTGGGACTTCGTGGAAGAACGTTTGGGGCTGCGTGGTCGGAGGAAGAAACAGGCGAGGGCATCGTCCTGGCCGTCAAGAACCCCATCCCGACATGGCGCGTGTTTGCCATGCTGAGGTTATCAGGCAAGTGGAACAGATCCTCAGAACTGTGCAGGATGTGAAGTGGGATGCGATCCGGTGACCACAGGTGTGGCCATATGGTTTTCAACCTCTTTCTTGGTTCACTTCTTAGCCCGTGACACTCGATCCACCGAACGCGCACCAGGCATCTGGAGCGGTAAGACGGGTAACTCGGACCAGCTACCGACGACGTCCGTCAAGAACAGAGCCGCTAGTTTGCCCTTTGAATTCAGCAAGGCAATATGCTCCCCATGGATCTCGGCATTCGCGGCAATCACGGACTGCATGCTTAGCCCTGGATGCTTGAACCGGATTAGGTATGTCTTGTCGCTCATTTCTCGTGCCTCTCTACCGGCCACCGTTGGTGGCATGGACCACGACGGTCCCGTTGACCATTTTCCCTACTTCGAATAGCAGCTCAGTCGGAGGGAGAGGCTTCAGGAGCAAATCGAAATGATGACCCTGAGCCCGGGCATGTTCTAGCAAATCGAAGGTCGCCGCCTGTCCCGAAAAGAGCAGGATTTTGCACCTGGGGTACTGTGCCCTCATTTGGATCGCAAGCTCAACCCCGGAAATACCTGGCATCGCGACGTCAGATATGAGCAGATCAGGAGCTTTCGACCGGGCAGCGGTCAACGCCTCCAGCGGGCAGGTGAAGAACTTCGCGGAGAACCCATTCCCTTGCAATATGGCGGCGAGGGTTGACGCAATGACAGGTTCATCGTCAACAACGAAAACGCTTGGAGCTAGGTCGGAAAGCACACATTTTCCTCTTTCGAGTACCCTTCCGTCGAATGGCAAAAGCGCCACCAGGAGGCAGCCCTGATGTAGGGCCGAAAAGGCAGCGGGGCCGTTTGACATCAGTGTCCTCCTCGCCGTGGCTTGTATACTGGTCAATTTTGCTCAGGCCGAGGACAAAAGCAAAGCACGAAGGCACGGCCGCAGGACGACTCCCACGGAGTGAGCGGCCGGCTTCCGATCATTATCGTTACTCGGAAAACTGCCGATAAGTTTTGTAGATCAGTTGGTTGCCAAGTTTGACATTAGGCGCCACGACGTGCCTCTCCTTCGAGTGCCGCAGGTGATCACTCTAACCTGCCCGACCCTTACAGTAGGTGTGAAGATGCAGGAAATGACCAAAGGCGCAGGCCAGTTGCGTCAAGTTGTTAGTCCAAAGGTTTCGCTCACGACTCGCCAGGGACCCGGCAGTGCGGAGTGCGAACTGCCAGGAGGTCCATCTGCAAAAGTGTCTGCCCCACGGCAGGGTGATCTGCTCACAGCGGAACAGCAACTGGTGATGACCGAGCATCTGCCCATCGTACGGTTTATCGCCCGGCGCATTCATGAGCGCCTACCGCAACGTGTGCCCATCGAAGACCTCTACAGCGCCGGGGTATTAGGGCTGCTCGAAGCCTTCGGTAGGTTTGATCCATCGAAGAAAGTTCTATTCCGCACCTATGCGCAATTTCGCATCCGTGGAGCGATACTCGACAGTTTGCGGACACTCGACTGGAGTCCCCGAGAGTTGAGGCGCAAAGGGCGGGCCGTTGAGCAGGCAATCCAGACGCTGACCGCCCAGTTTCACCGCTCCCCGAACGATATTGAGATCGCTCACCAACTCCATGTCGACCTGCCAGCCTATCAGCAATTGCTGGGGGAGTTAAGCGGACTTGAGATAGGCACTCTGCACTCCGAACACTCTGAAGATTCAGGCGAAGAAGAGCTGGTCTACATACCCAGTCGGCCCCAAGACGATCCTCTGTTTTGCTACCTGGATGCCGAGATGCGGCAGAGGTTAACCGAAGCAATCAGCGACCTGCCCGAGCGGGAGCGTCTGGTGATGACCTTGTACTACTACGAAGAAATGACCATGAAGGAGATCGGACTTATCCTCGGTGTCGTGGAATCCAGGATCTCGCAAATGCACGCCTCTGCTGTGCAGCACCTTCGAGCCGGGCTTGCGGCGTCCACACCGCGCAAAGCGTCGCAAAACAAACCAGACGGAAACCGTCCAGAACAATTATGCAAAGAGTTAGCTAAACCGTGGATCGCGGCTCATTCCTCATGATCGTCGCCCTTGACATAGTGATGAGACTTTATGGCCGGAAACAGATGGAACCTTCTCTTATCGGATTGATGCATACTGTCCTTGTCACCGTTGTCGAATGAGTGAAGTGGAGAAATTGCGAATGGCCGTCATGATGCAGGCGTTTTACTGGGATGCGCCGATTAAGGAGAACAAGCGCGGCGAGTGGTGGAACTTCCTCGCGGAGAAGGTGCCTCAGCTGGCGGCCTCCGGTTTCAATTCCCTGTGGTTGCCACCCTTCAGCAAAGCCGCCAATCCTACTTCGAACGGCTACGATCCATACGACTATTTCGACCTCGGGGACTTCGATCAGAAGGGTTCCGTGAAGACTCTGTATGGCAATCGCGCTGAGCTTGAGAAGCTGCTTCTGGTGATGCGAGAGCACCAGGTAGGTGCGATCGCCGATATGGTGATCAACCATAACTCAGGCGCAGATGAGGAAGAGACGAACCCACTCGACGGCAAGAAGCGATGGACGAAGTTCACGCCAAAAAGCGGAAAGTTTCCACGCGACTGGAATTCTTTTCATCCCAGCCGGTATGAACGGGCGATGATCGAGGGCGAGGAATTTGCCGGATTTCCGCACCTGTGTCACCGCAATCCTCGCGTGTATGAGGCCATGTTCGAGTACGCCCGCATGGCCGTCGAGGAGCTTGATTTCGACGGCCTCAGGTTCGACTTTGTGAAGGGCTTCGGAGCCTGGATGATAGGACTGCTCGCCAAGTATCGATACCAGAAAAAAGATGGCCGTGAGTTCTCGCCTTTTGTGGTCGGAGAGTACTGGGCCGGGCCTAAGGATATCGACCGTTGGCTCGATCAAGTGCGGCTGGTGACCGACGATCAGATCGCGGCGTTCGACTTTCCGTTGCGGTACAAACTCAAGGAAGTTTGCGACACCCCGAACTACGATCTGCGCAACCTTACCGATGGTGAGTCTGTTTCCGCCGCGCGACCGTTCAATGCCGTCACTTTTACAGAAAATCACGACATGGGCGGAGATGAAGTCGTGAACGACAAGATGCTTGGCTATTCCTTCATCCTGACCGGGGATGGATACCCCTGCGTTTTCTGGTGGGACTACTTCCATTGCGAACTTGCGCGACCCCGTACGCCGAATGGAATAGACGCGCTGATTGACGCCCATCATCGTTATGCTGGTGGGGAGTCCTCGATCCTGCATGCCGATCCTGATCTGTACATCATGCAGCGGCATGGAACCGAGGCACAGAGCGGCTTGGTCTATGTGCTGAACAATCTTGGAAATCAATGGAGTGGCACTTCGGTAAGAACGAAGTGGGCCAATCAGAAGTTCAAGCCGGTGGCATGGGATGGTCATGACACGGCTCATCCCGATGAACGCACGACCGATGCCGACGGGAATGCAGAGTTCCCTGCGCCACCCCGGGGATACTGCGTCTATGCTCCGCTTTAGCGCCCGGGCGGAGGCGCACGAACATGAGCGCTGGGGATCGGGCCACATCCCTGGCAGTCGAGCGGCCCAAGATGGGTAAAGGAGAGGAAGTGCTGGGAGGATTAGCGTGTTATCCCAATCTGAAGTTTTTGGCTTGTTCCGGCGTTGGCAGGACAACAGGACAAAGCTGCGGGTCGATGCTCAGTTTCATGGCATCTCCAGGCTTTCTATAGAAACTGTGATCGCGCGCGTGGAGGAGCCGTTGATCGGCGTCGACCTTGCCCATCATGGTTACATAGAACTGTTGTTCGTCGAAAATTGGCGCTACGAGTTTGGTGCACCAGATGCGATGAGAAGCGCGAAACCAGACCGTCTGGGTATGTCGTCCACTAGGTCAAAGACCTATGAATTTGGAGAAATGATTACTGCGGTCAGAGCCGAGCATACCTACATACTTTTCATGGAAATCATCCGAACGGTGAAATAGAGACGTCCGGCCCTTTTGCACCCTGGCTGGAAGAGAGAAACTGGCCGTAGGGTCAGGATTCCGTCACTGGTCTACAATGAATGAAGGATTCCCGCTGTTAGTCCAGACCTGAAGCGGTCGCATGCTCCTCTGCATTGCCCCCGGCATGATCGCCTTCTGGAAGGGATCATTGAGATGTCAGAGCCTCAAAAAATGGCATTTGACGCTCTCGCGTTTCTGGCCGAAGCTGGCCTGGGACGAAGAATCGTCCAATTGAAACCAAAGCAGGCCTTCTTCGCGCAAGGAGGTCGCGCTGACTCCATCTTCTATCTTCAGCGCGGTCGCGCAAAACAAACTGTTGTTTCCAAGAACGGTAAAGAGGCGACCATCGCCCTTTTTGCCATCGGCGACTTCATTGGAGAGGAGTCTCTCGCAACTGTGGGCGGGGTACGCCTCGCGACTGTCACTGCCGTCACCGCCTGTACAGCACTGAAGATAGAGAGGGAGGAGATGGTCCGCGTGATCCACGAGGAGCACTCCTTCTCCGACCTATTTGTGAAATTTCTGTTGGCCCACAGCATGCGAGTACAGGCCGATCTTGTCGATCAGCTCTTCAACTCCAGCGAAAAGCGATTGGCAAGAATCCTTCTCCTGCTGGCGGAATTTGGCAGACCCGGCGAGCCAGAAAGCCTGATCCCAAAAATCACCCAGGAAACGCTGGCGGAAATGATCGGGACCACCCGCTCGCGCGTCAGCTTCTTCATGAATCGCTTTCGTAAGCTCGGCTTTATTGAATACAACGGTCGCATCCGGGTTCATAAATCGCTGCTTAACGTGGTTTTGCACGATTGAATCCTCTCCGTCAAGCGTCGTATGCGTATGCCCCCCTCCCGGGACCCGGCGCAGGGCGAAATCTCACCCCGCCGCACGGCAACAAAACTCTCTTGGACCTGAGCAAAAGTGACCAGTCACGCGGTCGGCGCGAGGAACATACTGCTCCCAGACCCCTCCCCCGTGCTTTGCGGCTATGAAACCACTCGAAACGCCAGCGTAGGAATGCTGGCGCTTTTGCTATTCACGGAAAAGCCATTCGAAAGAGGACATAAGTGCATTCAAGCCCGGTATCGCGTATTTTCGTCGTCGACGATGAACCTGTCATCGCGTCCAGTCTCGCAGCCATATTGCAAATGAATGGCTTTTCCGCGAAATTCTTCACCTGTCCCTTGGAGGCGCTAGCTGCTGCTCGCTCGGAATCGCCCGATCTGGTCATATCGGATGTAGCGATGCCGGGTATTTCTGGGATCGACTTGGCAATCCAAATGAGAGCGCAATATCCCAATTGCAAGATCCTGCTCTTCTCGGGACAGGCTTCTACTTTGGATTTACTGATGAGTGTCCGGGCTCAGGGTTACGACTTCCGCTTGCTGCAGAAACCTGTTCATCCCTCTGAGTTTCTCTTTGAGATAGGGCAATTCTCCACGCGGCTGTTACGATCCTTACCCCTCGAAGAGCCTGTCAACGAATCCGTCTCTTAAGCCGCGGATGAAGCTTCGAACGATGCGAGAGCATTCTGAACACCGTCGAAGTCAAAGTAAAACGTGGCTCCTTGGCCGACCGAACTTTCAGCCCGGATATGACCACCGTGTCGATGAACAATTCGCTGCACCGTGGCCAATCCGATACCGGTCCCCGGAAACTCCTCGGCTAGGTGGAGGCGTTGGAAGGCGCCAAACAGCCTGTCGGCGTATCGCATATCGAATCCACCACCGTTGTCGCGTACAAAATATTCAGTCGGTTTACCTGCAGGGTATGTCACCCCCAGCTCAATTCGGGCGAAATCTACGAGGCCTGTGAACTTCCAGGCATTTCCGATCAGGTTTTCCATTACGATGCGTAGCATGGCAGCATCGCCCGAGGCCAAGATGCCATCCGGGATGATGAATTCCACATGCCGGCCAGGGTCGACTTGTTGCAGTTCTGTAGCGATGGTGTGCGCGAGTGAGCTGAGGTCCACTGGATTGCACTGCAGGTCGGATCGTCCTAAGGAAGCCAACTTTAGTAGAGCTTGGATCAGGGCTGTCATGTGTCCTGTGGAGGTATGAATTTCCACAATCAGCTCCTTCGCGTGGGGGTTCAGTTGGTTTTCGCAGGCACTTTCCAGCGCGGTCACAAAACCGTCAATCCGCCGCAGGGGGGCCTGGAGATCGTGGGAAACGGAATAGTTGAAGGTTTCCAGCTCCTTGTTCAGCGCCTCGACTTGGGCCGTGCGAAGATCCACCCGCCGCTCAAGGTCGGCATTTAGTTGCTGTATTGCTGTTTCAGCGTGTTTGCGTTCGCTGATGTCACGGATGTTGCATTGGATGACTTTCTTTAGACCGACGTCATAAGTGTTGCTTACGAACTCCACTTCAACGCTGTGTCCGGCTTTAGAGTGGAGCGGAATATTGTCATATCGGATGTAGCCCTTCTGCTGTAGTTCCAAAAAGGCTGACTTGGATGCCGCACCATCTTGAAAAGCCGCGACCTCCCAGAGCTTCTTCCCCAAATACTCCTCCCTGGAAAAGCCCAGAAGGTCCAGCAAGAAAGGATTGACATCCCGGATCTGCCCGGTCTCTGCATCCACGATCAATATCCCGTCCTGGGCCGATTCAAATAACCGGCGATACTGAGCCTCCGAAGCGATCAGCGCTTGGTCCGCCAGCAGCTTGTCGTTGCGAACCTCGCGGTCGAGCAATACACGGTGGATCACAGGAACGAGCCGGACCAACTCCTTTTTTTGCACGTAGTCCCGCGCACCCGCATGCATCAGCGTCACAGCTAAATTGATATCAATTTCACCGGACACAATGATGAACGGCACATCGGGTTTTAATTCAAGCGTCAATGCCAGGGCGGCGGCCCCGCTGAATTGGGGCAGAGCGTGGTCGGATATGATCAGGTCCCACTGGCCATGATGCAGTGCCACCCGCATGGCGGCTTGAGTAGCCACCACCTCATAGGTTACTTCAAAGCCTCCCTGTCGCAGAGCGAGTAGCAAGAGGGCGACGTCGCTCTTGGCGTCTTCAACGATTAACGCTCGTAGCGGCTGGTCTATTTTTTGTTCAGGTTTGACAATTGTTTGCATTCAGTTGTCCCTCAGGTGCTGCAATATAGATCGGGTGGCGGACGACGCTGGGTAGCTAAATGGTGGAGTTTGCGCTATAACGAATCTATCGGCAGCCTGTGCAGGGCAAGCAGAATCAACTAGCGACTTGCGCCGGGGTACTTGGGATTCGGCCAGCCCGTTCGTGGCGGAGCCAGTCCCGCTGGTCATCCGGCCACGAGGAGCCGTAGTGCTAGTCCCGTCCACTTTTTCCCACCCACCACCCGGTAAGGTCTTGCCGGTCACTGCCGATAACTAAGGTAGAACCACGAGCGTCTGCAACCACAAACGTCTCTTAAGGTTAAGACCCCGGCCATCATTTTCCAAGGCGATGGCCGAAGCCTTTTTGCGGGGCTTACTTCGCCACCTTCGCCGCGTCCAACGGGCCTTTTGCCCGGCAAGAACCAGCCGATAACGATCACGTGCCTTAGAAAGAGTGGATTTACATGAGTTTTCCAGCGAAGAGTCTCCGCTAACCATTACCGCCCGTTTCTGGCAGCGAAGTTGTAAGGAGTGACGTGGTCGACCGGAACAATGCGGGCAAGCTCTTATCGTTTCCGGCGCCTATTCCGGTGCCTGGATCATCAGCCGAGGACTGGAGTCGTCGAATTCTCGATATCAGGGACAACCTGGTGAGCGCACTCGAATTTGTTCGAATCACATACAACGAGAGTTTGTCTGGCAAGCCTGTTAAAGCAGCCGATGAAATCCTGGCCCAGGTCGTCACCATTCTGAGACATGACGAAAAGATACCCTCCTACACGGTTGTGGGGGCCATCAGGATTCATGGATCGACGTCGCCAGAGGCAAAACGAAAGGTCCTCCTGCTCTTTCCCAAAGACCACCGGTGTACAAACCGGAACGGTTAGGTTCCTGAATCGATCGACGGTGGTTTCAACCAACACGATCCATGCGTGAGCCGGTTTTTGTGTAAGCGTTCATTTTCTTAATGGAGTTGGTTCAGAGTTGGAATGAAGTCTCGGATTCACCAATCCACCGATCTATTGTCCTGTACTGCTGGCGCTCCGATGGTTGGCGCGCATCTTCCGGGAACTTTTCTCATGTGGCTTCCGTAAAGTTCCACAATGAAAAACACGACCTTATTAGCAGCGTCAGATAAACCGGTTAAAAATTGGGTGACATGGTTTGGTGTGTTTTTTCATTGTTCTCCATGATCATCATTCGTTGGGGCTTCCGCGCGATTACGCCGGAGCCCGGCACGGTCTTGGCGCTCACCCGGGAGGCCTGCATGTTCTTGGCTGCGGAAATGCTAATTTGGCTCATCCGTTGCTGGGAAAGGCTACCCTTACGTTCCATTGGTATTGGCAAGTCTCCTGTTGGGAAGTCGCTAGCCTGGGGCCTGGTTATCGCAATTACCTGCATCGTACCCGCAGCTTTGATAGCTAAGGTCACGGGATACGGGCACGGTGCCGGGTCTCAAGCTTTCGCGAAGTTGCCGATTTGGGTTGTTTTTCCAATATGTTTGGACACTTTCTCGTAGACTTTTTCGCAAACGTGTTGCCGGCTATCTTTTCGTGACACGCTCCCGCGCCTGACCGTTCAAGAAGTATCGGGCCGTCTCAACGCGGCATTCTGTTGGAGATGACAGGCTTCCAGACAGGGTTGGGACGGTCCGGGCGACAGGTTGTATTCATTCAAGGCTCAATACGGCCTGTTGTCGGCTGGCGTAAAACCACGTAGCTATACTGTGTGCAGAGGTGGTGCGGTATGAACAAATTTGAAAATCGCGGTCTGACAATCGCATTCATAGCTGCCATTGTGGGGATGATAGGGGTCGGGATCGCTGGTCTGTGGCGAAGCTGAACTCAGATCGTGAACCAGTTTTATCGCTTCCTGTGGCCGGGTTAGACCTGCGATTATAAATCATAATTTTCCAGGAGCACATAGCCGTGAAACGCGGCTATGTCCGCGTAAGGATACGAAATGCCCGCGGTGGCTAAGTACGATACTCACCCGGCCGTTGGCCGCGAAGGGTCTCACTGACTGCCATCCTCCCCATCAGCGTTGCCGGAAGTGGGAAGCTGGGTAACTTGCTGGCCAGGGGAGAGGGCAGCTCGTCGGCCATGATGGTTTGGAACGATAGAGAATAGAACCCAGCGATGGTTACCCCATCTGATTCATGCAGGGATACTTCAGCTTCAGCCGGGACCAGCCTGAAGGTAATCAGGGTCTGTTCCCGCCGCGTGCAGGTCAGACCGAATCAATGTTAGCAACACCCGAGGGCACACGTGAGCAATATTGACCAGTAACAGTATTGTTGCAGGCGTCTACTAACCGGAACCGACTATCAGTGTTACCTAGTGCGTTCTGTTAGCTTTGACGGTTGGTGAGGCAACCATACTTGGCTGCTATCGGCGCCGGACCGACTTTAATATTGCTGTTGGAAGCTAGCAACCACTAGACCGGCCCGCAAAACAGGCCAGATCCCGCGCAAAGGGATCTGGTCTGTTTGGTACTTGAAACAAGTGATCATCATGGCCTCAGGTTTGGAAGCCCTCGCCGCTTCTCGTCCTCCAATAGTCACAGCTACCCACAACCGCGGCGCGTAACCGGAGGAATTCGGGTGATAGCAATGAAACGGAGCCAGGAAATTGATCACGCATATCATGAGGAAAGGCTGCTTGTGCTGCGCGCCAGAAGGCAGAGGCTGCCAGCAACCTCAAACGAGATCCCCGATCTGGACATTGAAATCGTAGCGGTGTGGAACCTGGTGCGGTCATATCGACTGTTGCAAGCGCACCAACATTTCAGGGTGAGTGCTTGAGCCTGCAGAGGCGCCACACATCGATGCGCCACTCTTGTTACGAAGCCTTGGACAAGGTCTAAGCTGTTGATGGGTTCAGCGAAGAAACTAGACCGCGCCGGTGAGGAGTTTGGCTATGCAGCCGGTAGGAAAAAAAGGTGATTGGCGCGTTACGCCGACCCTCTATCAGAAGCGCGGCACTCAGATCGCGACGCTGTCGAGTTTATCGGCGGCCTGCCTGAAACATTCACCGCGGACATCAGGGAATCGTCAGCCTCGGACGAAGGATTCGAGCCTGGGCAAGCGCGGCCGCAATGGCGGCTCTGCCTTGCTGCCACCGCTGGTGGACGGTGCGGCAACGGGTCGCAATTTCAGACATTTTTCTCTGCTTTTTTAGACCATGCTTTGGCGTGGTTTACCGCATGGGATGGCGGATTTATCGGACGCGGATTCGGGTATTGGCGAGGAAATCGCGGACGCGCCCGGCGTCCTCGCGCTGTGCCTCGATGAGAAGATGGTGGCGCTGAATGTGGCCGGGGTGTTCGAGCGAGGCGGCGAAAAGCTCATCCTTCTGGGCTTGGGCTTCGAGATGCAAAGCTTTTTCCCATAACGCACAATAGAAACGGCGGCTGATCTCGTAGGGTTCGCTCTTGAGCTTCGATAGAGTCATGGTAGTCGCGGAGTATTCATCGTTAGAAGCTAGGTTTCTCTAGCTCTTTGCCGATGCTACCGATAAGAAGTGATTGCGCCCAGATTACAGCCAGGGCTTCCCGATATCCATTAAAGTGCACTGGATGGTTACTCCTGGCGGTTACAGCGGCTCCTCCCTCCCAGGCAAGCCGGTTTTCCTCTCGCTTTCTCACGGACTGCCCGAGCCCCAACCTGCAAACTTTGGGTGGGTAGCCCAGGTCTCGCTTTTGAGACCTGGGCTACCCACTCAACAATCAACCATTGTCCTTCCTCCTCGCAAAGTGTTCTAATCCCGGCTGTATTTAATTTGGATCGACGACCCAGGTCTGAGACAAGATGACCTGCACAGGCGCGAGGAGTACGCATGATCAGCAAATACGGGCTGCTTCCCATCCTTTTGCTCATCTCCGCAACAGGCGGAAGTTTCGCTCAGTCAGCTCCACGCAGCGATGCGGAGATTCAGCAGGCGGTGGATTCTCTCCTCAAGAAGATGACGACGGAAGAAAAGATCGGACAACTCAGCCAGCTGTTTGTCTTCGACTCCGGGGAGAAAGTGGAAAAATCGGTAGCCGGGGGCGAGGTGGGATCGCTCCTGTTCCTTACCGATCCAGCAGCGATCAACCGCCTGCAGCACCTGGCAGTCGAGAAATCACGGCTGCATATTCCGCTCATCTTTGGCTACGACGTCATTCATGGTTTTCGCACCATTTTTCCCGTGCCGATCGCCATGGCTGCCTCCTGGGATCCGTCGCTCGAGACTGCCGGCCAGGCGACTGCGGCCAAAGAAGCCCGCTCCGTCGGTATCAACTGGGCGTTTGCTCCCATGTTGGACATTGCCCGCGATCCGCGCTGGGGTCGCATGGTTGAGGGTGCGGGAGAGGATCCTTACCTCGGCTCAGCCATGGCCGCCGCCCAGGTTCGCGGGTTCCAGGGCGATTACATCGGTGCTCCCGATCATGTGCTGGCTTGCATGAAACACTTTGCCGGTTACGGAGCCGCCGAAGGCGGCCGTGATTACGATGGCTCCTATATTTCAGAGGCGCAGCTGCAAAACGTCTATCTTCCCCCGTTTCACGCTGCCGTGAAGGCCGGAGTCGGCTCCGCCATGAGCGCCTATATGGACCTCAACGACGTACCGGCCACCGGCAATCGCTGGCTGCTCACCGACGTTCTGCGCCAGCAATGGGGATTCAAAGGACTCGTGGTGAGTGATGCCGACGCGGTAAAAAGCCTGGTGAACCACGGCTATGCCCGAGACCTCCACGATGCTGCGGTTCGTGCGTTGGACGCCGGCGTCGATATGGAGATGGCGCAGGATGCAACCGCGTTCGGGCAAAGCCTGGCCGCTGCTCTCAAGGCAGGCGAAATTACCTTGCAACAAATAGAGACGGCCGACCGCCGCATCCTGACCGCCAAAGTTCGCCTGGGCTTGTTCGAGCATCCCTACGTCGATCAGGCCCAAATTGCGAGCGTACTGGGCGACCCCGAACACCGCACCCAGGAACGGATGGCAGCAGAGCGCTCGGCTGTCTTGCTGCGCAATGAGAACGGCTTGTTGCCGCTGAAGAAAGACGCCTACAAGAAGATTGCGGTCGTTGGTCCGTTAGCCGACTCGAAGCTCGACACCATTGGACCCTGGGCTTTTCAGGAGGATCTTTCCGAAACCGTTACTGTGCTCGATGGGCTTAGATCGGAACTCGGCGCCGGCCCGCAGATTTCCTTTGCTCCGGGGGTGCAAATCGTGCGCAAGTTTTCCTCCTTCTTCGACAAAATAGATCACTCCATCCACCCGCCTGCCTGGTCCGCCGAACAACAAGACCAGGAGATGAAAAAAGCAATAGACCTCGCCGGTTCCTCCGACCTGACCATCCTGGCGTTGGGGGAATTGCATGATATGAGCGGTGAGGCCGCCTCCAGGCAATCGTTGGATCTGCCCGGAAGGGAACAGGAGTTGTTGGAAAAGGTGATAGCGACCGGCAAGCCGGTAGTATTGGTTCTGGTCAACGGCCGGCCGCTGAATATCACTTGGGCCTCCCAGCATGTCCCGGCCATCCTGGAGTCGTGGTATTCCGGAACTCAGGGTGGCAACGCAGTTGCCCGGCTTCTGTTTGGTGACGTGGTGCCAGGAGGCAAGCTGCCGTTCTCATGGCCGCGTAATGTGGGTCAGATTCCCATCAACTATGCCCACAACACCACCCAGGCGCCAGAAGATCAAGCGAAACGTTATTGGGATGTGGAGAGTACTCCGCTTTACCCCTTCGGCTTTGGCCTCAGCTACTCTCAATTTACTTTCTCTGACTTGCGTCTCAGTAAAACGAACGTCAAGGCAGACGAGAGCCTTGATGTAACCGTGGTGGTTGAGAACACAGGATCCTGCACGGCCGATGAAGTCGCTCAGCTGTATCTTCACCAGCAGTACGGCAGTGGGTCTCGTCCGGTACGCGAGCTCAAAGGCTTTGAGCGAACAGCGCTGAAACCAGGCGAGCGAAGGACGTTGCGGTTCAAAATCGGCGAAGACGAACGGACCTACTGGAGTGCGGCTTCGCGCAGCTGGGTGGTCGATGCTTCGACCTTCGACGTCTGGGTGGGCCCAGACTCGTCGGCGTCACTGCACGCATCCTTCGATGTAATCCAATAATCGTCTACCCAGTTCGCTTAGTGGAGGACCGGGCTACCAGCGCCGGTTCAAGGATGATGGTGCGCGGAGGCATCGGTTTTTTTGACTTAATCATCTCCAGGAGAACTTCTCCTGCGCGTTTACCGATTAACTGACTTTGTTGATCGATACTCGAGAGTGGTACTCGCAACGAAGAATCATAATGTAAATTGCCGCAGCCAATGATCGCGATGTTGTCAGGCACGCTCAACCCCTCATCCAAAATTTTTTCCATTGCCCCAATCGCGAGAGGATCGTTATAGCAAAAGACACCGTCCGGGCGGAGTTTGCGCTGTAGCAGTGTTTCCATGGCTAATCTACCTTGTTCGCTACTGTCCACATCGACGTTCGGCCGGCTGACAACATATTCCGAACGGTAGCGAAGTCCATGCGACTGCAACGCGGCTTTATACCCTTCGAATCTACCCTGGCCAACACTGTTCTCACGGCCACGGATGTGGGCGATGCGCCGGCAACCGATCTGAATCAAATGTTCCGTCGCCATGCGCCCGGCTCTTACATCATCAGTTCCCACAAAACTGGATCTAAGCTTGGGGAAGTTACGGTCGATCAGCACGTATGGCTCGTTTTGCGAAGCGAGCTTCTCCATGTGCGCGCTATTCATGGCGCACGAGGCGATGACAAGCGCGTCCAAACGTCGTGCCTGTAGCTGGCGAATCTCTCTTGCCTCCAGGTCAGGATCTTCTTCGGAGGAAGCAATGATGAGCAGATAGCCTTTGGTTCCGATAGATTGTGAAAGAGATTTCGCTATCTCGGCAAAGAAAGGATGAAGTAAATCGGGCACAACCAATCCCACAAGAAAGCTACGTCCGGTGACCAGGCTGCGAGCCAGTATATTGGGCTGATAATCGACCTTCTTGATATAGTTCAGTACTCTCTTGCGCGTTTCGTCGCTGATGTCAGGGTGATCGTGAAGAACCTTCGAAATGGTCACGACCGAGACCCCAAGCTTTTTCGCGATGTCAATCATTCGGACTGTCATAAGTTAGAAAGATTCTTGAGACCTGGGTGTTTCGGTTCGGACCCATTTGCGAGGAGAAACCCAGGTCTCAAAAGCGAGACCTGGGCACCCACTCGACAATTCGTCCGTGCCGGTCGAGATGACAAATCATTGCGCCGCAACTTTCAGCAGAACACTGGCGTGCGGCGGGAGTGACATGGCAAAAACATCGCTGCTCCCCAGGTCCTTGTGCATCCACAAGTCACGAACGCTGACTATCTTTGCCTTAATCCCCAGCGACTGCCAGGGAAGTTGGACCTTTCGCTCCGTGCTGCCAATATTTGAGACCGTCAGATATTTCGCAGTGGAACCAGGGACGTCGGCAATCCACGAAACAGTATCACCCTGGCGATACACTTCGTGTCCATTTTCGCTGTGCTGGTTTACCTCCAGAACTTCCGGGTTGGTCAAAAGACCAATGGTGAAGGCGTCACTGGAAGGAATATCTCCTCCCAACATGAGCGGGGAACGAAAAATGGCCCACATCGACATCAAGGTATATTGTTCATCATGCGTCAGCAGGCTGGCGCGGTCGATGCCCCGCTCGGCGCGGATGCCGATGTGCCCCAGGGGAAGCATGTCCGCATCCGGCCATCCACCGCGATGCACTTTACCCTGCCACTCCTGCATCAGGTCAAACTGCTTCCTGATGTCAATCCACCGATCCCAGAAATCATTGGAGATACGCCACATCTGGGCATTCGCTTTGAGATCTTCATACTTTGCCAGAGGAGCGGGACCAGGCGAGAGACTCAGCACGATGGGGCGACCGCTCTTTTTGAGAGCCACGCTGAGCGCGTGAATTTCCGCTCCCCGATAAGGCGAGCTCATATCGTCAGCCTTGACAAAATCAACCCCCCAGGAGGCATAGAGCTGAGCGATGGAATCGTAGTAGGCCTGGGCGCCGGGCTTTGACATATCGACGCCGTAGGTGTCTTCCATCCCCGCCCACTTGGCTACGTTGACTTTGTCCGCGACATCAGCGGCGTGGTACGAAGAACCTTTGATAGGAAGATTCTTGTCCACCGCTTCGCGAGGAATTCCGCGCATGATGTGGATGCCGAACTTCAGGCCCTGGCTATGAACGTAATCGGCTAAAGGTTTAAAGCCGGCCCCGTTGACGGCGGAGGGAAAGCGATTGGGTGAGGGAACAAAGCGTCCGTACTCATCCATCGTGACTGCCCCACGCGGGATATATCCATGTGCGTGTGCGTTCGGCTGGAACCACTCGATATCCACCACCACGTACTGCCAACCAAATTTAGCCAGCTTCGCCGCCATCGCATCCGCGTTGGCTTTGACCTCATCCTCCTTGATCGTAGGACCAAACGAATCCCAGCTATTCCAACCCATAGGAGGCGTGGGCGCCAGAACGGCATCGGCCGCGACTGCTGCGCCCGAGGCGCCGAGTGCCAGGAAAGCACATAAGAGAACGCGAAAAGATAACTTCATTCTGAGAGTCCTTCTCCAGCTGGAATCTAAGTCTCCACAAAAGTAAAACGGTACTGCTGACCTTGGGTAACGGCCATTGAAAACGTCTGCAGGCTGCTGGCTGGGGTAAGCTGTTGCACCTGTCCGTCGGCGTCCAACACCTGGCTAACTTTCAGCCCTTGAGGAATGCGAAACTGGTGCTCCCCATCTCCCAGCGCAAACACTTGCGCCGAGACCAGCCTGCCGTTATTCCAGGCAACATCGACTTCCAATCCTCCGCGCGCGCGCAAACCTTCGACCGACCCTGTCTGCCAGGCCTTCGGCACCGCCGGCAACAAAGCGATCTCGTTGTCATGGCTTTGTAACAACAACTCAGCCATGGCGGCGGTGGTGCCGAAATTGCCGTCGATCTGGAAGATGCTTCCGTGCCGTGCCGGATGAGTGTCGAACAGATTGGCGCCGGTACTGTGCTCGATCAGCAGCTTGAGCGAGTCCCAGGCCATGTCCCCATCGAGCAGCCGGGCCCAAAGGCCGATAGCCCAGGCGCGGCTCCATCCGGTATAGGCGCCGCCGCTTTCTAAACGCCGTTCGAGCGACTTTCGCGCTGCCTTCCACAGTTCCGGGTGAGTTTGTGAAGTGATCTCCCACCCGGGGTAGACCGGGTACAGGTGAGACATGTGCCGCTGCCCGGGCTGGTTCTCCTCAAAATCCACCGACCACTCCTGCAGTTGTCCATAGCGCCCTATCTGGTAGGGCGGTATCCGCTTCATCGCCGCGGCTAAGCTTGCGGCAAACTCCTGGTCGACGCCCAAGTCACTTGCGGCCGAGCATAGATTGGTAAATAGCTCGTGGATGAGCGCGAGGTCGAGTGTGCATCCTGTGCTGGCATTGGCCGGCTTTCCATTGGGAGCAAAAAAGCTGTTTTCCGTAGAGAACGAAGGGCACGTGGTCAAATGGCCTTGGCCGTCTTCCACCAGCCAGCTCAGGAGGAATTCTCCTGACCCTTTCATCACCGGATAAGCAGTCTCGCGCAGGAATTTCTTATCTCCGGTAAACCGGTAGTGCTCCCACAAATGCTGGCACAACCACGGTCCGCTCATGCTGAAGTTTGCCCACGTCGGATCGGCGAAGAGGGTGCCCATCCCCACCGGCGCTGATTGCCTCCAGATATCAATGTTGTGATGAGAAACCCAGCCCTTGGCGCCGTAATTCACTCGCGCCGTGACCGCGCCGTTCTTGCTCAGGTCGGTCATCATATCGAACAGCGGCAGATGGCATTCGGAGAGGTTGGTCGTTTCTACCAGCCAGTAGTTCATCTGCACGTTGATGTTCGAGGTCCAGTTGGAACTCCAGGGCGGACGCAGCTCCGCGTTCCAGATGCCTTGCAGATTTGCCGGCTGACAGCCCGGCCTGGAACTGGTGATAAGCAGGTATCGTCCCAGGTTGAAGTAGAGCGCCAGCAGCGAGGGATCGGGATGAGCAGCCATGCCGGTTACCCGTTTATCTGTGGGCAGAGGCGGCGAATTCTTCTCTTCGCCCAGGTCAAGCCGAACCCGGCGAAATAGACTTTGATGATCGGCCACATGGGCGCTGCGCAGCCGCTCGTAGGGAACCGCCTGCGCCGCTTTCACCGGCTTCGCAGCGGATGCCAGAACCTGCGCCAACGGTTTGTCTGGCGCAACCGCGTGCTTCTGGTAGCCGGTCGCCATCCCGACCAGCAAGAGCGCATCGGTGGCGCCTGCAATCGACAGGCTACCGTCCGGCTCACGGGTGATCTTCCCGCCCGCACAGCCGGCGTGCAGTACAGCGGCGAAGTGCATCCCCTTGCCCAGGTCGTTGCTGTATTGAATAGGATTTTCTGCCAGCTGGTCAGACCGGACCTGGGCTGCCTTTTCCTCGTCGCTCATCGGCGGCGGCGTTCTGCGAGGCGGCGGAGGAGTGGCCGGTTCGCCGGGCTTGTGTACCGAGGGCGGAATAAACAGGTCGCTCCGGCTTCCCGGCGCGAACAAATAATTCGGCGCAGACTCGTTAGGCGCCTTCCCGGTGAGCCGGATTTCGTTGCCGGCCGCTTCGACTTTGGAACGCAGCTGGCTGCTCAGGCGCACCTTGCAATTAAGTCCGCCGGCTTTGCTGCAGGTCAGCCGGGTGGCCACCACCTGTGCTGGTTCTGAGGCAAACACCTCCCGCGTGAACGTTGCCCCATCCGCCTGATAGGTAACTGTGGCGATTGCCGTGTCCAGGTTCAGTTCACGGCGGTATCCACTGACCTCACCAGAATGAGCGAAATCGATCAGCAGGTCGCCCACCGGTTCGTAGGCCTGATTATAGGGGCCTTGCAGGAAGCGGCATTCCGTGTCAGCGCCCTGGTAGTCCTTTTGTTCCAGCAACAGCCTTCTCACCACCGGCAAGTGGTTCTTGGCGTCCGGGTTGTTCCAGTCCGTAGGGCCGCCCGACCATAAGGTATCTTCGTTGAGCGCGATCCGCTCCTGGGAAACTCCGCCAAACACCATGGCCCCGATTCGTCCATTGCCTACCGGCAACGCGGCCGCCCATTCCGGGGCAGCTTCTGTGAACCAG
>Ga0302324_100008867_pt1 | contig 21145 bp, 20 predicted proteins | sample Palsa_T0_1_FD_201949 | JGI IMG/M metagenome (GOLD analysis project Ga0302324, IMG submission 201949) | Peat permafrost microbial communities from Stordalen Mire near Abisko, Sweden - Palsa_T0_1 | ecosystem: Environmental > Terrestrial > Soil > Palsa > Peat permafrost | place: Sweden: Abisko...
TGTCACGCCAGTGGCATAGCTGGGTAGCGAAGTTGGGTCAGGATAAGCGCTGAAGGCATATAAGCGCGAAACCTTCCTCGAGATGAGATCTCCCAAGGGTAATACCCTACGAAGGGCCGTGGAAGACTACCACGTTGATAGGACGGATGTGTAAGCGTAGTAATACGTTGAGCTTACCGTTACTAATAGCCCGTTCGGCTTGACCATAAAATTTATTGTAGATACAAATACAAGTTCTAATCGCTGTTGCCCATCAATATTCAAGATTTTTTCGTCATCATCACTTTTGGGTGATTGTAGCGCAGGGGTCCCACCCGTTCCCATCCCGAACACGGCAGTTAAGCCCTGCAGCCCCGATGGTACTGCACGCGCGAGTGTGTGGGAGAGTAGGACGTTGCCCGAATTAAACAAAAGCGCACAGCGAACCCGTTGTGCGCCGCAAACACGAAGCCCCGGCCGGTGTGAACCGAGTCCGGGGCTTTTTTGTCTTCTTCACGCACCGCGATTCAACGCGGGACTCGGCCGGTTACTATCGGACCGCACTCTCTGAACGCACTCGTGACATGGTGCCTTCTCGAAGCGCAGCCAGGAAGTACCGGTTCGAAGCCAAAAGCCCGAAATCCTGGCTCCTCAGGACAGCCTGGAAATCGGATCTTACGATAAGGGCCGCAAATAGCCTATCTTCGGCCATCGATTTGAACGCATCGGTTCTCAACAATGCTTGCATCGGCGCCGTTCGAGCCAGCGCTTCAAATCGCGTGCCTTGCAGGGCCCTGGACATATCCGAGTGGCTTTCGAGCGCGCTGCGCAAGACAGACGACCGGAGCAATGAAGCAAACTCCGGGCGCGCGGCCATCAACCGGAAGTTGCGGTCAGCCAACAGCAGCCCGAACGCGTTTTCCCGGGCCAACTCTGTAAACTCGCTGCTACGCACCAGTTCCTGAAATGCCTGATTCTTGGCCAGCGACTTAAATTCGCTACTTTCGAGGATGGCTTCGGTGGCCACCGGCGCGGATCCAGGCGTGGCCACGTCGGCTGAGGCGACTTGCCCGTCCCGATAGACATCGCGCTTGCCGATCGCGCCTTGGGTTTTATCCGAACTGAGGTGCGCGTTCGAAAAATAGAACAGGGTACCGGCGACGATCAGGCCGCTCCCAATCAGTACGGGAAATCTCCACTGGCGTAGATAAGTCATCTAAACTCTCCTCTTCCGTTTTCGCCTCTGCGGCATGCTGCGTACGTAATAGAGTGACACACTATGAAGCGGTGTTGCAGATCCACAAAAAAAGTTCCAAATTTTCCAGACCGTTGGTCTAGGCCTCGGTGGGGGTGCCGGCGGTGGGAAAAGTGAAGGAAAGGATGTTCCGCTCCTCCTCGCGGCGGTAGTCGATGGAATCCACCATGCTTCTGACCAGAAATACGCCCAAGCCTCCGATGGGACGGTCCGCCAACCCCCGCGAAAGGTCCGGGGGATCGGCTTCCAGTGGATTGAAAACACGGCCAGAATCTGCAATTTCTACGCGCAGCTTACAGGGGCCGGCCGGCGCATAGGCAACTTCCACCGCTCCGGTTTGGGGCGAGTACGCGTAGCGCGCAACATTGATTAGGATCTCCTCCAAAACCAGATCCAACTTCTGAAATTCGTCCTCGGAAACGCCCGCGGCAGACGCTCCGCCGCGCACAAACTCGCTAAAGGCCGAAATCGACCCAACGCTGGCGGGCAGAGTGAGACGTTTGAGCGGAGGGTCCATCAGCCCGGAGCATCCATCATAGGGTCGCATCCATCATTGGGTCGCATCCATCATTGGGTCGCATCCATCATTGGGTCGCATCCATCATTGGGTCGCATCCATCATTGGGTCGCATCCATCATTGGGTCGCATTCATCATTGGGTCGCATCCATCATTGGGTGAGCATCCATCACAGCGTGGCAAGGGCTTGCTGGGTGGTTTCAAAAACGGGAAACAGGCCGATCAGGCGGGTCATTTCAAAAACCTGGCGCGGCAATCCGTGGAGCCCGCAAAGAATGAGCGAACCGGAAGACGATTGCAATTTTTGGGCGACGGCGAGAAAACACCGCAGTCCCATGCTGCTAACGTACTGCAAGCCCTCCAGATCCGCGATCAAGTGCTTAGCGCCGCGGTTAATCCAGAGGTCGCAGGCCTGTTCGAACTCCTGGGAGTTCTCGGCGTCCATCCGGCCAGTCACTTTCAGAAGCACGGCCTTCTCGAGTTCGGTGGGCTCGATATTCATCAAGGTCCCAGCTTAGCGAGGGCTAAGGGGAGATGCAATGCGAGGTGGCCTCCGTTCCGGTCATAAACTTGTATACAGTATGTTACGATAGCGACAACCCGTGGGCCCCCGAAGCCCCGCTTCTGAGCGTTTTGATGAATTTTTCCGAAGAGGACCTGGAGAGGCTTCGGCCGAGGCTGCGGTTCAAAGTCTGCTATGAAGTGGGCTTCTCTTGCCCCGATGTAGATGATATCGTTCAGGAAACCATTGCGCGCTTCCTGCTGGCGGCACGCGAGGAAAAGATCCAGAACAGCGCGGCTGTGGGCGCCTTTCTCAATGGCATTTGCCGCAACGTAGTTTCGGAATATCGCCGCCGGAACATGCGGGATGAGCCTATGCCGGAGGTGGTGCCTGAGCCGCCCGGCAAGAGGATTGGGGAAGCCGACCTGTTCGATCTACGCGAAGCCATCGCCCAGGGTCTGAGCCAGCTTTCCGAGCGCGATCGCCGAGTTTTGCGCGGTTTCTATCTGGAGGAGAAGTCGAAGGAAGAGATTCTGAAAGAATCCGGGTTGAGCGACGAGAACTTCCGCGTGGTGCTGTGCCGGGCTAAGGAAAGATTTCGCGCAATTTATGTGGAGCAGACGAAACATCGGACGCCCTGGCGTCACTAAATAACATGAGCATGGCGTTTCATCACGATCCGGTTTTTCGCGAGCAGCTCATTGTGCGCTATCTGGGACGTGGCCTGGATGCGGAGCTGGCCCGGCAGTGGGAAAACCATTATCTGGAATGTCAGGACTGCTTCGAGGAAATCCGTGCCAGCGAGTTGCTGATTCGCGGGCTGGGCGAGCCGACGGTGGAGCGCAAACGTGTAAACGACGTCACGGTGCTGAAATTCGCCCCGGGCACGCAACTGCTGGCGGCATCGCTGGAGCTGGCCGAGCTATCCGATGTGATCCGTTTGGAGAGCGATACCCGGGTCCTGATCGATCTGAGCAAGGTGAGCCGGATCGACAGCACCGGCCTCGGTATGCTGATGAACTGCTATTGCCATGCCGTGAAAAACGCGGGAGCACTGAAATTGTTGAACCCGGATGCGGCCGTGCGGCGCGTGCTGAGCGTGACCAAGATCGATTCGATACTTCAGACTTTTGAGGATGAAGCCGCGGCGATCGAGAGTTTTGGGATCGCCCGGGCCTGAAGCCATCTCTGCCATATATGGTACACTATATGGCGTGACGAAGACCACCGTTTATCTGGACCCCGATACCGTGCTCGCTCTCCGGCGAATGGCGGAGACAGAAGGGCGCAGCCAGGCTGAACTCATCCGCGATGCATTGGAGACCTATACTCGCAAGGTCAAGCGCCCTAAAATTCCCGGTGTTGGCGAGTTCGATAGCGGCCACACGGACACATCCCAACGCGCCGAAGACCTTCTGAGTCGTGCCGCCAGGCGCGGGCGATGGCGCTGATCGTCGATTCGGGCGCCATCTACGCTCTGTATGACGCTCGCGATCGCCATCACTCAGCGGTTGCGCACGTAATCGACGATGAAAATGGCGCCATAATCGTACCCATGGCAATCCTCGCAGAAATCGACTACCTGCTGCGCGTTCGGCTCAGCGGCCGTGCCCTGTTTCGATTTCTCGAAGGCATCTCGGTCGGCGGATTTAGCCTGGAGCCATTCACTTCGCTGGATCTAACCGCTTGTCAAACGCTTTTGACAACTTATGCCGATCTTGACCTCGGTCTGGCCGACGCATCAGTCATTGCAACTGCGGAACGCCTCGGGATCCGGCGGATACTCACCGTGGACGAAAGGCACTTTCGAGTGATTCGCGCGGCTGACGGGAAGCCCTTCACTCTGCTTCCCGCCGACGCCTGATAACCGAGGTATGGTTACAGGTATGCGGGTTTTCGGTTTGCTACTACTCGGGGTTGCTTCGCTCCTCGCACAGCCCGGCAAGATGGACCGTGGATGGGCGCCGCTCGGATTTCTGATTGGCGAATGGGTGGGCGAAGGCAGCGGCGCGCCGGGGCAGGGCGAGGGCGGTTTCTCGTTTCTGCCCGACCAAGACTCGAGGATTCTGATCCCCAGGAATTACGCGAACTACGCGGCCAGCAACGACAAGCCGGCCTATTCGCATACGGACTTGACCATCATTTATCAAGAGTCCGCAGAGACCAAGGGAGACACGAAGTTCCGGGCTATTTATTTCGATAACGAGGGCCACACGATCCATTACACGGTTGAACCATCGGTGGATGGAAACAGCGTGCAGTTCCTCAGTGAGGCCTCAGCGTCGGAACCGCGCTACCGGCTCACTTATCTCAAAACCGGCAACGATCAGGTTGCGATGCGATTTGAAATTGCGCCTCCGGGAAAGGAATTTTCAACTTACATCGAAGCGAAGGCTCAGCGAAAACGCTAGAACTGCAGAAGCCGCTCGGCCTCCGCCGCCAGGTTCTCGGTCTGCGGCAGGATTTCGTTCTCCAGCTGCGGGTTGTAGCCGACCCAGGTATCGAGCGCGCCCACGCGGCCCACCGGAGCGTCCAGCCGATCAAACAGCTCGTTCGCGATGCGCGCCGCGATCTCCGCGCCATAGCCCCACGACAAGCAATCTTCGTGCGCCACCATTACGCGATTGGTTTTCTCCACCGACGTGCGAATGGTCTCCCAATCGTACGGCGAAAGGCTGCGCAGATCGATCACCTCGATGGTCTTGTCGGGATTGCGCTGCTCCACCTGCAAGGCGGCCTGCAACATCTTCTGCACTACCGCGCCGTAGGTCACCACCGTCAGGCTTTGCCCGGTCTTCACTACGCTGGCTTTACCGAACGGGATGGTGTAATCGGGGCCGGGGTGCTGCGAGCGATTATACAGCTCGCGATAAAGCTTCTTGTGTTCCAGGAACAGCACCGGATCGTCGGAGCGGATGGCGGTCCGCAAAAGTCCGCAGGCGTCCAAGGCGTTGGATGGCATGACCACGCGAAGCCCCGGAATGTGCGTGAAAATCACTTCGCCGCACTGGCTGTGATAAATGGCGCCGCCGTTCAGGTAGCCGCCGATGGGGACCCGCACCACCACCGGCGCGCTGAAGGCGTTGTGCGATCGCCAGCGTAGCGTAGCCAGTTCGGCGCGCAACTGCATCATGGCCGGCCAGATGTAATCGAAGAATTGAATCTCCACCACCGGCTTGAGGCCGCGCTCGGCCATCCCGATGGCCCGGCCGATGATGCCGGCTTCCGCCAGCGGGCTGTTGAAGCAGCGCTCGCCGCCGAATTTGATCTGGAGCCCGGCCGTCGTTTTGAAGACGCCGCCCTTGCCTTTCACTTCCGCCAGGTTCGCTTCACGGCTGCAATCCGCCACGTCTTCGCCGAACACGACGATGCTCGAGTTGCGCTGCATCTCTTCATGCAGCGTCATGTTGATCTCGTCCACCATGGTGCGCAGTTCGCCGCCCAACTGCGGTTCGGCTTCGAATTCCACCGACGTCGGGTCGATCCGGTCGGAGTAGAGATACTCGAGCGCCGAGCCCTTGGCCGGGGGATCGGCCCGCAATACGCGATCGGTAGCCTGCTGGATCTCCTGATCCACCTCATGCACGATTACCTGCAAGCCCTGCCGGTCTAGAATGCCTTCCGAGATCAGCCATTCGGGGAAACGCAACAGCGGATCGCGCAATTCCTCGGCTTCGCGCTCGGCCTTGGTCTTATAGTCGCGCTCGACGTCGGAAAGGGAGTGCGAATAAGGACGCGTCACCGTGGCATGCACCAGCGCCGGACCTTTGCGCTCTCGCGCGTATGCCGCGGCTTCACTCAAGGCCCGGTAGGAGGCGATAAAGTCTGTGCCGTCCACTTCGACGCGCTTCAGATTCGGGAATCCTGCCACTAGTTGCGCGACGTTGCCGCCCGCGGTCTGCTTCTCCACGGGCACCGAAATGGCGTAGCCGTTGTCTTCGATGAGGAACACCAGCGGCAGATTCTCCAGGCTGGCCGCATTCATGGCTTCCCAAAACTCGCCCTCGCTGGTGGCGCCCTCGCCGCTCGAAACCAGGGTGACTTCGTCGGAATCCGGATCCAGATAGCGGTAGGCCTGCGCGCAACCGGCGGCTTGCAGGTACTGGGTTCCGGTGGCGGACGACCGGGAGGCGATGTGCAGGGCGGCATCGGTCCAGTGGGAAGGCATCTGCCGGCCGCCGGACGCCGGGTCGATCCCCGCACCCACCGCGGCCAGCAGCATCTGTTCGGCCGTCACGCCGAGCGTCAGGGCCAGAGCGCGGTCGCGATAATAAAGATAGAACCAATCGTGCGCCGGCCGGAAGACCAGTCCCGCGGCCGCTTGCACCGCTTCGTGTCCGGCGCCGCTAATCTGAAAAAAGATGCGGTTCTGCCGCTTCAGCAGGATCTCGCGATCGTCCAGACGCCGCGCCATGTACATCGCGCGATAGGCCCGGACAAGCTGCTCCGGCGAGAGCGAGACATCCACTGGAGTTTGTACGCGGGTGGGCGTTGCCATCGCTTATTAGATGCTTTCCCCGCCTCTAGTTTACCAGCGGGACGGGGCGAAGGCGCCAGGGGGCAGTGGGTCATCTAGCGACGCCCAACATCGGATGATCACTTGCCCAAAAAACGCCATTCCGGGGATCCTATTGCGAGGTGCTGAAAATTGGACCCGACAGAAGGCGGCGGAACTTACTACTGCACGTAGATGGAAAATGGGCTGCTGATCGCACTGCCCACCTGGAGTTGAAACGTGAGCTGGTTCGCGCCGTAGAGTTTTTCCGACGGCAACTGGAAATTGATCTGAAGCGCGCCGATGACCAGCCCGGGACCATTCTGGGCGTATAACACCTGCAACGATTCGCTTCCACCGTTCGATACGAGGCCATTCAAGACGGACACAGGCTGGAGCAAGGCATACTCATTGGTATTCAACGTCGAGCCGTCCTGAAGACTCACGCCGGGCGCAGCCACCCCACCGCCGGTCGCCCAGACGGCCACAATCGTCCCCACGGTTGCCGGATTCGACGCTGAATTCAAGCTGCCGTCCTGATTCAGCGCGACCGCGGCGCCGCTCGGAAGCGGCTCATCATATTGAAAAACACCGGGAGCGTATTGAAATACTTCCGGCTCGGAAGGAACCACGGAAAGTGTCGGACCGGTGAGATCTCCGTTCGGCGTAATAATATCGAGCGTCACTGAAGTCTCGGTTCCCACGTCCCCAGGAACGACGGCGTTGATCTGATTTGGTCCCGCGTAGAGCAGCGGCGCGGCGGTTTTGTCGAACAGCACCTGCACACCTCCCAACGAGCTGGTAACGATTCCGTCTTCCACTTGAGCGCCCATGGGCGTCGCCGGTCCAATCCCGGCGCCGAAGAGAGAGACTAATTCGTACGGCGCGATGTTGGCCGATACATGGAGGCCAGCCGAGTTTTGGATCCCTCCGAACGACGCCGGTTGGTTCGGCACATTCAGCACCAGCGATCCGGTGCTGCCCAGCGTCGCCGATCCAGTCGCGGTGAGCGCGATTCCTTGCCCCATCGCACCCGCCGGTGCGGTGAATCCGCCGAGTACAGAAGAGCCGTCGGCTGAAAGCTCGGCTGTGTAGGTCGAACCGATCAAGGGAATCGAGCTAGGAAAAGGAAGCGAGCTGGATGCCGAACCGCCGGTGAGCCAGATGTTGTTTTGTGAATCGAGCAGCAACTGGGTCACGCCGACAGGCGATCCGTAAACAGGCTGGCCGAGATAGGTGGCGAACACGTAGCTACTGCCCGACGAATCGATCTTCGCGACCAGCCCAGCGGTAGCGCTCAGAGCCGAAGCGCTTGCTCCCGGAAACGTGGCTTCGAGCGCTCCTTGTGTGACCGGGAAACCATTCGCCGTGTTGCCGCCGACGATGACATTGCCGCCGGAATCAAACGCCACGGCGTTGATGGAAATATTGGCGGCAATTTCGCCGCTCAGCGGAGTGAGCACAACGTAAGTCGCCCAATCCAGCTTTTGTCCGCCCGGTGCGAATTTCGCGACGAAGCCCGGTTGGTAGGAATTGGGAGGCTCGTAACTGCAAGTGCATTGGGGCGCGATGGTCCCCGCTGTCGTGGGCAGCCCGTTGGAAACCGTATAGCCGCCGATAACCGCCGCGCCAGTGCTGTCTACGGCAATGGCGTTCGCGACGGTAACGCCGGTCGCATCGATGCAGTAGGTATAGACTCCAAGGCAGTTCGTGCTATTAGAGCCGTAGTAAGTGGAATAGAGAAGCTTCGATCCGTCCGCCGAGATCTCGGATACGAAAGCGAACATCGGGTAGGTAAACTCGTTCTCATCGGGCCCACCGGTCTGGAACGCTCCGGGAGTAGTCGGAAAGACCTCCGAAGCAGTAACACCCGTGACATAGATGTTGCCCACCGCGTCGAGAGCCATCGCATTGATGTAGGTGGCCGAGTCTGCCGGGATGATTTGCTGCGGGCCGATAAACGTTGAATACAGAATCTGGGTCAATTGCGGATTCAACTTCACGATGAATCCGGCTTCGTCGAGTACCAACGACATTAACGGCGACACCAGTGGGAAATCGAGTGCGTTTGTGGAACCAGCGATTACCAGATTTCCTTGTGGATCGATGGCCGCCGCCGACGGAGTATACGAATCGTACACTTCCGCGCCGCCAAAATCGAAGCTGGCGAGGATATTGCCTTGAGAAGCGGTTTTCGTCACGCGAATTTGAGGAACGCCTGTGGGTTCCACCACCGTCGAAACGACGAAAAGATTGCCCGAGGAGTCTTCGGCCAGCGAAGCAGCTGCGCCTGAAGTGCCGATCGGTAGATAGCGCGCCACGAACTGGTCTCCAGCGACGGCGCTCAGCGCCAGAGATAGGCAAAGAACGATGGCTCGAGCCGGATTGTACATGGATGCTCCCAAGGGTGATTGAAAAAACGCGAACTACCGAAATACCTGAGCGGGCGCGGGAGACCGAATTGTCGCATTACTCTGCGCAAATCGCAAACTGACGCCGGTCACGCTCCTCCTTCGTCAATCTGGCATGCACTCCCAGCGGCTCTCCCCCCGCGAAATCCAATCCGAGCGCCGCCGCGACGAGGAGCGCCAGCTAAAGCAGGCCGCGGCCCTCCGGGAACTCCATAAACACAAAGGCATCCCCTACGACCCGGCCCAGCTTTTTCCAGAAGATGGCTTCGTTTTTTCAAAAGACCAGGTCGAAGCCTTCGCCCAACGCTCGATCCTCCTCAACGAGCGCGCAGCGCGGGACGCGCTCGCTAGGTGAAGAAAACCATCGCGGCCCGCTGCGTTGTGGAGCCTAAGTTCGACTTATCCGCGTTGATCCGTGTTTATCTGTGGCCAGCTACGTTTTGGACTTATTCAGAGTCACCAATACGATCCCGAGTTCGCTTAGCCATCCACCTGCGGACAGGTCCCGATTAGTGTCTCGCCGTCCCCAATCCCCAATCCCCAATCCCCAACCCGCACTCTTTCGTCCATAATGGAGAGTATGAAGTTGTTTGTGCCCCTCCTGGTGCTTGGATTCAGCAGTGTGTCGGCTCTTAGCTTAGAGGCGGCTGACACGGCCATCGTGGAAGAGATTGTCGCCAAATGCAACGGCGACATTATCACCCGAGGCGATCTGGATCGCAGCCGCCGCGAACTGATTGAGACCCTGCGCGCCGGCGGCTTGGTGGGCGAAGATCTGGAAAAACAGTTAGCCGACCGCGAAAAGAACCTGCTGCGCGATCGCATCGATCAGTTGATTCTGGCCCAGAAGGCTAAAGACCTCAACATCAGCGTCGACAGCGAAGTCACCAAGCAACTGGCGGCAATTCAGTCGGATTCCAAGATTGCCGACCCGGAAAAGTTCCAGGCGTATATCAAGGAACAAAGCGGGATATCGTACGAAGACTTCAAACAGGAGATGAAGAACCGGTATCTGACGCAACGCGTGATTCGCGAGGAAGTCAGCGAGAAGATGTCGGTGAAGCACGAGGAAACGGAAAAATATTACAACGAGCACAAGGCGGAGTTCGTGCGTGACGAACAGGTGGTCTTGCAGGAAATCCTGATTTCCACCGAAGGCAAGGACGCCGCGGGAGTGGCGGCCGCGGAGAAGAAAGCCAAGGATCTGGTGGCGCGCGCGCGCAAGGGCGAGCGATTTGCCGAGATGGCGCGCGACAATTCCGATTCCGCCACTGCCAAGAGCATGGGCGAGTTTCCGGCCCCCTTCAAGAAAGGCTTGCTCAGCCAGAATCTGGAGGATGCAGTCTGGAGCCAGCCCAAGGGATACATCACCGATCCGATCAAAGTGCCTACCGGATTTCTCATTCTGCGAGTCGAAGATCATCAAAAAGCCGGGCAAGCCGAGCTGTCCGAAGTGGAGAACCGGATCAACGAGGTCCTTCTCGCACCCAAATTGGACGCCGCCGTCCGAGAGTATCTCACCAAGCTGCGCAAGGACGCTTTCCTCGAGATCAAGGCCGACTACATCGATACCGGCGCGGCGGGCGGCAAGGATACAGCTTGGGTGGATCCCGCGCAACTGAGGCCGGAAACGGTAAAGAAGGAAGAAGTCGAGAGCAGAACCCGGCACAAGAGGCTGCTGTGGAGCATCCCGGTTCCCGGGACCCAGACCACCGCCACCAGTTCGTCGGCGCAGTAAGAGTGTCCGGTTTCCATGAAATCGCCCTACCTTAGCGATCTAAAGCCGAACCAGGTTTTCACCACCACATTTCTCGTTCACGGCAAAGACGTCCGGCAGAAGAAGTCCGGCGAACCCTATCTTTCGTTGCTGCTGGGCGACCGCACGGGCGAAGTAGACGCCAAAATGTGGGACAACGTGGTGGAAGTGGTGGATACTTTCGAGCGCGACGATTTCGTCAAGGTGAAAGGCTTGCTGCAGATCTTCCAGAACCGGCTGCAGATGACCGTTCACAAAATGGCGCGCGTGCTGGACGCCGACGTCGATTTCGCCGACTTTTTTCCAGCCTCCACGCGCGATCCCCAGGAGATGTTCGCCGAATTGCGCGCCTTGGTGGCGGCCATGCGGAATCCGCACCTGCGGGCGCTGCTGGAAGCGTTTTTGGACGATGAACCGCTGGCGCGCATGTATCGGACGGCGCCGGCCGCCAAGCACGTGCACCATGCTTACCTGGGCGGATTGATCGAACACGTTCTTTCGGTGTGCCGCTTGTGCCACCTTACTTCATCGCATTACGGCAACCTGGACGCGGATTTGCTCCTTACCGGCGCGGTCCTTCACGACATCGGCAAAGTGGCCGAATTGACGTACGAACGGAGCTTTGGTTATAGCACCGAAGGCCAGCTCCTGGGCCACATCGTCATCGGTCTGCGCCTTTTGCACGAGAAGCTCCAGCAGCTTCCGGATTTTCCGCCCAAGCTGCGAGTTTTAGTAGAGCACCTGATTGTCAGCCACCACGGCGAGCTGGAATATGGCTCTCCGAAAGTTCCGCTGTTTCCCGAAGCGATGCTGCTCCATCATCTGGACAATCTCGATTCAAAGATGGAGTGCATGCGCGCGCTGGCGGAAAAGGACCGCCATATCGAGGGTTGCTGGACCGGCTATAGTCCTTCGCTGGAGCGCTCCATTCTCAAAAAGGCGAAGTATTTAGAAGACGCGCCGCCGCGGGAAGCGCACCATCCGGTTCCGGTTCCCGCTCAGGCTCCCGAAGCGCCAGTCGCGGCCGAGCAGCAGCCACAACGGTTCACCCCGACCAGCTCTCCTTTCGCGGAGAAACTGCAGCAAGCATGGCGCAAGGATCCCTGACGCCGGCGAGATCCGGCATAACACCTGGAACACTCTCCGGGGAAGGCAAGTCCCTGCTGCCGGTGCTGGCGGGGCTGTTCATTGCCGGTTTATTCCTGTTCTTCACCTGGCGCGGGCTGCTGCTCTACTACACCGGCGACGACATGATGAATCTTTACGGCTATTGGAGCAAGCCGGTCAGCTCGCTGGTGAAGGGGAACATTTTCTTCTGGACGCCTTCCTATCGCCCGTTCGGCGGGGTGGTCTACATGACCCTCTACAAGATTTTCGGATTTAATCCCCACCCGCTGTACGTGGTGTATTACGCGGCGATGCTGGGGAATCTGTGGCTCGCCTACCTGGTGTTCAAGAGTATCGGCGGAACTGGGGAAGTGGGTGGAATCGCGGCGTTGCTGTGGTGTTTCCACGGCAAGCTCGATTATCTGTACTACAATGCCGGGTCGTTGTACGACGTTTTCTGCTTCCTGTTCTTCTTCCTGGCGCTGCTCATCTATCTAAGAGCCCGGTTACAGGGACGGTTTCTGGGCATTTGGGGGACGCTGGGATTTCTTACGTGCCTGGTATGCGCTCTCAATTCCAAGGAGATGGGCGCGACGCTGCCGGTGATCGTACTGCTGTACGAACTGCTGTTTCACGCCCCTGATTTCCGCGGCCTTCGCGCACTCATCCGCTGGTGTCTCCAGGAAGGAAGAATGGCGCTCGCGGGCGCGGTGTGCGTATTGATCTACCTTCCCGCCAAGCTGGGGTCGGCCGGAATTGCCCAAGACGTGGCGTACATTCCGTCCTATACGTGGGCGCGCTGGATGGAAGATACCGGCAACTATCTGGGTGAACTGCTGTATCGGAACAATTCCTCGCTTCCGCTCGGCGTGACGCCCTTGAGCCCTGGTGAGATAGCTGGTTTTTTCGCGGTGCTCATTGCCATCGCCCTCTGGATGCGGTCCCGCGTGCTCTGGTTTGGCCTCCTGTTCTTCGTGATCGCACTGCTGCCGGTATCGTTCATTCCGGCGCGCGTGGGCTTCGTGCTTTATTTGCCGCTGGCCGGGCTGGCGCTCTACGCCGCCGTTTGCCTGGTGCGGTTCAAAGAAAGTCTGTGCAGGCTGGTCTCGGAAGACTTTCATCATGGCGTGCCGCCGTTGGACGCCCGGCGTTCATCGTCATCGGTAGCTGCCTCAGTGGCGCTCTTTATTGCCACGGCTGTGGTGATTTCAAAAATTGACTTTCAAAACTGGCCGCAAGCGCCCGACCCGCAATCTTCGCCTTACAAGATCACGATCGATGAATTCTCACGGCTGTATCCCCGGCTGCCGCACGGCGCGAGGCTCTTGTTCGTCCACAGCGCCTTTACCAGTTGGGACCTGGTGTTCCTTCTGCGGATGTACTATCGCGACACGGACCTATGGCTCACGGATCTGAATGGCCCCCAGGGACAGCGTATCCCGCTCAATCGCTTGCCGCGTTACGATCACATCTTCGATTTTGAATTCGGCCGCTATGTGGAGCTGGACAATGCCGATGCTCTACAAAGCGTGCAACTTCACATGCTGAAGGTGGCCAGCCCAGCCGATACCTTCGGGGAAGCGATGACCATCGGGAGACCGGGAGCCGCCCAGTACGTGGTGAAGGGCGTTCTGGTGGGCGATCCGAAGGCGGATGGTTATTGGACGCTGGATGAACCTGAGCTGCAGTTCCGGCTTTCGTCCGTTCAGCATCACGTGTTCCGGGAGCATTTCTATCTTCCGCTGGACACCTTGAAGCAAACCGGCCCGCTCAGGGCCGACTTTTATGTGAACGGGCATCTGCTGGATCAAGCCCGGTTCGCCCAGGATGGTGAAGTGCTGTACCAGCACGACGTTCCGGTGGAGTGGTTGAACACCGCCAGCCTCACCACGGTGCAAATGCGGATCCGCAACCCGTACATCGCCCCGCGCGATGGCGCCCGGCTGGGGGTCCTACTGCGGTCCGCCGTTTTCGCCCCTGGTGCTAACGCAAATGCCGGCGCGCGCGCTCAAACACCGCGCGAAACATCGTCTCGGTGAGTTTGCCGGTGGAGGTGTTCTGTTGGCTGGGATGATAGGAACTGATGAGCAGCGGCTGGCCTTCCCCCGTGTGATGCTCTCCATTGTGAGCAAACACGAAGCCGGAGCGGCGCGCGATCTTGTTCCGCTCGCGGAGGATGCCCAGATACACGTCGAACGCCAGCCGGCCAAGGGCGACAACCACCTGAACATCTTCCAGCAGCTCCAGTTCGCGCTCCAGATATGGGCGGCAGGCGCGAATCTCGTCGACCGTTGGTTTGTTGTCAGGGGGCGCGCAACGGACGGCCGCGCTGATGTAAGCATCTATCAGACGGAGGCCGTCGTCGCGCGACGTGCTGGTGGGTTGTGAGGCAAAGCCCGAAGCGAACAAAGCTTTATACAGGAAGTCGCCGGAACTGTCGCCGGTGAACATGCGGCCGGTGCGGTTGGCGCCATGCGCTCCAGGCGCGAGCCCAATAAGAAGGAGGCGGGCACGGGGATCGCCGAAGCCGGGAACCGGCTTTGCCCAATAATCCCAATCGCGATACGCGCGGCGCTTGACGCGGCCCACTTCGGCCCGATACGCCACTAGGCGCGGGCATTGTTGGCACGAGACGATGTTGCACTGCAGGATTTCGAGTGCGTCCAACCTAGAATGGTACAGCTTTGGAGACCACTCTCTCACGGCCCTGGCTCGCGCCCAAGCTGAAATAGGCTGCTACTAAGTGTGGGGCGGTCCCCAGGACCGCAGCCGACGCCCCCGTCGGCCTCTTTTTTATTGTGGTCACTAAGCCGGACCTGGGGGCCGGCGCGGACGGCGGCGTCCGCCCCACGTCGAAACCTGAGCCGCGCGCGGTTTAGCGGGAAACGGCGGTGCGCATGTTCTCGAGCGAAGCTTCGAGCGACGTCAGGTCCGCCGCGGGATTGGTTTGAATGGTGCTGGCGAAGAGCTGGACCAATTCCGGATCGCGCCATCCCCGCCCAACTTCTTCCTCCATCACCGCGAACGCCTGCTCCGGAGTAAGCGCCGGCTTGTAGGGGCGATCCGTAGTCAAAGCATCGTAGATATCGGCAACCTGGAGAATGCGCGCCAGCAACGGAATGTTTTCGCCCGCCAGTTCATCGGGATAGCCCGATCCATCCCAGCGCTCGTGATGGCTCCGAATAATGGGCAGCACGGGCGCCAGGCTCCGCATGGGACGGCAAATCTCTTCTCCGCGCAGCGGGTGGCTCCGCATCACTTCCCATTCCTGGCTGGTGAGGCCGCTTTGTTTGAAGAGAATCGCGTCTGGAATGCCGATCTTGCCGATGTCGTGGAGATAGCCGCCGCGATAGAGCGCCGTGAGGTCCTGGCTGGGGAGGCCTAAGGCTTCGCCTAGCATCACCGATGCCACCGCCAGCCGCTGGCAATGCTTTCCGGTGTATTCATCGCGATGCTCCACGGTCTGCGCCACTGCCAGCAGAATGGTCTCGGCCTCTTCCAGCGAATCGATGAGCAATTTGTTGCGCAACATCGCTCGCACCCGGGTCCGTACTACTGCCGGATGCAGCGGCTTGATCAGAAACTCGTCGGCGCCCGAGGAAATTCCGACAATCTCGTTCTCCACGCCCTGGAGATTGGTGACCATAAGGACGGGGATCAATTGCGTCGATCTGCGCGCTTTCATCCAGCGGCATAGCTCGGGGCCGCTCATTTCCGGCAGCATCAGGTCCAGGATCACCAGGTCGATCCTTTCCGATTGCAATAGTGCGGTGGCTTCAGACGCCCGATGCGCTTCTAGAATTTTGTACGGCGTGGTTTTGAAGATGGCTTTCAACAAACGGCGGTTAATTTCCTCGCTATCGACCATCAAAATGGTTGCCGGAATCTGCGCATTATCGTCCGCTTCAAAGAACGGAATGGGGGCAACGATGGAGGTTAAAGGAACCGAACCCGGACTAGCGAGACTGTGCCTGGCGGACATGGGGATGGGCGTGGAGACAGCAAGCTCCCAAGTACGACTATCGTCCGAACAGGTGAAAAGGTGTAACTCCAGCCAACTGCTTCTAAATCGCTGAAAAACAACGATCGAGAAGTCTATTGCTTGGGCAGTTTGGACTGAATGTCATTCACGTAGCTCTGAGTTTCTGGTATCTGGGGCACGCCGCCGTCCCTATCCACGCGCCCCTCGCCCGCGTTATAGGCGGCCAGCGCCAGACTCACGTCGTCTTTGTACTTGGTTAGCAATTGTTTCAGCAGCTTGGTGCCTGCCTCAACGTTCTGGCGAGGATCAAACGGGTCCTTCACCCCGAATTGCTCGGAGGTGGCCGGCATAAGCTGCATCAGCCCCTGCGCCCCTTTCCACGACACCGCGCATGGCCGGGCGCCCGATTCCTCAGCGATCACCCCGCGGACCAACTCCGCCTTTACGCCTTCCTGCTGCGAGCTCTGCTCCACCAGCTTGTCCAGTTCGGCTGCGGGCATCGGATCGCAGGGCGGAGCGCTGAACGACACGGGAGTTTCCACCCACGGGACAGTAAAGAAGGAGGCCGCCGGCACAGGCGCTTTCCCCATTATCGCGGCGACCTGCTTCATGGCTGCAAGGCGTTGTTTGGCGAGCGATTCCGCCATGGAGGGTGGGACGCTGGTTTGGTTCGGCTGCTGGCCCCCTGCTTGCGCGGGAGCCTGCGTGGGAGCCTGCGTGAGAGGTTCCGTGAGAGGTTGCGCGGGAGCCTGTTGCTCCGCCGGCGGTGTAGCTTGCGCAGGTGCGGGTGACGGCGTGAGCGGGGTGTTTTGCGCCCAGGCCAACGTCGCCGCCAATACCCCTGTAAGCAAAACCAGCTTCATCCCTTGTCCTATCGGCGGGAATTGCCGGATTCTCGATACCACCGGGGGTGTAAGTGATACTGCGGCGGTATAAGCGACCCCTGGGCGGTATAGTAAAGCTTCTGCATGAGAATCATCGCCGAGGCGCCCTGCCGCGTTGACCTGGCGGGCAGCACCCTCGATATCTGGCCTCTGTACCTGTTCCATCCGGGCGCCGTCACAGTGAACTTTGCAATCAACCGCTTTACCCGCTGCGCCATCGAAAGTCTGGACTCACTGGAGATCAGGATGGGCTCCACCGACCTCAAGGCGTCCGAAAGCTACCGATCGCTGGCCGATCTGGACCGAGCGGCCAGGCCGCGACTGCCACTGGCGGCCTACCTGCTGCGCTTCTTCCGTCCCAGCGGCGGCCTAAAAATACAAACCGATTCTGAATCGCCCGCGGGCGCCGGAATTGCCGGATCGTCGGCGCTCATGATAGCGACTGCGAGCGCGCTGAATGGCTTCACCGGCGCCGGCCATGGCCGGGAGAAGATCCGCGAGATCGCGCAGAACGTGGAAGCGCAAATCATTCGTGTGCCGACGGGCGTGCAAGATTACTACCCGGCGCTGTACGGTGGCATCAGCGCCGTCGAACTGGGCGCGGGCGGGGTACGGCGGGTCGCGATTCCGGTGGATCTGGACGATTTCAACCACCGCATCGTGCTCTGCTATACCGGCGCACCCCGCAATTCCGGCATCAACAACTGGGAAGTGACCAAGGCCTACATCAATGGCGACCGCAAAGTGCAACGCAATTTCGCGCACATCGCCTCTGTTGCAACGGGCATGCGTGCCGCCGTCGAAAAAGCCCATTGGAGCGAAGCGGGCCGCTTGCTGCGTGAGGAATGGTCGCATCGCCGTGGCAACGTGCCGGGCATTTCCACACCTCTGATCGATCGTTTAATCGGGGTGGCAAGGCGCGCCGGATCGCTGGGCGCTAAAGTCTGCGGGGCGGGAGGCGGCGGCTGCGTCTTTTTTCTGGTGGAGCGCGGCGCGCAAGAGCGCGTGGCGGGTGCGATAGCGGACGCGGGCGCTCGAGTCCTGCCGGTGCAAGCGGTCTCGCGCGGTGTCACAATTCGAAAGGGACCGAAGGTTTAGATGGAAGCGCTGCGCAGGGCAATTCAGGGCGAGCCGGAGGGCAGGCTGGACGTGGCGGCGCTCGAAATCGCGTCCATCGAGACGCCGGGCCTGGATGCCGAGCCATTCCTCGGGGTTCTGGATAGAATCGCGTCCGGAATCGCGGCGCGGCTTCCCGCTTCCCAGGCGGGCCGCGAGTTCGTGCGCGTGGCCAATGAGTACCTGTTCGTGGATCTCGGCTTCCGCGGCAATGAAATCGACTATAACGATCCCCGCAACAGTTGCCTCAATTATGTTTTGGATCGCCGCACCGGAATTCCGATCGCGCTCTCGGTGGTTTACATCGAAGTTGCGCGCCGCCTGGGCCGGCCGGTTGCAGGCGTCGGGTTGCCCGGGCACTTCATTGTGGAATACAACGATGGGGAATTCGCCACCTATATCGATCCGTTTCACTCCGGCCAGCTGCTCACCTTGGAAGACTGCCGGCGGCTGGCGCGCGACCGCACCGGATCGGATGCCGATGCGGAGGCGCTGGCTCCCGTGGGTACGCGCTATATCCTGGTGCGCATGTTGAACAACCTGCGCTCGGCTTACTTTCGCAGCAAGCAGTTCGACAAGATGGTGGCGGTGACGGATCTGCTGATCGAAGCCTTCCCGCGAAACCCGGAATACTACAAGGCGCGCGGCGTGGCCCGCTTGCGGATGCGCCAATTCCGCAGCGCTCAAAAGGATCTGGAGCTGTACTTGAAGTACTCGCCGAATGCCGAGGATCGCGCGCAGATCACGCAGCAGCTGGGATCGATTCATCGGTGGCTGGGCAGGTTGAATTAAAACGTTGAACTAAGAGGTTGAACTAAGAAAGAAGTCAGAGCTCGGAAGTCTGATATCCTGATACATTCCGAGGAGGAAACACTCATGAGAAAACTCACTGCAGGAGCCATGTTTTTGTTAGTAGCGGGCCTGGGTTCGGCCTGGGCGCAGAACAAGGGACCGGCCGTTCCCGGCCTCACCGTCACTTCCCCCGACTTTGAAGACGGCGGCGTCATTCCGAATAAGTTCACGCAAGCCGATCCGAACCCGGTTTCGCCGAAGCTGGAGTGGACGCATGTGCCTGCGGGCACCGTCAGCTTCGCGCTGATCCTGCACGACCCCGATGTCGCCATCATGCGCAAGACCGACGACGTTCTACACTGGATGATCTTCAATATCCCAGGCACGGCGACGGGGCTTCCCGGCGGCGTTCCCGCCAACGCGAAACTCGATGACGGTTCCATCAACGCCAAGAATCTGCGCGGTGGAGTGGGCTTCATGGGACCGGGCGCCGGTCCGGCCGGCCCGTATCATCACTACACCTTTGAGCTCTTCGCGCTCGATACCAAGCTGGATCTGGGACCGGACGCCACGCGCGCCGACGTTCTGGCCGCCATGCAGGGCCACATCCTGGCCAAGGGTGTGCTGGAAGGCCGTTTTCATCGCTAGAGATTTTGCGGCAGCGCTGATCGCCGCGTTCGGCCTGCTCTGCGCCGGCGCCCAAGCCGCCGATCTCCCCGACGGCAAGGGCAAGGAACTGATCCTGCGCGCCTGTACCGGCTGCCATAAGGCGGAGGAGATCGCGGTTTACCGCTTCACCAGGGAAGAATACCGCGGCATTGTTTACCGCATGGGCGATCGCGGCGCCCAGGCCACGCGGGCCGAACTCGACGTCATCGCCGATTACCTCTTCGAGAATTTCCCGAAGGTGGAGGACGCGACCAAAATCAATGTGAACAGGGCCACTGCGCAGGAGATAGCCAGTGGGCTGGCGCTAACCAGCGAAGAGGCGGAGGCGGTGGTGAAATACCGCGAGCGCCATGGCGACTTTCACGCCTGGGGCGATCTGCTGATTATCTACGGCGTGGACGGCAAGAAGATCGCCGCGGCAAAAGACAAGATTAGTTTTTAGAGCGCGCTGACCTCCGGTAACTGCGAAGTGTTCCAACCGCCGCCCAGCGCCTCTACCAGCAGGACGCTCGACACCATGCGCCGCGTCAATAGATTTACCAGGGCCTGCTGCTCGGCGAATAACGCCGTCTGTTGCGTTTCCACTTGCAGATAAGTAGCGGTTCCAGCCTTGTATTGCGCGACCGTGATGTCGAGCGCCGTTTGGGCGGCTTGAACGGTTTCATTGGTGGCTCCGGTTTCCTGCTCCAGAATCCGCAGCGCGGACAGGTTGTCCTCCACTTGTTGAAAAGCGGTGAGTACGGTCTGGCGGTAATTCGCCATGGCTGCATCGAAATTGGCCTCGGCGATGTTCACTTGTCCGCGGCGCTTTCCGGCATCGTACAAAGTTTCCGACAGGGCGGCGCCCGTGGACCAGAACCGGCCGGCCCAGGTGAATAACCTGACGAAGCTGGAACTGGCCAGACCCGCGCCTGCGCTGAGCGTCAGCGAGGGATAATACGCGGCGTCCGCGATCCCCACCTGCTCGTTCAGCGAGGCCATCTGGCGTTCCGACATGGCGACGTCCGGGCGCCGTTCCAGCAGCGTGGATGGAAAGGCAACGGGAACCTGGGGCGGTTCGTTCTTGATCGGCTCAGGCGCGATGGACAGCTCGGCCGGGGGCTTGCCGATCAGAATCGCGATGGCGTGCTCGTATTGCGTGCGCGCCACTCCGAAATCGATCAATTGTTCCTTGGCGGAATCCAACTGCGTTTGCGCTTGTGCTACGTCGGCGCCGGACGCGATACCCGAGTCATGCCGGGCCTGCGTGAGCTTCAGGAACCCGGTGTAGGAATCGACGGTGGATTGCAGCAGCGCGATGTCGCCGTCGGTGCCGTGCAGCTGAAAATAATCCAGCGCCAAATCGGCCTGGTACGTCAGTTTTACGTTCTCGAGCTGCGCCTCGGTGGCTTGCGCGGTCTCGGCGTTGGCCCGCACGTTGCGCCGGATGGCGCCCCACAGGTCCACTTGATAGGTCACGTCGAAGGGGATTTGAAAGCTGCCAAAAACGCCGGCCGATGGCAGCAGATTCCCGCCGCCCTGGCTGGCCGCCACCGCCGGGCCAACGGTAACCGTCGGGAACAACGCCGATCGAGCCACCTGGACCGCCGCCCGGGCCGCGCGGTATTGAGCTTCCGCCGCCAGCACGTTCTGATTCGAAATACTCACTTGCTCTTCGAGCGCGTTGAGTTTCGGATCGT
>Ga0302324_100008868_pt1 | contig 21145 bp, 15 predicted proteins | sample Palsa_T0_1_FD_201949 | JGI IMG/M metagenome (GOLD analysis project Ga0302324, IMG submission 201949) | Peat permafrost microbial communities from Stordalen Mire near Abisko, Sweden - Palsa_T0_1 | ecosystem: Environmental > Terrestrial > Soil > Palsa > Peat permafrost | place: Sweden: Abisko...
GCGGCAGCTGCGCGATCAGCAACTGGTCCAGAGCCACCCGGTTGTTGGACGCGGCCGCCTCGGCCGCGATGCGGGTCCGCTCGGCGTCGGCGATGGCGAGGATCTTCACCTTCTCGGCCTCCGCCTCGGCGGGCTTGATGACCTCGGAGACGAGCTGCTGCTGGCGCAGGTCAGCCTGGTGCTGGGCGAGTTCGGTCTGCGCGGCGATGACCGCGCGCTGCGCCCCGGCCTGCGCCAGCGGGCCGGCCTGGGCCGCCTCGGCCTGGGCCTTGTCGATCTCGGCCTTGTACTGCGCCCGGACGACGGCGGTCTGCCGCTCGAACTCCGCCTGCTTGCGGGCCGAGGCCTGCACCGCCTCGGCCGACGCCTGGTCGGCCGCCGCCTGGGCGATCTTGGCCTGCCGCTGGATGGCGGCATTGTTCGGCGCCGCCATCGCGGCGATGTAGCCGGCCCCCATGTCGTCGATCGACTGGATCTGCAGTGAGTCGACGGTCAGCCCGATCGATACCATCTCGGCCTTGGACCCGTCGAGCACCTCGGTGGCCAGCTTCTGCCGCTCGGTGACGATCTCCTCGACGGTCATCGAGCCGATGATCGAGCGCAGGTGGCCGGCGAAGATCCGGCCGGTCAGCACCGCCATCTGGTCCTGATCGGAGAGAAACCGCTGGCCCGCGTTGACGATGGACTCGGTGTCGTTGCCGACCTTGAACGCGATGACGGCGCGGACGTTCAGCGAGATGCCCTGATGGGTGACGCAGGTCTCGGCGACCTCGGCCTCCCGCATGGCGAGCGTCAGGTAGCGGACCTTGCGGAAAAAGGGGGTAACGAAGGCGCCGTGCCCGGTGACGACCCGGAACGGCGCGTCCTTCATGCCGCGCGTACCGCCGGAGATGAGCATCGCCTCATCGGGGGCGGGAACTCGGTAACCGAACATGGTTTCACTCTCCTGAGCGAGGAACTTCGGTAGAACCTGGGATGGTGGGGGCCTCGCCGAGTGGGTCGGTCCATTCCATAACATCGACCGTACGCCTGCCTCGGGAGTCGGTCACGAGGACGGTCGTGCCGATCGGCAGCGGGGTGGGCGACCAGGCGATCAGGCTCTCCGAACCGCCCCGGATTCTGATCCGTACCTCGCCGGGACCGGCCTCGCCGCGGGTGGCGAGGGAGATCACGCCTACCGTGCCAATTGCCGATTCGTCGCGAGCCACAACACTGCCGCTCCTGTAGTTGGAATACAGGAAACACAGCCTAGTCTCGGCTGGCGAAAAAACTACCTTTCGTTAGGCTAAGTAAGTGACTTTCCCACGGCTCAAGCCGAATACTCCCGCGCCGGGTGGCACCGGCTCCGACGGCGGGCAGTCGGAGCGGATCGGCCTGGCCATGATCGTGATCATGGCGGGCGTCCTGATGACCGCCGTCGACACCACGATCGTGGTCCTCGCGCTCCCGGAGATCGAGCGCAGCCTGCATGTCCCGCTGACCGACGTGGTGTGGGTGATCATTAGCTTCTTGCTGGTCATCACGCTGCTGGCCACCCAGGTGGGCAGGCTCGGGGACATGTTCGGGCGAGTGCGGATGTACGAGACCGGCTTCGCGGTGTTCGTCCTTGGCTCGCTGCTGTGCGCGCTCGCCTGGAACGGGACCAGCATGTTCTTCCCTGCCAACAGCTCGGCGATCATGAAGGCGGCGCCGCCCGACATGTTCGGCATCGCGTCGGGGATGCTGCGGACGTTCGCCAACATCGGCATGGTGTTCTCGTTCGCGGTCGCGATCCTAGTCGCGTCGCGGTCGATCTCCAGAAACCTCGCATTCGCGATCTTCGTCGGCTCCACGTCGCTGCACGGCCCGCTCGCGGCCGCGTTCACCACCGGCCTGCACGCGGCCTTCTACGAGTCGGTGGGCTTCATGGTGATCGCCGCCGTCCTCAGCGCCCTGCGCGGATCACCGACCAGAAAGTAACTACAGCCAGCCGTTCCTGATGCTGTCGACCGCGTCGTCGGCGGGCGGGAGGCCGAGTTCACCGGCCCGGACCTTGTCCAGCATCACGCCGGTGACGCCGACGATGGCCGGGGCGATGTCGCGCAGCGAGGCCGCGTCGGAAGGATCAGCCACCTCCGGCGCCACACCCGCCCGCTCGAGCACCGCGGGCAGGTCGGCCAGCTGTCCCGCCAGCCAGCCGAGCGGGTCGGAGGAGAGCTCACGCAGGAACTGCCGCGGCGCCGGGTCCCAGCCGTTGAACTTCGGGTGGTGGTGCGTCCGGTTGAAACTGCCAGGCTTGCCGTCCACCGCCTCGAGCAGGTCAACCCGCCAGATCGGGCGGCCGACCTCGATCGGCATGGCCGAGTAGATCGTCCCCTTGAGGTCGCCGCGGTCGAAGACCCGCAGCTCGAGCCGGACCCCGTGCTCGGCCCCCTCCTGCCCCTTGTGCGGGTTGGGGTCGAGGAAATACAGGTCGCCGACGACGACGCCAACTCGCTCGAAGACGAAGGCCTGCAGCATAGGACCACCTTTACCAGCAGTGACGACCCGACGCCGGTCGGGCGCGGCGCGAGCGCGCCGCTTCCACTATCTCCCGGCCGACGGCGGGACGTCCAGATCGTTAGCCGCGCTAATTCACTTCATCCACTGCGCCTTGCCGTAGATGAAGACCTCGGTGCCCGGGGTCGTGACCAGGGTGTGGAAGAAGTCGGCGATGAACATCGGGACGCGGACGCAGCCGTGCGAATCCGGGAAGACGGGGACGTAAGTGTCGCCGTGGATGGCGTAGACGGTGCTGATGAAGAACACCGGGTTGTACATCGCGCCCAGCGGCACGGTGACCCAGCCCGGCATGTAGTCGTCGGTCCGGTAGTTCCCGTTGGGCGTGATCGCCTGGCACTCCTCGCCGCCGCCGCAGTTGTACCAGTAGCCGCCGCCGGTCGAGACGTGGCTGATCAGCGAGATCTGGCCCTTCTTGTAGAGGACGAGCACCTCGAGCGCCTGGTTGACCTCGATCCTGGTCCCGTCCTGACGGGGGTCGTGCGTCCCGTACGTCTTCGGGTGGACGAGCGCCCGCTTGGTCGCGGCGTCGATCACGCCGGTCACCCTCACCCCGTTGATCTCCTGGAACGCCCAGACGGCATCCTCGGTGTTGGCGCCGAAGTGGCCGTCGATCGTGCCCGGGTCGTACTTCAGCGACGCCAGACGCCGCTGCAGCGCCTTGACGGCGGCACCCGACGACCCCTCGGACAAGGTGCCACTGGGCGGGACGTAGGCAGCGGGCGTCGTGCTCCGCGCCGAGACGGTCTTCGCTGCCGCTGCCGTCGTCGCCTTGGCCGACCCGGAGGTCGCCGCCGAGGCCGACGTCGCGGCCGCAGCCGTGCACGCGGCCGCGACGGTGGCCGCCGCGATCGCGGCGGCCCCGATCCGCGCCAGCCGGCTGCCGCGCTTCACTGCTCCCATGCCATTCACGCCCTTCTACAACGCGATCATTCTCGTAGCTGCATCTTCTTCTAATGAAGACATCGCGTCACGTTCCGGCGTTGCGTCAAGAAGATAACGAAACTGCTGTTACCTCCGGATCGTGAGCTCGACGAGGCGACGCGGGCCTCGAGGCGGGAGCGGCGGTAATATCGACCACGATGGCCGACTCGAGAACTGCCTTATCGTAGGTCGCCCACGCCGCGTGACGCCAGTCGCCGAGACCCGCCATAGAAGAGGTGTCAAACCCAGGTACATCGCATTTTGTGGTGTCTCTGTCGACAGTAGAAGAAGGACGTTCCGACCCTGGGCTCGAGCTGACCTTGGTGGAAAAATCGCTCGGCCGGGTAGCAGCTGAGATAGACGATATACGGGTACTATGACCCGTCGATAGCAGAATCGAGTCGTGCCGTGACGCGAATCGAGCGAGAGTCCGCGGTTGCCGGTCAGCCGAGAGATTATGTGCGCCGAATGGCCGGACGTCACCGGTCAGCTACGCCATCGACAGCGTCTATCGGGGTCAATGGCGTAGTCGACAGGTCGCGTTTGGGGTCGCTGGCGTAGGCGACAGCCTTCGCATTGGGTGAGACCCTGGGTCCGGCGGCCCGGCATCGACACAATGTCCTCACCGTCACCACGCACCACAAGCCTGACGGACATAGGGGCCATCGTGCGCACCTCGGGTCGCGGGGTGCCCCCACCTGCACACGCTGACGCCTGCGGCCGGAAAACGCGGACCCCAACGTCACACGATCACGGCCCGGGCGCGCCTAGGTCGGCTCGTGGGGCTACGGGGGTGTCCGGTTACGGCTGGGGATGTGCCAAGCTGCTGGCGTGCTTGGACTCGCGATCGCCTGTGCAGTCAGCGCCGCCGCGTGGGTCTATCTGGTGGCGGCGCACGGAAGTTTCTGGCGGACCGGTCAGCGGCTGCCGCCGCGGCGGTCGGCCGCGACCGACGGCCGCCCGGCGTGGCCGGCCGTCGTCGCCGTGGTGCCCGCCCGCAATGAGGCGGACTCCCTTCCCGGGACGCTGCCGGCGCTGCTGGCGCAGGAGTACCCGGGGGAGTTCCGCGTCTTCCTGGTTGATGACCGGAGCGACGACGGCACCGCCGCCGTCGCGGCCGAACTCGGCGAGAAGGCGGCGCGGGACGGCGGGGCGCCGCTGACCGTCGTTTCCGGGCAGCCGAGGCCGGACGGCTGGGCGGGCAAGGTCTGGGCGATGGCCCAGGGCCTGGCCGCGGCCGGGCCGGAAACCGGCGCGACGACAACCACGCGTCCCGCCTACGTGCTGTTCACCGACGCGGACATCACCTGGGCGCCGACGGCGCTGCGCGACCTGGTCCAGGCGGCCGAAGACGACGACCGCGCCCTCGTCTCGCAGATGGCCCTGCTCCGCGCGGAGACGGCCTGGGAACGGGTGATCGTGCCCGCGTTCGTCTACTTCTTCGCCCAGCTCTACCCGTTCAAGAAGGTCAACGACCCGAAAAGCCGGACCTCGGCCGGGGCCGGCGGGTGCATGCTGATCGCGGCCGAGGCACTGGAACGGGCGGGCGGCCTCGAGCCGATGCGGGACGCGCTGATTGACGACGTGGCCCTCGGCACGCTGCTGAAGAAAGACGGCAACCGCATCTGGCTCGGTCTCACCACCGACATCAGGTCCGACCGGCCGTACCCGAGCCTGGCCAGCCTCTGGCACATGATCGCCCGGTCCGCCTACGTCCAGCTCCGGTACAACCCGGCGCTGCTGGCGGGCACGCTCATCGGGCTGCTGCTGCTCTACGCGGCGCCGCCGGCCGGCGTGATCGCCGCGCTGATCGCGGTTGCCGTCGGCTCGACCGGGACGGCGGTGGCCGTCACCGGGATCGCCGGCCTGCTCGGCTGGACGCTGATGACCGCGAGCTACCTGCCGATGCTCCGGTTCTACCGGCTGTCGCCGCTGCGCGCGCCCGCGCTGCCGCTGATCGCGCTCATGTACGCGGCGATGACGGCCGACTCGGCCCGCCGCCACTACTCGGGCCGGGCCGTCTCCTGGCGCGGCCGCGCCGCCGATCGGGTCTGACATCCAGCACCGACCCCCGGGCTGTGGCGTCCAAGGGGGCCCTGGCACCGTGGCTGGCACAACCACGCGGGTGGCCGGGCGCCGCGGCGGCCAGAACCACAAGAGTGGCCAGGTCCGGGCCGGGCCGGTAGCCGGCTGGTTGCGGGCTGGTGCTGTACGGGTCGGCCATGCTGGGACGAGAATGCGTTAGGCGGGCCAGGCGAAGTCAGGGACCGTTCGATATCAAGATCTTGGTTTTTCATGACCGAGGAGGAGCCCGGGATGGCGATCAGCGTGCGTGGCGTGGTGGCGCGAGGCAAGGGCGAGGCGGTCGAGGTCACCGAGATCCTGGTGCCCGAGCCGGGTCCGGGCGAGGCGCTGGTCAACGTCCAGGCGTGCGGTGTCTGCCACACCGACCTGCACTACAAGCAGGGCGGGATCGGCCAGGACTTCCCCTACCTGCTCGGGCACGAGGCGGCCGGGGTCGTGGAGGCCGTCGGTGAGGGAGTGACCGACGTGGCCCCGGGCGACTTCGTCATCCTCAACTGGCGCGCCGTCTGCGGGCAGTGCCGGGCCTGCAAGCGCGGCCGCCCGTGGTACTGCTTCGCCACTCACAACGCGACCCAGAAGATGACGCTGGCCGACGGCACGCCGCTCTCGCCCGCGCTCGGCATCGGCGCGTTCGCGGAGAAGACGCTGGTCGCGGCCGGCCAGTGCACGAAGGTCAACCCGGCGATCGGGGCGGCCACGGCCGGGCTGCTCGGCTGCGGGGTGATGGCCGGCCTGGGCGCCGCGATCAACACGGCCGGCGTCAGCCGCGGCGACACGGTCGCGGTGATCGGCTGCGGCGGGGTCGGCGACGCCGCCGTGCTCGGCGCCCGGCTGGCCGGCGCGAAGACGATCATCGCGGTCGACGTGGACGACAGGAAGCTCGGCTGGGCCCGCGATTTCGGCGCGACGCACACGATCAACTCCCGGTCGGCTAACGCGGTCGAGGGCATCAGGGAGCTCACCGACGGCTTCGGGGCGGACGTGGTCATCGACGCGGTCGGGCGGCCCGAGACCTACACGCAGGCGTTCGAAGCCCGTGACCTGGCCGGCGTGGTGGTGCTTGTCGGCGTGCCGACGCCGGAGATGCGGCTGGAGCTGCCGCTGCAGGAGGTGTTCGGGCGCGGGGGCGCGCTCAAGTCCTCCTGGTACGGGGACTGCCTGCCCAGCCGGGACTTCCCGATGCTGGTGGACTTGCACCTGGACGGGCGGCTGCCGCTGGAGAAGTTCGTTTCTGAGACGATCGGCCTCGGCGACGTCGAGGCGGCGTTCCACAAGATGGAGCGCGGCGAGGTCCTGCGCAGCGTGGTGCTGTTCTGACCGGAGCCGGGGCAGAGCAGCCCGCCGCGACGCGGATCGCGATGTGGTCGGGGCCGCGAACCGTGTCCACCGCGATGATGCGCGCCTGGGAGAACCGGCCCGACGCCGTCGTCTTCGACGAGCCGCTGTACTCGTTCTACCTGTCGTCGACCGGCCTTGATCATCCGGGCCGGGACGAGGTGATCGCGAGCCAGCCGACGTCGTGGCAGGCGGTGCTTTCTTCGCTGGCCGATGATCCGCTGCCGCCCGGGGTGACCATCGGCTACGCCAAGCACATGACGCACCATGTGCTGCCGTCGGTCGACCTGGCCGCGTTCGCGCCGTTCCGGCACGCCTTCCTGATCAGGGACCCGCGGTCGCTGCTGGCCTCCTACGCCCGCGTCCGCTCCGCGCCGACCCTGTCGGACCTGGGGCTGCGGCAGCAGGCGGAGCTGTTCGAGGAGTTCGGCGGCCCCGTCATCGACTCGGCCGACCTGCTGGCCGCGCCCGAGGCGGGGCTGCGGGCGCTGTGCGAGGCCCTCGGAGTGCCGTTTTCCGCGGCGATGCTGTCGTGGCCGGCCGGAGCCCGCGACACCGACGGGGTGTGGGCGCCTTTCTGGTACGACAGCGTCTGGCGGTCGACCGGGTTCACCCCGGTCGCGCCCGGCCCGCCGGCCGAGCTCGCCCCGTCGCTTGAGCCGCTGCTCGAGCAGTGCCTGCCTTACTACCAGCGGCTCAGTCAAAATAAGATCAAGGTCGAGATCCCGAACGGATGAAGGTTCATGCTGCAGAAGTTCGATGAGCGCAATCGCGACCTGATCGTCAACGTCGGCGGCCGCCTGTCGCACCGGGACGAGGCGGGGGTGTCCCCGTTCGACTCGGTCGTGCAGGGCGGGGACGCGGTCTGGGAGGGCCTGCGGCTCACCAACGGCCGGATCTTCGCGCTCGACGAGCACCTGGACCGGCTGCGCCGGTCGGCGCACGCGCTCGGCTTCGCCTCGGTGCCGGCCGACGAGGCGATCACCGCCGAGATCATCCGCACGCTGGCCGCCAACGGAATGCACGGCGGCGTGCACATCCGGCTGACCCTCACCCGCGGCGTCAAGCTCACCTCGGGCATGGACCCGCGGCTGAACGTCTCCGGGCCGACGCTGATCGTGCTGGCCGAGTTCAAGGACCCGGTCTACGACCTGGGCGGCATCCGGCTGATCACGTCGAGCGTGCGGCGCACCGCGCCGGACTCGCTCGACCCCAAGATCCACCACAACAACCTGCTGACCTCGATCCTGGCCAAGATCGAGGCGAACGTGGCGGGCGCCGACGACGCGGTCATGCTCGACCACCGCGGCTTCATCGCCGAGACCAACGCGACCCACCTGTTCATGGTGCTGCCCGCCGAGGGGCCGGGCGGGGCCGGGGCGACCCTGGCCACGCCGACCACGGTCGCGTGCCCGGAGGGGATCACCCGGGCGACGGTGCTGAGGCTGGCCGCGTCGTCCGGCCTCGGCTGCCGCGAGGGCGACTACACCCTCCCGCAGCTCTACAACGCGTCCGAGGTCTTCGTCACCGGCACGATGGGCGGCCTCGCCCCGGTGATCTCGGTCGACGGGCGCGCGATCGGCGACGGCGCCACCGGCCCGGTCACCAAGCAGCTGACCGAGCTCTACGCGAACCTCATCGCCGGCGCCGGCACCACGGTCGCCTGACCGCTCCCGCGATCAACATCAAGATTTTCCCGAACGGTCCCGTGCTACGCCGGTACGGCGATCTTGCCGTCTTCCAGCTGGAGGACCTCGTCCGCCAGCCCGATCAGGACCGGGTCGTGGGTGGCGACCAGCGCGGTGACGCCCTCGGAGCGCACGACCGCGCGGAGCAGCCGCATGATCTGCTTTCCGGTTTCCTGGTCGAGCTGGCCGGTGGGCTCGTCCGCCAGCAGCAGCTTCGGCCGGCTGGCGAGGGCGCGGGCGATCGCGACCCGCTGCTGCTGACCGCCGGAGAGCTCGCCGGGGCGCTGCTTGGCGTGGTCGGCCAGGCCCACGATCGACAGCATCAGCGCCACCCGCTCCTCCCGCTCGCGCGGTGAGACGCCGGCGATCCGCAGCGGCACGCCGACGTTCTCCGCCGCCGAGAGCACCGGCAGCAGGCCGAACGACTGGAAGATGTAGGCCACGGTCTCCCGCCGCAGCCGCATCCGGCCGCGCTCGCCCATGCCGGTCACGTCCTGTCCGGCCACGTGGACGGTGCCGCCGCTGGGGGAGTCGAGCCCGCCCACGACGTTGAGCAGGGTGGTCTTGCCGGATCCGGACCGGCCGCGGAGCGCCACCAGCCTTCCCTCGCCGATGGAGAAGGTGACGCCGCGCAGCGCGGCGGTGGCCGTCGGGCCGCTGCCGTAGGTGCGGGTGACGTCCCGGACGTCGACCATGACTCCGCGCTCGACCGTCGACGGGGACGCCGACAGGTCGCCACTGGCTGGGCTGGTCACGCGGCACCGTCCTCGGACTGGGGCTGGGACTCGGACTCGGACTCGGACTGGGAGTCGGACTCGGACTCGGAACCGTCGGGCGGGGCCGCGAGGGCGCTCGGCAGGTCGGGCCACACGCCGATGTGGTCGGGTTCGGCCTCTAGGCGGACGCGATCGCGCATGCCGAGGTTCTCGGTCATTTCCCGGGGGAGCTGAAGCCGGCCGGCCCGGTCGAGGACCGCGTACTCGACCGCGTGCCCGTACTCGCCCGAGCCGTCGGTGTCGTGCCTGAGCGTCTCCGTCGCGGTCCGGCCGTCCCTGATCGCGATCGTCCTTCTGACCATCGAGGACACGGCCGGGTCGTGGGTGACCACGAGCACGGTCACGCCGAGCTCGGAGTTGGCCGTCTGCAGCGCGCCGAAGACCGACGCGGCGGTCGCGCTGTCGAGCTCGCCCGTCGGCTCGTCGGCCAGCAGCACCGACGGCGAGTTCGACAGCGCCACCGCGATCGAGACCCGCTGCTGCTCGCCGCCGGACATCTGGTCGGGCCGCCGGCCGGCGCAGTGCGCGACGCTGAGCAGCTCGAGCAGCTCGGCCGCGCGCTTGCGGCGGGTGGGGTGGCCGGTCCCCGCGAGCCGGAGCGGCAGCTCGACGTTCTGCGTCGCGGTCAGGTAGGGAAGCAGGTTGCGCGCCGTCTGCTGCCAGATGAAGCCGACCACCGAGCGCCGGTAGGCCAGCCGCTGCCGTGACGTCATCGACCCGAGGTCGTGGCCCGCCACCCGGACGCCGCCGGCGGTGGGGGAGTCAAGGCCGGCCAGGATGTTCATCAGCGTCGACTTGCCACTGCCGGACGCGCCGACCAGCGCGGTGAGCTCGCCGGTGCCGACCAGCAGGTCAAGGCCCTGCAGGGCCTGGACCTCGATGCCCTCGGCGGTGTAGATCCGAACCAGGCGGTCGCACAGGATGAGCGAGCCCGCCCCGTAGTCGGAGTGCGCCCGCGCGACGTCCGCCTGGAGGGTGCTGACCGTAGCGGCGTCACCCTCGGCGCCGGAACCGTCAGCCCCGGTCGGCCGCTGCGACGGCTGAGGTTGAGTCACCAGGTTCTCCCGTTCATTCGCCCACTCGAAGGGACGCTGCGCCGCGTCGGCGTCCCCACCTTATCTCGATGCCAAGCGACACCACAGCGACCAATGCGAGGCCGAAAAGCGGTACCGCGACGGACGCGACGTTGGCCGCCAGCGGTACCGATGCGGAGGACCCGGTGAACACCGACAGGTTGATATCAGGCGCCAGCGTCCGGGGCAGCGCCACCGCGCAGGCCCAGGCGGCCAGCCCCGCGGCGACGACCGCGGGCAGCACCTCGAGCGCCACCACCCAGGCTCGCTGCCCCTCGCCGAGGCCCATCGTGGCCAGCCGGGCGAGCGTCGCGTCCCGTTCTGAGGCGCCGAGCGCGAGCTCGAGCAGCATCACCGCCAGGCCGAGGGCGGCCGCGACCCCGACCGCGAGCGTGAACAGCGTGAACGCCCCGCGCTGGAGCGGGCCGCCGGTCAGCCCGGAGAGCACGTCCGAGCGGTAGCTGACGGTGCCGCCGAACAGCAGGTGGCCGACTACCGCGGAGAGCCGCGCGTGGTCGATGGACGCGCCGTTCAGCAGCATCTCGGTGACCGGCGTCGGCACCGGCGGGGTGGCCGTCGACTTGATCGCGGCGACCGGGATGATCACCCACGCGCCGCCGCCGGGCAGCGCCGGGGTGCTCGAGAGGACGCCCGCCACCCGGACCGGGATCGCCGCCTCCTGACCCTGGTACGTCGCGAGCGAGACCACGCCGTGGCCGAGATCGGCTAGGGCCTGCGGTGACGCCAGGACCGGCTGCGGCGCTCCCGCCCGGGGTGGCACCGCTATCGACGCGGCGTCCACCGCGGGGAACCCCCGGGAGCTGGCCACCAGCGCCGCGTAGCTGGCCGGCTCCACCGCGAGGACGGTGAGCTGGGCGCCCGCCGGAGTGCTCCAGAATGTGTTGTACACCCCGGTCGCGTGCGTGACGCCGGGCACGTCGGCGATCTCCCGTACGGCGGTCGGCGTGATGATGAGGTTCGGCGCGGGCGTGACCGTCGCGTCGGCGCCGGTCGCCTGCCAGGACGCCGCGACCTCGCCGTTGGTGACCGCGTCCCTGACCATGCCGGCGAAGGCCGCGACGGTGAGCGCGAGGACCAGGGCGAACGCGGGCAGCGCGGGGGTGAGCGCGGTCCTGGAGGCCCGGGCCAGGCCGAGGAACGCGGGCGCGCGGCTGGTCCGCGTGGTCAGGCGGAGCAGCCCGCGCAGCACCAGCGGGTACAGCCGGAGCACCACGATCACGACCGGGATCGCGACCAGCACCGGCGCGGAGCTGGTGTAGAAGTTGACGCCCGATCCGGCCTGGGCGCCCTGGTTGCGGAACACGACGAGGCCGGCCACCGAGGCGGCTATCAGCATCACCTCGATGATCAGCCGGGTCCGGGCCCTGGTCTGGCGGCGGTCGGCGATCCCGGGCTTGGGCAGGCGGTGCTGCCAGGCGGCGATGAGGGCGGGACCGCAGACGGCCACGACCAGAATCGCGATCGGCGGCCACCAGCCGCCCGCCGCCCCGGCCGCCTGCACCGAGCCGGCCCCGGGGACGACGACGATCGCCAGCACGACCGCGATCACGGCCGCCGGGATGCAGACGAGCGCGGCCGCCGCCGCGGTGCTGACCGCGATCTGCCGCAGCGACGCGCCGCGCGCCCTGATCACCGAGAGTTCGGCTCGCCTGCGCATCGCCACCATCCGGCCGGCCAGCAGCAGCACGGCCAGGCCGGTGATGGTCAGGCTCACGTAGAGCAGCCACAGCAGCGTGTCCACCGACTGCGCGGTGGCGATGAAATTCTCGAGTGCGAACTGGAGGCTCGAGCTGGTGGTCAGGGTGGGGGCCACCGGCGCGAGGTTGCCCGTGAGCGTCGGCACCTGGCTGGTGAGCGTGCCGAGGGCGGTGCTCAGCGGCTGCACCTGCTGACCGGTGACGGCGCCGACGGCGAGCGGGAACACCCACTCGAGCTGGAGACTGGCGGTGCCGAAGTAGCGCTCGACTTCCTGGGCCTCGCTCGGCCCGACCATGGCCGCGCCGGCCCAGTACGGGTTGTCGGTCGGGCCCTGGAGGCCGGGGGCGACGATGGTGGGGTCGACGGTCCAGAAGTTCGAGCTCGGATCGGTCGGGGCCACGATGCCGGTGACCAGGACGGTGACCTGGACGACCTTCCCCGTCTCGGGGGACTCGGGCCCGGTCATCACGAACTTCGAGCCCGCGTGCAGGCCGAACTTGGCGGCGGTCTGGGTGCTCATCGCGACCTCGACCGTCGGCAGCGGCGGCTTCGGCTGCTTGGCGCCGGGCTTGACCGTGATGGGCTTGCCGGTGACGGGATTGACGACGATGGGCTTGGCGCCGGGCTGGGTGATGACCGTCATGCCGGCGCTGCTGCTGGTCGACGGAGCGGCCGTCGCCACCGGATAACGGCCGGAGACCAGCCGCGTCTGCGAGGGGAACGGCTGCCGTTCGGTGATCTCGATCCTGACCGACGTGCCGCCGGTGCCGGGCAGGGTGGACGGCGACGGCAGCAGGTTGAGCCCGGTCGTCATCAACGACAGATCGGCGCCGGCCGGGCTGAGGGTGACCGGGCCCCGGTCGAAGTCGGTCCGGAGCTGGCCGCCGATGGCGGAGATCGTGGACGGGGTCACGGTCGGGGCCGGCCCGTAGGGGTTCGACGAGGCGAGCGCGCCCTGCACGTCGGTCCAGGTCGAATCCACCGTGATGGTCCGGGACAGCGCCGGGTTGGCGGCGATGGTCTGGCGGATCGCCTGCGTCCTGGTGGCGAGCGCCTCGCGCGCGCCGACGGTCGCCACGAAGACCGCGAAGAACGTGAGCAGCGCCAGTGAGATGTAGATGCCGCGCACGGCCAGGTTTCTCATGCCACTTCCGCCGCTCGGAGTTCGGCCGCCGGGTCGGGGCGGCGGAAGATGACGAGCGCGGCGGCCAGCGCCGGGATCACGGCCACCGCGACCGCGAGCGGGACCGTCTGCCCCGGGTCGAAGACCGTTAGCGGCGGCGGGACCGGGATCTGCGCGGTCGGGCTGAGCGTGACCGCGGGCACCAGCAGCCGGGCGACCACGCTGCCCAGGATCAGGCCGAGCGCGGCGGCCGGGACCGACAGCAGCAGCTTTTCCAGGAAGAGCTGCGCGGCGGCCGACCGCTGATTGACGCCGAGGGCCGCCAGCAGCGCGTTCTCCGCCCGCCGCTGCCTGACGTTGGCCGCGATCGAGACCCAGAAGCCCGAGATCGCCAGCAGCGCGGCCGCCACCGCCATGGCCAGCAGCGCCTGCTGGGGCGCGGCCGACAGCGGGTCGCTGACCGTCGCCGCCGCGAGGGCGGCGCTGCCGGTGATCGTCGCCCCGGGCGGCACCGCCCGGGCCAGCGCCGCCGGGAGCTGCCCGTTGGCGGTGGACAGCCACCACTGGTTGACGGGCACCGGCTCGGTGTCGTGGCTGGTCAGGAACGCCTCGAGGGTGGGCAGGTCCATCACCAGGCCGGCCCCGGAGATGGTCGGGAACGCGTTCGCCACGGCCACGATCTTGGCGGGGACGGTGACGCCGCTGACGGTCGTCTGCACGATCGTGCCCACGTGGGTGTTGTTCATGCTGTCGAACGCCTGCGTCGCGATCGCGGGGACGGCGGCCGGACCGGCGGCCGAGGAGGACAGCGTGATCTGCCCCGCTAGCGGCTCGGTGAGGACCGGTTGCGCGTCCGGGTTGGCCGCCCATTGCCCGTAGCCGGGGGTGAACGTGAGCTTCGCGCCGCCGGGCGCGCTCTGCCAGCCGGCCGCCTGCGGGTTGGCTGACGGGCCGTAGACCTGGCCGCCGTTGAGCTGCGAGTCGAGCTCGGGCGAGCTCGCGTCCGCGATCCAGCTAGTGGGCGTCGCCCCGGCCACGGTCAGCGTGACCGGGGTGCTCAGCCGTTTGACGGGCAGCGTGTAGAAGAGGGTGACCTGGGTGAGCCGGAGCGGGTAGGCGGCGTCGGTCCCGCCCAGCGAGGCGGTCAGCACGTGCGGTCGGCCGTCGGCGGTGAACAGCCCGGATGAGAGCTGAAAGGCGGCCCCGGTCGCGTCGGCGACCGTGAACTCAGCGGTCACCGAGTCGAGGGGGGCGCGGCTGAGCGTGACGGTGAACTGGACCGAGTCCGGCCTGCCGCTGATGAGTTGGCCCCCGGGCGGCGACGTCGGCGTGATCGACCGCAGCAGGGCGTCCGGCGGCAGGCTCGACTGATCGCCCCTGAGCAGGGCGACCGTTGGCGCCTGGGCGGCGTCGATGGCCACCACCTCCGCGGGCGTCGCCACCTGGTTGACCGAGACCGCCATCGCCGCCCGCACGCCTGGTGCCTGGCTGATCGTCGTGGTCGCCCCGGCCGAGAGCGGGACGGTCAGGTCCACCCGCGCGTCTCCGCCGGTGACGTACGCCGCCTGGTCGGTGGCGGACCTGGTCCAGCTCTGGTGCTGCGCGAGCGCCAGCGTGCCGGTGCCGACCGCCATCACCAGCAGCAGCGCGGCGCCGCCCTGGCGCAGCGGCTGCCGGCTGAACTGCCAGCCGGCCAGCGACGAGGTGAGCCCGCGGCCTGCCGCCGACAACCGGTCGACGCCGCGGGCGGCGATCGGCAGCAGCCGCAGGGTGAGGACCGTGCCGCCCGCGAGAGCGAGCGCGGGGGCGAGCACGAGCACCGGGTCGATGGCCGACGGGCCGCTCGAGGACGTTGAGACGGCCGAGTACCGGCGCAGCTGCCAGCAGGCCAGCACCGCCAGCGCGACCAGTGCCAGGTCGGCCCCGGCCCTCGTCGCGCCGGAGAGCACGGCCTGCCTGCCCCGGCGAACCTGGGCGGCGCCCCGTCCGGGGCGCAGCACGGGGTAGAGGAGGGCGCCGATCGAGAGCACGGCGATGGCGATGGCGGCGTAGAGGGCGTCGAGCCAGGTGCCCGAGGCGTGCAGGCTGATGCCGCCGTCGGGGACGCCGCCGGCCGTGCCGGAGCGGTAAAGGCTACCGCCGAGCAGCCGGGCCAGCCAGATCCCGGCGATCCCGCCGGCCACCGCCGTGATCAGCGACAGCGGGATCACCTCGGCCGCGGTCAGCCTGGTCAGCTGCCATCTGGTCGCGCCGCGCGCGGTCAGCAGCGCGGTCTCGCCCTCGCGCTGGGCGGCGAGCAGCCGGGCGACCGCCAGCAGCGCCGCCACTGTGAGCACCAGGAGCTCGAGCGCGCTGATCCCGAGCAGCGACCTGGCCACCGCGACGTTGTCGCCGGTGTTGGCCAGCACGGTCGGCAGGTTGGTGGTCAGGGTCAGGCCGCTGAGCAGGCCAGAGGCCCCGATCACGCCCGCGTTGGCGGAGATGGCGGACAGGTGGTCGGCGGTGAAGTCGGCCATGTCGGGCTGGGCGACCCAGGTCCCGGTCCCCACCGTGAGCTGGCCGGGGAACGCGCTCGGCGACACGACCAGGGGCCCGTAGGTGGTGAAGCCGCTCGCCGTCGCCGATCCGCTGGCGGGGACGGAGTTGAGCTGCCAGTAGGAGGCGGCGCTGCCCGACGTCTGCCGCTGCGCGTAGAGGCCGGTGATGAGGAAGGTCAGCGGGGTGTCGGAGGACCGGTCGACCACGTGCAGGACGTCTCCGGCGTGCAGCTTGAGCAGCGCGGCGGTGCTGGCGGGGAGCGCGGCCTGGATCGCGCCGCCTGCCCCGGTGGCGGCCGGGTCGCCGGACGACGCGGTGAGCTGCGACGGCCACCGGCCGCTGATGAGCAGCGCGTGGTCGGTGACCCCCTGCAGCGAGGCGGCCTGCAGCAGCGGCGTGTCAGCCGATCCGAGGCCGGCCGGCTTGGCCGGCCGCGACCCGGCCACGAAACCGAGCGGGTCGGACCAGATGCCCTGCCAGAAGCCGAACGGCACGCCGTCGAGCGTGTTGGCGATGCTCGAATGCAGGGCGGCCGAGGTCTGGGCCGGATCGCCGCCCGCGAACGTGCCGGTGACGACCATCGCCGTGCCTGGCGCGGCCACTAGGTCGTGCTTGACCGCCTGCGGGAGCGCCTGGCCCGCGAACACGGCCAGGGCGGCCCCGACGGCGGCCGCGACCAGCGTGGTCAGCGCCGCCGCGGCGAGCACCACCCAGTGCGCGGACATCCGGCGCAGCGACAGTGGCCCCCGCGGATTTATCACTAGCCTCACAATTCCGCATCCTTCAACACCGTGGCAAATCCGGACAGGTAACAAATCGATGCCGCTGCCAGCCCGAAAACGGTCGGGGTCACGCGCAAGTTCCCTGCATGCCGGTGCCCAGGGCGCTACGTTGGGTGACGGACAGACATGTGCCGGATGGTCAAATGTACTGTTATGAGGCTTTTTCCGGGAATGTTTCGCGTACGACACGCCTAAATGCCTGTTCGGGTAGCGAAGTTGAGCATTTGCCGAGATGATGCTGTGACCTTGCCTGAACCGCAGGTACCCGTCAGACATGAGGTGACCGCCACGTGAGAAGCGGATGGCCGCACTCCCAGGATGATCATGGGATGCTTCCAGCAGACCGGCGCTCGGCGTCGGTCGGCCCCGAGGTCTCATGGCCAGCCGGGTACTCCGACCAGGAGTACCGGGGCGGCGATTACCGCTACGAGGAACCGCAGGCGGAGCAGTTGCCGCCCGCGAGGCAGTTGCCGCCCGCGAGTCACGGCGGGCATCCCTACGCTGCGTTCACGTCAGCCGGGTACGGCGACGACGGCTACCGGGACCCGGGGTACCAGGGCCCGGCCGCGCAGGACGCCGGCATCGCGGGCACCAGGACGGTACGCGGGTTCGTTGAGACCGGGCAGGGCTGGGGCCAGCCGGGCTATCCCGCCCCCGACGGCTACGCCCAGTCCAGCTACCAGCAGGGCAACGCGGGCTACCCGCAGGGACAGGGCTACGGCCAGTCCGATTACGCCGGGTCGAGCTACGCTCCGGCCGGCCAGATCGAGATGGCGTACCCGCCGAACGCCCAGTCGGCCGAGGAGTACCACGGCGCGGACAGCCACCGGCAGCCCTGGGACTACGACCAGCCGCTTCGCTACGACGACGGGGAGGTCGCCTACCAGGGGCAGGACGGATACCCCGCCAACGGCGACTACCAGAGCGTCAACTACCTCAGCGGCGCTTACCCGATCACCGGCTACGACTCGGACGCCTACAACGGCTCCGACTACTCAACCCCCGGTATCGGCGGCAACGGCTACGACATGGCCGGCATCATCGGCACCAGCGACTTCAACGCGGTCGGCTACGACGAGCCGAGCTACGACCGGCTGGCCTACGACGACCCCAGGTACGGCGAGGGCCACCGCCACAACGCGCGGTCCCCGTTCGACGAGACCCGCTTCGACGCGCCCGGCTTCGGCGAGACCAGGCTGGACAACCTGTGGCTGCCGGGAGATGACGTCCGACAGGAGGCCGCCCCGGTCGGGTACGGCAATGACGGATTCACAGACGGCCCGGTCCGTTCCGGATACTCGGATTTCGGTCCTGGACCGCAGAGCGACCGGTTCGCCGAGACGCGGTTCGACATGAGCGTGGTCGACCTCAACGTCGACCACACCCGGTTCGACGTGCCGGCCTTCGACGAGACGCGCATCGACAGCCTCCGCCGCACCTCAAGCGACCTGCTCGCCCTCGGCCCCCGCGCAGGCGGGGCGGCCCTGCTCACTCGGCCGTCCGCGCAGCCCCGGAGCTGGGTCGAGGACACCTCGTTCGACCACTTCGCCGACCTCGACCTGACCGACGAGCCGGTGCCCGCGGGCTTCACCAGGACCATCGAGCGGCCCGAGACGGAAGACGACACCGCCACCCGGCGCGCGGTCGGCCGCCGCCGCGGTCGCAGCGGTGACCGTCGCCAGTGGATGGCGCTCGGCGCCATCGCCGTCGTCGCCGCGGGCGCGATCGGCCTGGTCATGCTGAAGTTCAATCACTCGGGCCCGACCGGCCCCGCCCACGAGGTCGTCACCCCGGCCTCGGTCGACGGCTACACCCGCTCGGCCAGCCTGGCCGAGCAGACGCACGTCTCCGCGCTGGCCGCGGGCGTGGCCAAGTCCAGCGGCGGTTCCGCCAGCGACGTGGTGTCGACCGTCTACCAGCAGGGTCTTACCCCGGGCAGCAACGCGCAGATCTTCATGTTCGTGGGCGGCAAGCTCGCCAGCGCCAGTCCGACGACGTCCATAGCCAACTTCACCGAAAATTATCCGTCCGCGCAGGCGGTGTCGGCCGGCTCGCTCGGGGGCAAGGCATCGTGCGGGGAGACGCGCCTCAACAACGAGGAAGCGGCGATGTGCGTGTGGTTCGACAACGACACGTTCGGCGCGGTGGTATCGCCCACGATGTCGACTGCGCAGCTGGCCACGGCCATGGATAATGTGCGGCCCAGCCTGGAGATTCTCGCTAACTAGGTGGTTCTCGGCCACTGTTCGGGTGGTTCCTGGCATCGCTTAGGTGGTGGCGCGGGGCCCGGCAGGGGTCCGGCGCGTCAAGTCTGACGCGGCGGTCCTCGTGCCGGGCCCCGCGCTTTCTCTTGCGCGTGGGTGGCGTAGGCGACCATGTCAGCTACGCCATCGACCCCTAACGCGTCCTGTCGGCTGCGCCGCCGACCCCTAACGCGTCCTGTCGGCTGCGCCGCCGACCCCTAACGCGTCCTGTCGGCTGCGCCGCCGACACCAATAGGGCCGGTCGATGGCGTAGCCGACAGGTTGCCGCTCATGTCACCTACGCCATCGACATGCCTGGCCGGGATGGTGATGGCCCCTCGGGGGGCGCCGGAGCCGCGGGAGGGGCGGTGGTTAGGCGTCTGCGGCGGGGTTGGTGTCCGCTGGCGGTTCGGCAGGGGTCTCTGGTGCCGCTGGGATCTCGGGCGCATCGCTGGAGGCCTTGGGAGCGTCCTTAGCGGCGTCGGGGGTGGCGCCTGAGGGTGTTTTGTCTCCCGAGCCCGTTGCGGGGGCTCCTGCGGCCGCTGCTGGTGCGGTGGGCGGTGGGTCGGCGGGCTTGGAGCCTGCTGCTGTCGCTGCCCCGGTGGAAGGGGCGGGGCGGCGGCGGATGGAGAGGCGGGTTACCGCCAGGACGAAGGCCAGGGCGAGGGCGGCCAGCCCGATTAGCGACGCGCCGAGGACCGAGGCGCCCTCCGGGAGGGCGGTGGTGTCCGCGACCGGGCGGCCCTTCACGCTGTTGGACGCGCTCGAGCCCGGTGACGGATCGAGCGTGGGGAACAGGTTCGCGGCGTTGCCGCCCGGGCTGAGGGTCGGGCTGGTGGTGGTAACGGAGGAGACCCCGGGCAGATTGCCGACGGGCAGCGGCGACGTGGTGGTGATCGGTGACGTAGTCGGGCTTGGCGTCGCCGACGTGGAAGTAGACGCGGACGGCGACGGGCTCGTGGTCGGGCTAACGGTGCCGGAGATCTGGACCGTGGCCGACGCCGTCGGGTTCTTGGTCAGGTTGGCGGCGCTGCCGGTTACGGTCAGCTTGACCGACTTCACGGATGACGCGGTGGTGGCGACGGTCGATTCGGCCTGGAGTTGCCGCTGCGCCGACGTCGCGTCCATCGCGCCAAGGTCGCATGACGCGGTCCCGTCGTCGCTGCCGCAGCCGAAGCTGAACGTGGGGGCAACGCTCGACGGGGTCGCCGCCAGCTTGACGATCGCATCGGTCAGGTTGCCGCCCGTGGTCCAGGCGCTCACCACCCACTGAGTGGTGGCACCGCGCTTGCTGCTCGACTGGGAGGTCGCTATCTCGATGCAGAGGCTGACCTGAGGGTCGCTCTGGACTGCCTGCGCGGCGTTACGCGCGTTCGCGGTCGCCTGGGCGGAAGCGGAGGGCGAACGGGCGGCCGAGGGCGAGCGGGTGGCGGCCGAGCTCTTCGCCGGGTGCGACGAACTGGACGGCGTGGCCTTCACCGAGACGATGGCAAACGCGCTGCCGCTTGCGACCTTCTTCGGAGCGGTGGCGGCGGCGGCGCTGGGCGACTTAGTAGGCGTGGCCGTGGGCTTGGCCGCGGCCGGCGATGGGCTCGCCGACGCCGATGCGCTCGGTTTAACAGACGTGCTGGCCGACGGTGACGCGCTGGGGGTGGCAGACGCGGTGGGCGACGGCGACGAGCTCGGCGTGGAAGACGAGCTGGGCGTCGCCGACGTGGCGGCGGTCGTGGCCGAGCTGGCTGACGGCGATGCGCTGGCTGACGGCGATGCGCTGGAGGTGGCAGACGCGCTGGGCGAGGGCGATGAGCTCGGCGTCGTGGAGGGGCTCGAAGCGGTGGTCTGCTTGACGCTGCCGTTCTCGCTGCGGGCGGCCGCGGTTCCCGCGCTGGCGCTTGTGCTCGCGCTGCCGGATGCCGTCGACGTCGGAGTATCCGAGGGCGGGGCAGGATCCGACGGCGTCGAGGTCGGGGTATCCGACGGCGTGCTGGGGGGGTCCGGCGGCGGGGTCGTCGGCGTAGTGGAGGAGCCGGTCTTCGTTGCCGTCGGGGTCGGCGTGGGCGTCGCCGACGTGCCCGCGGCTGTGCCCGTTGCCGTCGGCGTCGGGGTGCCCGTCGGCGGCGCGGTCGACGCTTCAACCGGCTCGCACGACTGGTCATTCGTGGCGGCGGCGGCATCATCGAGCGCGACGGCGTAGCCGGACGGATGCGCCCAAGCCGGGGTCGCGCCCATCACCGCGGCCAGCGAGAGCCCGGATGTCGCGGTGATCAGGACACTCCCCGCCACCAGGGTGACAGTTGCGGGTCGTGCGTGCGCGAAACGCA
>Ga0302324_100008869_pt1 | contig 21143 bp, 25 predicted proteins | sample Palsa_T0_1_FD_201949 | JGI IMG/M metagenome (GOLD analysis project Ga0302324, IMG submission 201949) | Peat permafrost microbial communities from Stordalen Mire near Abisko, Sweden - Palsa_T0_1 | ecosystem: Environmental > Terrestrial > Soil > Palsa > Peat permafrost | place: Sweden: Abisko...
CAAACTGGACCAGGAGATGGCGAGCCTGCTGCGTGAGCACCAGGAGGCAGTGCAACGGCTGGCCGAGGTGCCGGGTCTGGGGGTGGATTCAGCGCAGCAGATCATTGCCGAAGTGGGGGCCCAAGCAGCGACCTTTGCTTCGCCCAAGAACTTGTCGTCCTGGGTGGGCGCGTGCCCTGGAGATGACGAGAGTGCCGGAGTATCCAAGAGCCACCGCTGCCCGAAGGGCAACCGTCATATGCGGCGCATTCTCAATCAATGTGCCAACGCTGCGGTCAAAACTAAAGGAAGCATCTTCGAGATGGTGTATCGTCGCCTCGTCGTACGCTTGGGACACAAGCCGACCATTGGGGCCATTGCCCATCGGCTTTGTCGGCTGATCTGGATCATCTTGCACCAAGGGGTCCGCTACGAGGAACGCGGCCCGGCTGTGTGCGCAAAGTCGAAGCAAGCACGCACTGCAAGAATGATCCGGGAACTCCGAAGCCTTGGCTACGAGGTGCAAGCAATAGCCACTCCGGCCTAGCGAGACGAAAATGGGTAGCACGCTAAGTTCGGGGAGGGGTGTGTCTTGTCCCAACAAAAAATCGGAATCTTCATGAGCTAAGACGACGAGCTACACCGCCCGAAGAGGTCGCTCGGATGATTTCCGGATCTTGAGCTCCTTCGCCGGTGGATCGAGCTAATTTCCATCGCTCCCGGCCCCCTCCGCGACACATCCGGGCTAGTGCTAGTACCCACATTTTCGACCCTGAGTGCACTGGGCTTACTGATTTAAAAAGACTTCCATGCATAGGAACCCCTGGAATTTTGCTTCATTGAGTACAGTTTTTCCGTAATTAAGTCACCGCGCGAACCGCATTTCCCCAGCCGAAACCGCGCGGGCGCAAATACGGCAGCCGTGTCCTCGTCCCGAGTCTCGAGAAAATCATCGAAACGGCGATCAAAGACTTCTATCTACGACGAGAAAAAACATCGCTGGCAAGCCTGCATCGAGAAGTTCGGCAGGCGTGTCACAAGGCCGGCGCGACGCCTCCCTCATACAAGGCAATTCAGTCGCGCGTTCGAGACTTCGATCCACGGGAGGTAATTACGCGACGCATGGGGCCAAAGCAAGCCGGCTCAGCGGCTCTCCCCTGTAAAGGCAGGATCGCATGTGAAGGAACCGCTGCAACTCATGCAAATGGATCACACGTTGGTTGATGTCGTGGTAGTCGACGAGGTTGACCGCGAACCGATCGGCAGACCCTGGTTAACTTTGGCCATTGACGTTGCGACTCGGGCGGTGCCGGGATTTTACCTTGGAGGCCCCAGCGCAACATCGGTTGCCCTTTGCCTGGCCATGGCGGTGTTGCCAAAGAACAAGTTCCCGGCTCCCTTGTCGTGCAAAGGGCGAATAGGATTTGGGATGCGGGTCAGGTGCCTTGTGTGATGCTGCAGACTAGTCCGGAAACGTAGTGCGGGCGGAGGGACTTGAACCCTCATGGGCCGTTTAAGCCGCGCGGTGTTGAGGCCCGCAGAGCCATGAACATCCATCGCAATAATTCGCATGAGAGAAAGAACCTCGGGAGTGGGGTGATCCAGGTCGAGGAGAATATAGCCGGCGGAATGGCGAGAGAGTATCTGATGGGTCGCGAAAGGGGGAGCCGTGTTCCAGGCTGTCCCTTTGGGTGACACATTGGGTGTCAGTTAAGGTGATTGTGGGAAGTATTTCGTACGACTGAGAAGCACTCAGAACATTCCAAGTGCTTGAATACACGCCACAGGAAAGAGGCCCGATGCTTTGCTAAACCGTTGTACGGGCTAACACCTGTACCGAGGGTTCGAATCCCTCCCTCTCCGCCAGATGTCTTAAGTCCCGTATCCATAGTCGTTTACCTCACGGCTGTTCTTCTACTGATCGATGAATCGCTGTCTCTCGCACCTGAGAGGTGCATATTAGGTGCATATTCGAGAGATCGCCCAAATTGCTGCATTGCCGCCGAAGCGTCGGAGTCTGCAGTCTTGATGTAGCAGCTCTGCGTGACCGCCACGGTCGAGTGCCGCAAGATTCTTTGGATGATCTTGCCTTCGCCCGTCCAGCAAAAGAGATCGGCTTTCCCATCTCCATTCAAATCGCCGTCCATGCACTGCTGCGTCATGGGCGGCACGGTGGGCCTCCGCTCCACGACGCAGTGTTCCACCCGCTGCCGGTTGAAAGAGCGACGCTCCAAACATCATCGATACCGTCAGAACAAGCCAAGTCAGTTTTTCCATCACCGTTAAAGTCTGCCGCGAAGCATTGGCCAGGGATGGGCACGACGGTCCATTCCGTAGCAAGAGGTGGGCCTCCGCTCCACGACTCAGTGTTCCACCCACTGCCTGTCGACAGGGAAACACTCCAAATTTCCCCGGCAAAGCCGGTGTAGCAAGCAATGTCCGTCTTACCGTCTCCGTTAAAATCGCCGGTCACGGGGAGGGCCGGTCCTTGACCACCGCTCCACGACTCAAGTTGCCAGCCACTGCCAGTCGAAAGCGCGACGCTCCAGACCCCAGCGCGATGGTTTTCGACGATGCTGAAGTAGCGATGATCCTTGCCGTCTTTTTTGCGATTGTTGCTGCGCAGAAACATGCCGACTGCAGATTGACAGAAGTCTAGCGTCGAAGGGAAGACGCTTGGTCTCCACTCTACCGTTTTTTCAGAGAGCGACGATGAAAACAGACGGCTTAACAATAAAAATCAGGGCAAAAAAGCCGGAAAACGTCCGCAACTGCGAAAGTTGGGCTAGCCTCTGGGCTAGAAGGTGAATTTTGCGGCAAGCTGGATGCCGCGCGGGCCGCCGCCCCCGAGGAATGGGTTGCCGATACCCACGTCGCCGGTGGCTGTGATCTGGTAATAGCCGGTGCCCACTTCGCGATTCCCGACCAACTGGGTTCCGTTGATGGCGGGATCGGCAATGAACGCGGGTAGAAATGGATTAGCAAAGTTGGGATGGTTTGGGATGTTGAAGATATCGGCGCGAAGTTGCATCGTAACGTGCTCGGTGAGAGCGGTATTTTTGAAAACGGCAAAGTCGAATTGGCGGAAATTCGGCCCACGGAACTGATCACGCGCTTCGTTGCCGTAGTGCCGCGTTCCGGGCGTGCAGTCGGCAGCGGCTTCAGTCGCTGCTGTCGCAGTGCACGGAATCGCAAACGAGCTTAACGGCATGAACTGGTACGGATTGTGATTGTTTTGGACGATTGGCCCGACAACGTCCGGCCGGTCATAGCCGCCGCCGCCGCCGCTGAAGTCGTCTTCGCCGTTGTAGTTGTACTGGAACGGCTGACCCGTCTGAACCGTGAGAGTGCTATTGATTCCCCAGCCGTTCTTCAACTTTTGCATGTCGCCACCCATCTTGGGAACTTCATAAGCAAATATCCAAGAGAGACGGCGAGGCAAATCAAAGTTTGACGGACCATATTCAGCCTTCGGATTGTTGCTGTCTTGGGGCTGAGCGGCGTTGGGTTCGAAGTCTTCGCCGTCGCTGGAGTTGTCCAAGGATTTAGACCAGACATAATTCAGGATCGATGTGACCCCGTGCCAGCCCGTAATTCGAAAGCTACCCTGAAAGGCGTTGTAGTTTGACTGACCGCTGGAGTTCTCTTGCAGGACGTAGTACGAGCAGTAAATATTGCCCGTGCAGTAACCACCAAACGGGCGGGCCGCACTCCCGTAGTCCTGAATTCCGAAGGAACACCCTGGCAAAAGGCCGAGATCGCAGTTGTTGATAGTAGCGGTGTTGGGCTGATTGAGGTCGAAAAACCGCCACAGATGATGCCCTTGCGCCCCGACATAGGCGACTTGCACCATCATCTTGCTGGTCAACTGCTGCTGGAGGTTCAGGTTGTAGTTTTCCATGTAGGGAGTCTTGATGTTACGGTCGAAAGCAAAAGTGTCGCATTCCAGGCTGGCGCAACTCGGCGCGGAGTAAACCGGGACGGCTGATGCGATAGACCCTGTGGCGGTGGCGGATATGATCTGATACTGGCTGGGCCCCACGGGGTTGTAGGCTGGTCCGGGATCGAAGTAAGGCGGATAGGGCAGGTGACCCATGACCATATCCTGCGAAAATGCGTCGAAGAAGATGCCGTAACCGGCGCGAACCACCGTCTTGCCTTTACCGGAGACATCCCAGGCGACGCTGAAGCGCGGGGCGAAATTGTGGTACTGCGGATTGTACAAGCCGCTCAAGCCGGGCTGCCCGACTTGTGTGAGCGTGAAAGTTCCGGTTCCGGTCGCCGGCGACATGCTGGTGATGTTGCTCAACAGATTGTTCTTTTCTCCCACGACGCCGGCATAATCCCAGCGCAGACCGTAATTGAAGGTCACTCTGGGCGTGGCGCGGAAACTATCCTGAATATAAAGCCCATAGTTGTTTTCAACGGTAGTGCGGGCCGAGTTGCCGCTGTATTGGAGGCTGTTGGAAACGTGGGGATCTCCCGCCAGAAAATCGCTGATCGCGGTTCCAGTGTCGCCGCCGGTGAATTTCAATCTTCCCCTGAACCAGTGGCCGTCGATGCCTTGATCGACAGTAGTGCGATGGAAATCGAAACCCATCTTCACGTCGTGCTTGTTGATCTTCCACCCAAAGTTATCGACGAACTGATTGTTGCTGTCGACGCGATGGCGCGGATCGCTGGAACTCGCGCCGAGTTGGGAAAAGCCGCCGCTCAAGACAATAATGGGGAGGCCGGAGTCGGAAGGGCCTGACCCGGGGCATGCCGCCAGAGTACTTGCGGCGCAAAGACCGATCGAGCTGGGATGAAAGGCCTGATCCGCAGGGAAGAAGCCTTCTGCGAACCGGTTCCAGCCGTAGCGGATCTCGTTCACCTTGTTTGAGCCAATGGTGTGGACGTAAGACAAGGAGACAAGCTGAACCCGCGTCGGCGTGTAGGTATTGAAGCCGGGAAGCTGACCGCCGCTGGCCGTCAGAGCCAGCGGGAAAGACTGAACGCTGTCACCGAAGAAATAGCGGCCTGTGAGCAAATTGTTCGGGTTGAAGCTATGGTCGATCTTGGCGATGAGGCTGGTTAGATTGTTGAACGACGGAGAGACGACGGACGCCTGTCCGTAGATCAAATTCGGATTGGCCGGTAGGTTCGGCGCCGGCCAGGGGTCGCGAGCGAGGAGCGCTTGTATGACGGGATTGGTCGAATCTGCCGGAGCCAGTTGGCCATTTGGCCCGGTTCCGGTATTTGGAACATTCGCGATCGTAACCACCCCCACCGGTTCTCGCTGGCCTTCGTAGTCGAAGAAGAAGAATGTTTTGTCCTTTATGATCGGCCCCCCGATAGAGGCGCCGTATTGGTTGTTATGGAAGGGCGCCTTGGGCTGGCCGGCAATGTTGAAATAATTGCGCGCATCCAGTGCGTCATTGCGGAAATACTCGCCGGCGCTTCCGTGTATCTGGTTGGTTCCGCTCTTGGTTACGATATTGACTACGCCGCCCGCGTTGCGCCCATATTCCGGCTGAAAGTTGGAGATCACGTGTACTTCGGCGACTGCATCGAGGGGCAAAATCGTGGCGGGGGTTCCGAACACACCCGCCTCGTTTATTGCCGGGTCGTTACGGAAACCGTCGTTCATATCAGTGCCGTCGAGCAAGTAGTTGTTAGACCGGCCGCGCGCGCCGTTCATGGAGAACTCGCCGAAGGAGCCGGGGGAATCAGAAATCTCATCGGGAGAGCCCGCGACGCCTGGATTCAGGTAAATCAGCTTAGTGTAGTCGCGGCCGTTGACGGGAAGATCCTTGACTGTTTCCTGAGTGATCACGCCCCCAAGATCGTTGGTGGTAGTTTCCACCTGGGGCAGGAGATCTCCTGCGACCTCGACTCTAGTGGACACTTCGCCTGGCTTCATTGCCGCATCCACGCGGCGCTCCGTGGCCACGTCCACCGTTACGCCGCTGGTCACAGCGGTCTGAAAGCCGGTGAGTGCGATCGTAACCGTGTAGGTGCCAATGGGTAGTTCCGGCAGCGCGTAGCTGCCGTCGGCGCTGGTCTCGGTGGTGCGTTCCAATCCCGTGCCTACGTTCTTCACGGTTACCTTGGCTCCGGCGACCACCGCGCCCTCAGCGTCGGTGACCGAGCCGAGAATCGTGCCGCGGAAGGTCTGCGCCGCGAGGCTCACTGCGGCCAGAAACACAAACACTAGGACTATGCGCGCTTTCATAGGGTCTCCTAACGCCGATTTGGTACTGATCAGGTTTGCGGGAGTGATGTCTTATGCGGGAGGCCAGAAGTGTCAGACCCACTCCCAGGGCGAGTGCAATTCCTTGCATACTAACAAGATGCAGAGTCCCGACCGCAAAAGTAAGCCTTAACCGGAATCTCCTTTTGCTTCAAAAACCGCACCGATCATACACCCGTCCCGCTCTTCGCTGCCAATGTGAAACAATTTTCATACGAACCGCCCCCAACAGACCGAGATCCGTACCAAGCGCCTCCGAAAATTGCCCGTATTCAGCCACTTTTGCAACACCTCTCCTTACCTCACCCGCTGGTAAAACGGGTTCCGCTGCTATACTGACCACCATCTATCCAGTCAGTATCTGCAACAGCGCAATCCGGCCTAGCATCGCCCCGAACCGCCGCCGGTTCAGGTGTCATTCCACCAGCAGTAGCCAGTAATAACGCGCATGTTTTACCAGCCGTCCTCCGGTCTTCACCAGCCGTTGCTGCAGACTCGTCAACGTCCAGTTCTCGATTCGTCGGGGCAGTGTCAGTCGCCGCCACAAATTCCCCAGGTTGTAAGCCAGCAGGCTCAGTGCTAGCCGCACTTGGTTCGAGCGAAACCGATGGCAAGAGAGCCGCGTCATCTTGACCGCCTGCTTTCCCTCCTTGATCCATTGCTCCGCCGTACCCCGCTTGTTGTAGAACCGCACCATCGCCCGGCTCGGCGTTTCCAGGTTGGTCACGATGAACCCCAGTCGCGGGAACAATTCTCCAGCATGAAACTCCACCTTCGCCACCACTCGTCGGGCTGTCTTCCAACTGGCGGCCTGATGGAGAAATCCTTTGTACCACACGATTGGTTTGTGGCTAGGCCGTCCCACCGGGCGCGTCAGCAGTTCCTCGATGTCCCGCAGCAGGTTGTCGTTCGCCGGAAGCCGAATCGCGTATTTCACTCCGAGATCCTCCATCGTTTCATAGATCTCCGGTTTGGCAAACGCGGCGTCAGCCCGAAACACAACTTCCTTACCCATACCCTGCTGACGCTCGATCTCGGGCAGAAGTACTTCCCCCCCAGTTCTCGGCGCTGTGCACGTTGCCGGGCCGCAGCTTCGCACCGAGACAGTCTCCCTCCCCGTTGAACAGCAATAGCGGGTGATAGCAGGTGGACTCAAAATGCCCGTTGTAGGCACTCTGCTCCTGTTCTCCGTATACCGGGATCTCCGTGCTGTCCATATCCAAAACCACCCTCTGGGGTGAATGCATGGCCTCTGCCTTCGCCAGCAACTCTCGATTGATTCGGCCCAGACCGTCCAGGTTCTCCTCTTTGGGTTAACACCTCGGTCTCGAACCAATGCAGGCGCCACGGCAACGCGGCCCCCCGATCCCAGATCCTCTCCGAACCAATCAAACGGAACGTCGGATCTTGCGATAGCCGATTGGCATCGTTCGGGGAGTGGCAACTGAGTGTTCTTGCCGCGCCGGTCTTCCATGATGTTCTCGGTGATGAGCGCACAATCCCAACCGTTCATCCAACTCGCGCACTAACAGCAGACCACTGTCGGAGGTGACGCGAGAACCTTGGAAATCCACTTTTAAATGAGGGTTAAACGAGAGCTGAAACGGCTGATTTTGTTTCTCACCCACTGGGTTGAAGCCTCCGTAGAGTTCGTCTTACTCTCACAACCGCATGAATACTGGCGTTGGCGCGATCATACAGCCATTTAGTCAGAGTTCAAAAAAGGAAATGTGGGTCAAGAGCGGATTGATAACTATCCGCGAGAAGCCGTAGCTTACAACGGCTTGGGCATAGTGTTCGCCCTACAGGGGCAGTATGAGAAAGCCACGGAGACCTTGAGGCAAGGCCTGCGCCTTGCACCGGATCAGGTATCTTTTTACGACAATCTCGCCAACTTCGCCCTTGCCTTGCAACGTTTCGACGAAACACGACAGATGATCCACGAGGCGCAGGCGCGAAAACTGGATGATGTGATATTCCACAATGCTCTCTACGCTCTTGCCTTTTTGGGCTCGGATTCCGCGGCGATGACAGAACAGGAAGAGTGGTATGCAGGCAAGCCCGAATATGGGAACCGGAGGTTTGGGCTCGCATCCGACACCGAGGCGTATGGCGGTCGTCTGGGCAGGGCAAGGGACTGACCAAACGGGCGGTGGACTCCGCCATCGTTACCGACAACAAGGAAAATGGAGCAGTATGGCTGGCGGTTGCCGCTCAGCGGGAAGCCTCATATGGTAATCCTATAGAGGCTCGGCAATCAGCCGCAGAGGCTTTAATTGCGAAGGGCAAAACTTGAGGGCCGTCAGATCGGGAGATCGCGGCTCGATGTCAACAGGGAGACAACCTCGAAGCCTCGCTGTGCCGCTAACTGGAAAGCATCGCTCTTTTCTTCAAGCCAGTTGTCGGCGAACATGGTCCGGTGGGCGGGCATCTCCGTCAGTGAAAAGCTTCCGAAGAACGGCGACTTCATCTTGGCGTACCGCGATCCGAGTGGTGCCCCAGCGCAACCAAAGATGCTGGTCGATAACAAAGACAAAACCGTTGTAGCGGAGAGCGACCTCGACAAACTCGTGCGTGACGCCATGTGATCCCGTTTACCCTCACATTTACTTGTCGCACTTCCGGCCGGTCAGGTTACGGACGGAATCGCGTCGGGCTGCAAGACGAGCCTCTTGGGGTATGCGAACTGGCGTGCCTTCTTTCCACAAACACCACGATCTTCTTATTCGTGTACCACTAGCGCCCCGCTTTTGTCTGCGCGAAGAGTTCCGAGAGCGTTGACAAAGCGCCACCTCAGTTCGTGCTGCCCGTTGCCCGAGCTGTTGTACGTGTTTTGACGCATCAAGCTTTCGATGTCGGCCATGTCGGCCGCATCCCAGTCAATGTCTTTGGTCGCCGCGGAAATCACCTTCGGGTCCTTGAACGAGAGCTCTAATGGAATGGCTTTCCCTTCGATGAACCCGAACGCATTGCCGCGTTGGCCTTCTAAGAGCAGGCCACCATCAGGACAGCCAAACCCCTCGGCGCCAAGGTCGAACTCCGTGTAAACCATGTGGCCGCGAAGCTCGCCAATGTCGATGGCGCTTGCCAGCGCGCTCCATCCCGGCTCTTTGCCGCCTCCAACATGGGCACAGGGTCATCTCGTAGCTCATGAAACAGGTATGCCAATAATCCCCGCTCGGCGTAATACCGGATGCGTTTGTTCGGCGCGGTCTCAACCGTGTAGAACTTCATCTGCGTTTTCCTCCTTTGTCAATTCCCGCAAGCACAACGCCAAAGAAGCTGGAAGCGAACGCGGCGGATCCTTCTCCCACAGGCTCGACCGTGCGATGGCTATGGCCGTCCAAGGAGAGAGTTGCCAGGGAGGAGCCGTGCGCAAACCCTGCACATCCATGGAAAACCGCCGGCCAAAATCGGGATAGGGGTGGCGCTCTGGACTCCCCTCCCACACCACCGTACATGCGGGTCCGCATACGGCGGTTCGGCGGATTAAGCTAAGACGGCGCGACCATAGACGGAAGCCCGAGCATGGCGAAGTAGGCGTTGGGTAAGGCAGCGCCAACGCGGGCGAGGTCAGCGGGGGAAGGGTAGGATTTGCCTCCGGGGAGCATTTGAGACGAGCGACCTCGTTGCCGATTTTGCCCCGGTCAAGATGGAAGGGCATTTCAGAACGGAGAGCAGTGTCCCGAAAGGTGTCCTGAAAGTGACGAATGAGGTCACTTTGGGTGAGTTTTGGTGAGCGAGTGTGACGGTAAGTGATTGGGATTGTTCGGCGTCGTATCGGAAGAGACAATTGCTAAACCGTTGTACGGGCTAACACCTGTACCGAGGGTTCGAATCCCACTCTCTCCGCCAGATTCCCGTAACTCCATCCAGCGCAGAGCCTCGCGAGTTGTGGCCCCCCAGCGCATTTCTAATCACTCGGGTGCTAGCCAAAGGCAGCGGTTGCACAGTAGTTGCACACGTCGTCTGAAGGGTCTTCATAGCAGCTGCTGCGTCGCTGCTCACCGTCCTAACATAGATATTCATCGTCGTCGTGACGTTTGCATGACGCAGGATTTGCTGAATCACCTTGTCCGAGATGCCAAGGCGATGAAGATTCGTCGCCAAGCCACGCCGGAATGCATGCCAGCCATGCCATTCGAGACCCGACTCTTTAATCGCAGGCCGAATGACATCTCGAGCCAGCGCTTCCAGATTCATCGCGTTCCGCTTGCATTGGCGAAGACAAAACCTCGGGTTGGGTTGCCGCACTCCGCTCATGCCTATCCAGCAGCGTTTTGAGTTGCGCCACAATTGGAATCGAAGCCTTGCTCTTTGGACGCTCGGGCTCCATCGTTCGGGCAAATCCTGCAACGCTTCAAAGTTTCCATGTATGTCGGAAACGATAACGATTTTCATTCGCCACTCCGAAGAGCATCTCTATCACGCATCCTCTGACGACAGTCAGTGAATAGATTGAGAACAACTCTCAAAGCGGGGGCATCGGAAAGAGTTTTCCTTAGGTTTTATCGGTGACGAGCGGACAGAGCCTCTCGCTTCCGTAACACCGATTTGGCAGCCACGAATGTCGAATGCCTGAGCGCTGGATCTCGGCGAGGACATCAGTGTCATGCACATCTTAGTGGACCAGGATGACAGTCCTCCCACATCTGGCGTTTGAATAGTCAGGAAAGGGCAAACCTCCGCAAGTACCTTAGCGCGGGGCGGGACCAACCGTTTTGAGACTCGTCTTAGCCTGAATAAACCCGATTCGGCCATCTAGAACCAACCCTCACTCGTTGCACCTTTACGAATAAATTATGTTTTTTTTATTCGATATTTACGGATTGTGGTTCCCAATGGTCTGGCTTGAGTGATTCCGGCGCTGGAATCCGAGCCAGAAGGCTGCTTGTTCGTCAAAACCCTAATGACGGTGCTATGCGCGGCAGGTATCGCATTTTATGGGCGATTCCTGGTGGCGCTATGCAAGGAGTGCAAGCCTCGTCGGGTCGGTTATTGGGTGCGTCTACGACTCGGCTCTGGCGAAAGCGCGATCGCCGACCCGCCGCGGCGAAGAAAACCCGTGACTCGCGCTGCATGAGAATGGGTTGGAGCAGGGCATCGTGGAGGTCAACTATGTTGGAGCGAATGAAGATTGCACTGTTCATCGTGATCAGTGACAGACTCATGGATTGGAAGCAATGGCTAAATCGGTTCGGCCGTTTCAATTCTCGGGACAATTTGGAGCACAAAGCGGAGCACAATAACTGCCGAATGAGAGGTTCTGAGTCCGACTCAGAAGCATCGCGTCCGACCCTAAGTCCTTGAAAACGAGTGAGGGCGTTGAGAACGATTCATTTGCTAAACCGTTGTACGGGCTAACACCTGTACCGAGGGTTCGAATCCCTCCCTCTCCGCCAGACTTCCTTCCAAGTTCCATTTAGCAAAGAGAGGTGCAAAGCATCGGGCTGGTCATCACATGATCCCTTTCGCGCCCGGAACGGGCTGTCTGGGGGTCACGTAGGTGTCATTTAAAGCCGTTTCGAGTTTCTGCATGCGGCTTTGGCGTCTTCGCTCGCCGTCTTGATGTAACAGGCTTGTGTAACCGCGACGTTGCTGTGACGCAGGATTCGCTGAATTGTTGAATCGTCCATGCCCAAACGATTAATTAAGGTTGGTCGCGAGGCCGCGGCGGAAAGCATGCCAGCCGCACCACGCGGGCAGTACTTGTTCCGTTCGTATTTGATGGGTTGCTCTGTCGTGTTCCGATTCTGGCTCGCTACAGAACTCGCAGACCTCAAGCGCCGGAATGACCCTGCGCAGCAGGCTGTCGGGATCGATCGCATTGCCAGCCCCGCTGGGAAAGATCGGCCCTGTTTTATGTTTTCCGAGGCGTGCGCGATGCGCCTCGAGTTTGGTGGTCAGTTTCGGAATGATTGGGATCGGCGCCTTGCTCTTGCGACTCTTTGGGTCCGTCGTAATCCCATTCCATCCAACAACCGTGGTCACGAAAAAACAGTCAACGCTTACATACGATGATGCCCGCCACCGCGTGCCCGCTACCACCGGAACTCCCGCATGAGGAACTGAAACACGTCAGCGACTGCAATCGCGTGCGGCAGTGCCTTCTGCGTAGATCGGCAGACAGTACCGCAACGATCATCCCTGACTGGGAAAGTACCGCGAAACCCTACGTTCGCATCGTCCATGAGTTCGCGGAGTATTTTCACTAGTCGCCCGACAAGCTCGGGCCCGAGCAAATCCGGCAGTCTCAGGCGCATCTGTTCCAGAGCAAGAAGCTAGTGTAGTCTCGCCTAAACGACTGGAGTTATTTTTTCCTCCTTTTTCGTGAACGCGGCAGGGTGCATCCCGGCTGGATGTTTTCAAGGGTTTGCCGGCACCGTTGCAGTCTCCACTATCGAATCCACGGTAGCTGTCCAGACAAATGGTTTTGGATTCCGATAGAATTCAGCGGAAAAGCGGAATTCGCGCACTGTCAACCTGGGATTCTTTGAAGGTGAACCTTCCGGCCCATTTGCAATGGTTGTGAAAAAAAGGTCACAAGCAATGTTGTACGCTTCGGATCGACTCGAGGCTCACAAGAAGATGGTGACCCTGTCCCGCCTCAGCTGGAAATGGAGAAAGCGTTCGTCCGTTAAGATAACGGAGCGAACGTATGAGGAAGGAACCTACCGCTGGCAGAAAGAGCCGTTCGAGAACGGAGCTGCCGCTTTTCAGTCTCAAGAGCGTCCCCAGCGCCAAGTGGAGGAGAAGCAGACGTCAAGGTCTTGAGAGCGGAACGTCAGGCAGAAGCTCCGTGTGCGATATTGTCTTGCAGTGGTTGATCTCTGCGTCAACATGCATTTGCGCCAATCCAATAGTGAAGTTCGTCGTGCATCTACTTCAGACGGCATCTCCGGCGGACAAACGAATCGTTGTTCAGCCGCGAAGAACTACGCAGAAGAAAACCGCGTCACAGTTTACATCGAGTTGCTTTGGGCTTGTGCTCGGAAGCGGAAAGTGGCATAAAGAGCATGCGTTATCGAACCACGCGAAATCGGAATCCTCAAGAATGGGCAGAGATTGGCAGGTTATGCCCGTAATCCGCCCAGAATGGTGCCAAGTGCGGCGCTCGTCAATCTGAGGGCCGGGACCAACGGATTCAATCAGCTTCCGTATCCCACTCCCAGATCGGGAATCCTTATTTCAAATACTGCGCAATTCTGATCAGTTCCAAGACATCCCCGATTGTAAGTGTGTTACACATGAGTGGGTGTTAAAGGACTCACGCGGTCCTCCCTCCGTCATTCGCTGTTTTCCTCAAGGGGATGCAGCGCCACCTCTTTTGTTCGGAGAGTCTCGCATGATCGTCAAAGGGCCAGGCTACGATTTCGACCAACTTTCTGACGATTCGAAGCCCGAGGACCTGACGCACAGACCCAACGCCGTGTTTCACCGGCAAGAACCGCCGCTTGATAAGGGACAGGGTCGGGGAAGCTGCTCTGTTTCAAGAGGTATGCACTTGTTACTTTTCTTCCTTGTCTGTACCTGCCGGGGAAGCTTGCATGCCCAAGACTTAAGTGGAATTGTGGTTCACGCGTATGTCAGCCAGGGATTCCTGTACAGTTCCAACAACAACTACTTGTCCATGAAATCGAGCGATGGCAGTCCGCAATGGACAGACGCTGCCTTCAACATCTCTGATTCACTGGCCGATAACCTGCGAGTTGGCATCCAGTTGCACATGTATCAGCTGGGACAGTTTGGCGGCTCGAACGTTCAGGTTGATTGGGCCTCAGGCGACTACAAAGTCAACGACCATTTTGGAATTCGGGCGGGCAAGGTCAAGACGGTGTGGGGCTTGTTCAATGATTCTCAGGATATCGACGCGGTCTTCCTCTGGATACTCTTGCCCCAGGGCTCCTACTCAATCGACCACAAGAGCTTTTACCTGGCGCACATCGGAGGAGACATTTACGGCGGTTTCTCCCTCGGGAAACGAGCCGGAACGCTCCACTATATCGCGTACGGGGGACAGTCAACCATTGACTTGAATGACGGATATATCCAAACCTTCGCCGACCTCGGACTCCAGTTTACGAACTCTCTGGGAGGCAAGACTTACGGGGCTGATCTGCAATGGGAAACACCCGTGAGAGGGCTGATCCTCGGGTCCAGCGGAAATTGGCTAGCCGCAGACGGCACCGCGCCTGCGGGAACCTTCCATTCACCGGCCTATCTGGTCTCCTCAATGTACGGCAAGTTTAGCCGGGGAAAAGTCTACCTGGCGGGGGAATATGACCGGATACCGATCAATGCGACCATCACGCTTGGGTCGACAGTGATTCCATTTGTGCAGGATGGGCGGTCCTGGTTCGCAATGGGAAGTTACCAACTCAGCAAAAAGTTTCAACTAGGAAGCTACTACAGCCACTACATCGACAAGGCAGCCGACACGACCCAGCCTGTAAATTACTCGAAAGACTGGGTGGTAAGCGGACGTTATGACTTTAACGCGTACTTTTACGCGAAGATCGAAGGCCATTTCCTTCATGGAACTGCACTTGGGTACTACAGCGACACAAACCCAAATGGCTTGGCTCCAAACTCGAAAATGTTGGCTACCAAGATCGGTTTCAGCTTTTAGGTCTCCTGCGAGTTTCGGGACGTGAATCGATGAGGAAAGCTCGTTTCCTGATGCTACTGCTGTTAGCATCGCTTGGCTCATGGTCTGCGGCCGGGGCGCAGGATGTAGTGTTGGTAGCGAACAAGGGTGTGAAGATCTCCGAAATCACGAATGCCGATTTGCGCGCCATTTTCATGGGAACCAAGACCAGATTCGCTGACGGCTCCCATGCTGTGCCGGTGACATTAAAGGGTGGGCCGGCCCACGAGGTCTTTTTGAAACATTATGTCGGAGAGAATCCTGAGGAATTCCGCTCCCAATGGCGCAAGGTGGTATTCACCGGACAGGGCGCCATGCCCAGGGCATTCGATTCCGAATCAGCCCTTATCGAATACGTAGCTGACACTCCAGGCGCACTGGGATATGCGAGCCGAATTTCGTCGCACGACAATGTGAAGCTCCTCGCCGCGGTCAAATAGTATCCGCCACCGTCCGGGTTCTCAGTTGGTAAAACGCGTCTGTTTCCGGCAATGCGCGTCCCGTCGTTCCGATAGATCACGCCCGATCCGTTATTGGCGAAAACATCGCCTCACGACCGCACACCCGTCCGTCCCACGGACGGTTTACCGAGTAGCCAGGCCTTCTCACAGGAGTAACCGAGACTGGCGTGCCTTTGGGCGCGCTGCAGCCGCGGGAAGCATGCCCTTCGAACTGAACCGCCATCACAAGCGAGAGCGCCTCCGGTTCTTTATAGTCAGGCATTTTCGCGCTGCGAGTGGCAGGAGAAAGATCGGTCTTCGAACTAGACCCTGGGGATTGGGACTCGCTAAGTGCTAGAGCACATTTGCGTCATTTACGCTCGTGCTCACGATCGCAGGGCACCGCTCGAAAGGCGTGCGACTCTCCATTGATTATTCCTTGGCCGACAATCTCGCCGGAGTCGTTGAGCGAAGTCACCTGTATTAACTGCCACGGCGATCCGGCTGGCAGAAGATTGTTCGGGTCGGTAAACACTCCGTTTTGCCAGATAAAGGGATGCATATTGAACGAGGCGTCGAACCAGAAGCCCGCCACATCGCCCCGGTTGTTAACTGAATTACAGCATGGCGCCACGGTCAACACAGCTCCAGGAAATGATCCGAGATCCTGGATGCCCGCTTTACGGGTCCACCTGAAGGGCCGCACGGTGCCGTCGGGGAACTGCGAGTCGCCTACGACTTCGCCACGATCGCTAATCGAGGAAGCGATGGTCATGGTTGCGCCGGAGAGCCCGACAAGATTCAAGGGTGTTCCATCGGCGTACCAGAACACAGGATGCGGGCCGTTCGGCTGGTAGTTCGGCGGTAAGGTGACGTTCGAACAAAGACCCGTTGCACCGACTGCCTCGCCCTTATTGTTGATTCCGAAGCCGAATCCCACAGTGTCACCCTGGAGCGGGCGGAGTTTGCGAGGCCTGCCGTCTGGCTCCCAGATTGTGGCCTCATAACGCAACACTTGAAAGGGCATTCCGGTGGAGCAGGTAGGGTCAACAACCCCGGTCTCCGAAAACCCGATGATCTGGCCGGAGTTGTTGATGCCGTAAGCTTGAGAATTGTTCCCGCCTCGCAGAGCTGGCAACGCGGTCAGCTTGCCACGCTTCCACACCGCCGCCAGGCATTGCAGGTGATCGCCGAATCCGCAAAAGTCTTCGGCATTGAGATCATTCGCGCTTGTTTCCGAAATGATCGCAGCTTCGCCTCTCAAGTTTGGGCCGCCGGCTTCGCTGTTGGGACCGCCCAGGGTGCCCAGGTCGAGCAAAGGACCGTGGCCGAACCATAGAAAGGCGTGTTGTGGTCCGGGAGGAAGAAGGGCTCCAGACCCGCCGGCCACCCAGCCTGCATCATTCACGTCATAAGCGACGCTGCTGCGGTCGAGGCCGTCGAGCACGCCAAGGTCTGTAACCGAATAGATAAGATGTTTTGGCGCCTGTGCGGCGATGGGGATGGCCGGCGCAAGCAGAGCCATTGCGCACAGAAAACCGAGAGTCGTGAGTTTCATAATTTCTCCTTCTTTAACTCCCTGCCGCTTTGTGCTGCGGTTTGGGTGGTACGCGAGAGAATTAGGTGTTGCTATTGCTGTTCCCCTGGGCGGTCCTCCTCTTTAGTCACTCCCGAGACCGTCCCCGTAAACTTCCCCGTCGCGTCAAAAACGACAGGGTTGCCAAGGGCATCGAATAGCACGGCGTTTACCGTCTCTGTCATCGTTAGCACTCCGGATGCGCGCTTGAAACGGCCCGTTCCACCAGTGACTTGGAAGGTCAATGTGCAGTGAGCCACTCCGGTCGTGAGATTGATGCAGTCGTCCCCCTGCGTCAGATTGACGTTCAGCAGGCTGCCATCGTGGAAGCGAAACACGCCCCCGCCGGCCAGTTCCGTGAGGAAGAGGTGATCTGCTCCTGTGCACGTGCTCGATGACCCCGCAGTGTTGGAGATCGCCCGCACGAGCCGAACATTGAATTTGCCCAGCGTACCGTCCCCAGCGAAGTTATCGCCGTCATTGCTGGTATCGGGTTGCTGGAGATTGTCGGGGCTGGTGTCAGAAACTCCCGAAAACGTCAGCTTCACGGGTTCATCGTGCGCGTATGCGGTTGCGACACCGAGAACGAGCATCAATGCCACGGTTGCCAGGCGTTTCATTGGTCCCATCGCGGAACCCGATAGAGTCGTCGCGGCAGTGTCAATCAATGTTAAGCGTTTCATAGTGTCTCCTTGTTTTTCGCTCGGTCGAGCGGGTTTGCTATTCATGGCTTTCTCCTAACTTCTGTCTTGCAAAACGCACTGTCGTGCGGTCAGCTGGTTTTCTTATTCTGTACACGGGCCAGGAGGGAATTCAGGCAGATCAACATGGATCCGTCCTCCGTCTGCAGGCGGTGCAATTCCCCCGAATTGAGCCATTCCTCCAAAGCAGCTCGCTCCAGGTTGGAGATCACGCCAACGTTTTCCAGCGAGATGGTCCCGACCTCGGCTTCGCAGCCTCGGCACCACAAGCGGTCCGAAGTGCGTCCGTGTAGGATCAGCAAAGAGTCGGTTTCGATCGTGATTCTTGTTAGTTTGGTCACGAGTGCTCCACTGTGAAGATCTGGCCCACAAAAACGAGCGGAGTCTGACACACTCGCCCGGACCGAGTCCTTGCAATGCGGATGAAAATTTCTGAAAGTTTCTCGCAGAGGATTAATGATTTGAAATACAACAACTTGCGGCGGAGAAGCCACCGCCTCTGAGAACCAGCCGAAGCCAGTTCCATGTTAGAATCGGTGGCTCGCAACGCCCCGGCTGCGATGTGGAGTATGCCGATGTCCGCGAGTTCATCCCAGAAGGGCAGAGAACTCTACGGGTTTGGCCCGTTCCGGATAGATCCGGAAAAGGAGATTTTGCTTCGCGGCGGCGAACCGGTTCCGCTGACACCCAAGACTTTTCAGATCCTGCTGGTGTTGATTCGTCACAGCACCGAGGTCGTGACCAAAGATGAGCTGCTGAAATCGGTGTGGCCGGATACGTTTGTAGAGGAGGCCAACCTTAGCCGCAATATCTTCATGTTGCGCAGGGCGCTCGGCGATAGCGCGCAGGACCGCTACATCGTGACCGTACCGGGCCGGGGATATCGGTTAGCCGAAAGTGTGCGCCTCATTCCGGATAGCGAACTGAGCATTGTCTCTGCCCGCCACGCAGCCGTGCAAATCCATGTTAGTGAAAAAAAGCCATGGCCGTGGATCGCGCTGGCGGTGGTTTTGCTGGCTGCGGTAGGTCTTGCCGTTCGCTACCTGGTTCCTCATACCCCTGCACTCTCGGCGAAGGACACGATTGTGCTTGCCGACTTCGCCAACTCAACCGGCGATCCGGTTTTTGACGACACCCTGCGCCAGGGCATGGCGGTGCAACTTGAGCAATCGCCCTTCCTCACCCTGATCTCCGATCGCCGAATTCATACGACATTGCAACTGATGGGGCAGCCTTCGGATGCCCGGCTTACCCCGCAGATCGCCGGCGAAATCTGCGAGCGCACCAGCAGCGCTGCCGTGCTCGATGGTTCCATCGCCAAGCTCGGCACACAATACGTGTTGGGATTGCGGGCGAAGCTTTGCGCAACCAGCCAGATCCTTGCCGAAGAACAAGTGCAGGCGGCACGCAAGGAAGATGTGCTGAAAGCGCTGGATAGCGCGGCTGTCAGCTTGCGCGGCAAGCTGGGCGAGTCACTCAGTTCTGTGCTCAAATACGACACCCCGGTGGACGAGGCCAGCACTCCTTCTTTGGAGGCCCTAAAGGCTTATAGCCAGGGCCGGCGCATCATGCTTGCCAGGGGATACACCGCGGCTCTGCCTTTTTATCAGCGGGCGGTGGAACTGGATCCGCACTTCGCCATCGCCTACCGCAATCTCTCAGCGTCATACCTCAGCCTGAACCAGGACGGCCGCGCAGCGGAGATGGCGCGCAAAGCCTACGATCTGCGCGACCGGGTCAGCGAGAGGGAGCGTTTCAGCATCGAAGGGAATTATTATCTCTTCGCAACCGGCAACCTGGAAAAGGCCACGCAGGTTTTTGAATCGTGGCGGCAGATTTATCCGCGGGATTACCTACCCCATCTGTATCTTGGAGACATTTCCAGCTGCCTGGGAGACTTGGACGAGGTATTGCAGGAGCACTCGGAAGCACTACGCCTGGAACCGGGCAGCGAGGCTACAAATGGCGCAGCCGGCCGCGGTTATGCCAGGCTTAACCGCCTGGACGAGGCGGTCGCCGTGTTCAGAAAGGCCGAGGAGCGTGGGCTGGAAGGCGAGCTTCTGCGAAGCCAATACTATCTAGTCGCCTTTACCATCGGTAATGCCGCTCTGCAGGAGCGCTTACTCGCGGAAGCGGCCGGAAAGCCTGGCGTCGAAGACGCGATGTTGGCCACCCAAGCCAACACCGAAGCTTGGTTCGGAAGAATGGCGCACGCCCGTGAGTTGACGCGCCGCGCCATGAATTCAGCGGCCCAGCATGATGCCCAGGAGAGCGCGGCCGCCTATGAAGCGGAGGAGGCCTTGAATGAAGCGGAACTCGGCTACCTGGAGCAGGCCCGCGCCGACGCCAAGGCAGCCCTGCGGCTCTCTTCCAACCATGACGTGAAGGACGTCGCGATGCTGGCCTTGGCCAGGGCCGGCGACTCGCGGGCTGCGGAGCAAATGGCGACGGAACTCGGCACCGCCTACCCCGAGGACACTCTGATCCAGAACTATTGGCTCCCCACAGTGCGAGCGGCCATCCAGCTGAACCAGGGAAATTCAGCCCGCGCCATCGACGTCTTGCAGTCGATGGGCAGCCGCGAACTCGGTCAACCTACAGCCTTCGCGATTCTCATGCACCCGGTTTACGTACGAGGCCAGGCCTTCCTGGCGGCACGCAAGGGTAAAGAAGCAGCCGCCGAGTTCCAAAAAATCCTCGATCATCACGGCCTTATGCAGAACGATCCTATCGGCGCCTTGGCGCATTTGCAACTGGGCCGAGCCTATGCGATGCTTAGCAAAATTCCTGAAGCTCGAGGCGCGTATGAGGATTTCCTCAACCTCTGGAAAGACGCAGATGCCGAACTCCCGGCTCTCAAGGAAGCCAAAGCGGAATACGCCAAGCTGAAGCAAAGTCCCACGCTCCAGCATTGAAACCATTTTGCACATTGGCGCGCCCTTCCCACCACAAAGGTTAGTGCCTATCCACAGCGACGATCAGCGCTTCTCGGGGTCACTCCCAGGGGCTCCAGGACAGACTCCCGCGACACTGTCCTGAAGTCCTAGTGTTGTATCAGAAGCGACCGCAGAAAGAGAAGTTCAACGACGCAGAACGAGCGCATTCTCTAATGCCACCATGGACTGCACCGGATTTTGCACTGCCCGCATCCGACGCTCACTGTCGCCGACTGGCCGTTCCGAGAGATGTGCCCGGAAGGGCAACAATATACTCAGCAAAATGACTGGTTCAGTCGGGTCGCGTTCTCGGACGCCACAGGACGAGGACGGCGATGGCAATGAAAAACAAACCAAGTACGATCAGGAAGAGACCAAGAATCGCGCCAGAGATGCTTATGTAAGCAAATTGACCCTGAAACAAACGGATGCATCCGACAGCGACGAACGTCAACCCGCAAAACCAGAACGCGACTCGAAAGCGATGAAGAGCGCTTTTGTTCAGGGGTGATGGACGATATCGCCTCACGGTAGGTCTTACGTCGCCTTTCGGATACGGTCTCCTTCGTCTCGTTTCCACCTGCAGTTTCTTCCCCTGCAAAGTGTGCCTCATTCGAATGTCTCAAGTGAAG
>Ga0302324_100008870_pt1 | contig 21142 bp, 21 predicted proteins | sample Palsa_T0_1_FD_201949 | JGI IMG/M metagenome (GOLD analysis project Ga0302324, IMG submission 201949) | Peat permafrost microbial communities from Stordalen Mire near Abisko, Sweden - Palsa_T0_1 | ecosystem: Environmental > Terrestrial > Soil > Palsa > Peat permafrost | place: Sweden: Abisko...
GATTTCGGTCCGAGGCGTACTGGCGCGTCGGTGGCTTCGCGGCTCTGGCCAGTGGGGAAGATGTCGACCTGGTCGATCGCTTTCGAGCCGCGGACCTCCATATCGCCTGGGACGATCAGCTGTGGGTGACCACCTCGGACCGGCAGCGGGGACGGGCACCGGACGGCTTCGCCGATCATCTTGCAGAAGTCTCTCAAGAGGTCGAGCATCGCGCGGATCGGGCGGACGAGGTGTCATGACAATGGCTTTGGTGCTGGAGTGGCTCCGGACCGGGCAACTCCAGCTGCCGTTGCCCGGTTCGGGCCAAACTGCGCAGCGCTGGCACCAGCTCGCCCGGCTGGCCCAGATCGACGTCGTCGCAGGCCGGTTGGCGGAGGCACACACCGACGCGGTTGCCATCCTGAGCGAACTCGGGGGCCCGCCACCAGGCAGCGATGATCTGTGGGGGGTCTGGGCCGCCGAGGCTCCCGATGCGGTCGTGACGGCCCGTGGCGCAGGTGACGCAATAGTTCTCGACGGCACCAAAGCATGGTGCTCGGGTGCCGGACTATGCACGCGCGCGCTAGTCACCGCCCGACTCAGTGACGGAAAGCGTGGCCTCTTCGCGGTGGATGTGCGCGGTTCCGCGGTGCGTCCAATGGAACACATGTGGCGTAACGCGGGAATGGCCGAAAGTGACACCCGATCAGTGCAATTCAGCAGCGCATCCGCAATTCCTGTTGGACGCCCGGACGGCTACTTGAGCCGGCCGGGCTTCTGGTTCGGTGCCATTGGCGTGGCGGCGTGCTGGTTGGGCGGTGCCAGAGCCGTTGTCGCGCCGCTGTACCGGCGCGCGGCGGAGCATTCGGCCGATGACCACCTACTGGCCCATCTTGGCGCGCTCGACGCGGCGATCACGGCTGCCGAAGCAGCACTTGCGGTGGCCGCCGACCAGGTCGACGCAGATCCGCATAATCGCTCAGGCTTGGCGGAGTTGACGGCCAGACGCGTCCGCGCGATTGTCGAGAAAACGGTCGACGAGGCTCTCATGCGAACGGATCGGGCCCTCGGCCCGGGCCCGCTGTGTCTCGACGAACGGCACGCTCGCGCCGTCGCGGATCTGACCGTCTACGTCAGGCAGAGTCATGCCGAGCGCGACCTTGCCTCCCTGGGTTCGCTTGCGGCCGCAGACCACGCCGATGGCTGAGACAACTTCGGGCACTTCCAGATTCGGTGCCTGCCCGATCGCGGACGGCGGCACTCCTGTCGAGACGTGGAGCGAGTGGGACCACGGCCTCGCACCCTTAAACCTCCACGACTGCCCCGGCATGACGGTTATCGCCCCGCATCCCGACGACGAAACGCTGGGTCTGGGAGCGACGATGGCGACATTGTGCGACGCGGGCGTCGACGTGCAGGTGGTGTCAGTTTCCGACGGTGGGGCCGCTTATCCAGAACTCACTGATTCAGCCCGCGTCGAACTCGAACATGTGCGCAAGGCGGAGCTCCGCCGATCGTTGCATGTGCTGGGCGCCGGCGATCCGATCGCATTGGGCATGCCCGATGGTGAGCTGTCGCAGCACGAACAATGGCTGACTTCGCGAATTGTCCAGTTGCTGAGCGTGTTTCCGGCGGGCAGATGGTGTGCGGCAACCTGGCGCGGCGACGGCCACCCCGATCACGAGGTGGTGGGGCGCGCCGCCGCTGCGGCAGCGGCCCGGACGGAGGCGGTGCTCATCGAATATCCGGTGTGGATGTGGCATTGGGCCACGCCCGGCGATCCGGCGGTGCCGTGGAACCGTGCTCGCCGCATCGAGTTGACCGACGAGGCGTTGAATGTCAAAGCCATTGCTGCTGAATCGTTTTCGAGTCAAACCCGGCCAATGCCGGATCGCGAGGCGGTGCTGCCGCCCGCTGTGCTGCAGCGACTGCTGGCAATAGGGGAGGTGGTTTTCGTCTGAGCAGATTGCCTGATGACTATTTCGATGAGCTGTACGCGCAGGCGGCCGACCCGTGGCACCTCGCCACCCGCTGGTATGAGCAACGCAAATACGCGATCACGCTGGCATTACTGCCGCGGCAGCACTACCGGCACGCCTTCGAACCAGGCTGCTCGATCGGCGTGTTGACGGCGCAGTTGACCGCGCGGTGCGCCAGCGTGACCGCTACCGACGTCGTTGCGGCGGCCCTGGACAATGCCCAGCGCCGACTCGACGAGATAGGCCGCGGCGCGCAGGTGACCTTCATGCGGCAGTCCCTGGACGAGCCGTGGCCGTCGGGCCCCTTCGATCTCCTGGTGTTGTCCGAAGTCGGCTACTACCTGGCACCTGACGCGCTGCGCAGCGTTCTCGACCGGGAATGCCCGCGACTGGCTAGTGGCGCGACGGTGGTCGCCGCGCACTGGCGCCATCACGTCGACGATTATCTGATGGTGGGTGATCGTGTCAACGAGATAGTCGCCGACACCGCCGGGCTGCACTTAATCGCCAGCTACCGCGACGACGATGTGGCCATCGATGTGTTCGACACCGCCGATCGCGCGTCCGTGGCCGCCCGCAGCGGGGTCCCGGGTTCCTACCTGTCGTGAATCGCTCTGACCTAGAGGGGAATTGGGCTTTTGCGCCGGATCAGGTCTTCGCCGCGGTCATAGCCGTCGTCGACGTTGAAGGTGAGAACGCTCACCGTCGCTCCGTCTGTGTGAAGCATCAATCGAAGCGCGCTCTCAAGCTCAACCCCAAAACTTCAAACATCGACGTTGGTGTGGTTCGACGTCGCGGTAAGTTCCCACACGTGAGTGAAGACAGAGTGCGCGTGCAGATAGGTGCTGGCGGCGTGGCAACGGTGAGGATGGTGCGCGCCGGCAAGCACAATGCGCTTGACCAGGCCATGTTCGAGGGCTTGATGGATGCCGCGGGACAACTCGCGGACGATGCTTCGGTTCGCGCGGTAGTGCTGCACGGCGAAGGCAAGAGCTTCTGCTCAGGCCTGGACGTTGCCAGCTTCATGTCCGGACGGGGTGGCACCGGGGTTCTGCTTGACCGCGATGGCGACCGGCTGGCCAACTTCGCTCAGCGGGTGAGCTACGACTGGTCGTTGGTGCCGGCGCCGGTGATCGCCGCGATTCACGGGAATTGCTTCGGCGGCGGTCTACAGATCGCACTGGGCGCCGATATCCGGATCGCCGCGCCGGAAGCCAAGCTTTCCATCATGGAGATCAAATGGGGCCTCGTTCCCGACATGGGCATCACGCAGACACTCCCGCGACTAGTACCTATCGATGTCGCCAAGGAGTTGACGTTCAGCGGCCGCATCGTTTCTGGAAGCGAGGCTTTGGCGCTCGGGCTGGTCACTCGAAATAGTGACGATCCGCTGGCCTCGGCGCTGGCGCTAGCAGAGGAGATCGCCCAGAAATCTCCTGATGCCGTCCGTGCCGCCAAGCGCCTGTACGACCAGACATGGGTCAGTGACGACGTTGCCGCTGCCCTGATATGTGAATCCGAGCTGCAAGTCGGGCTGATCGGCACGCCCAATCAGATCGCCGCCGTTGTGGCCGGAATGTCGGGGGAGCAGCCGGTCTTCGTCGACCCTGCTGGGCGTTAGGCTCTCTATCCGCTCTATGAACGACGTGCTCGCCGCGAGACGTACGACACGCGCCTTATTCGCCGACAGCAAGCCTGATACGAAGGAGTGCTCAGAGCTTGCCGCTCCCAGCTATCGATGATTCGGGGCGAAGAACTGCCAGATGGTGTCGGTAGCGTTGAGCGCCGTCGACGGTGCCGGGATGTTGCCGATCCTTTGCGCGAGCGGACTCGGGTCACCGCCGGGCCACTGATGGCCCGCCCCCGTCACCGAGATCAATTCCACGGTGCGCCCGTCGGCGCACCCGGCCGTCTGGGTCGTCACGTCCCCGGCGGTAGTCGAGTTCGGTTGTCCGCATCCATCGATCCCTCGCCACGTCGCGTTGACGGCCTCCACCGAAGGGCCGTCGACGCGCGCTGTCCCGTCGGCCGAGAACGTCTTGCCCGGCCCGCCGTTGTAGGGAACCCTGTCGTCCGCGGTGCCATGTATCTGCAGCACCGATGTCGGCCGTGCTCCCGAGCAGTCGGTCATCAGCGTGCCCGCCACGGGGGCGATCGCCGCGAACGTGTCGGTCTGACAGCCCAGGCGAAGCGCCATCATCGCCCCGTTCGACATGCCCGTTGCATAGACGCGCGCCCGATCGATCGGCATTTCTTGCCCGATGGCGCCGACCATGGCGGTGATGAAGCCGACGTCGTCGGTGTTGCTGCGCTGCGGCTCGCCACAGCAGGTCCCGGCGTTCCAGGCGCGCATGAGTCCGTCAGGGTAAGCGACCACGAAATGGCCGGCGTCGGCTTCGCTGTCCCAGTGGTAGGAGCGTTCGGCCTGAGCCCCGGTTCCGAATCCACCGTGCAGCATCACCACCAGCGGCGCACCGTCGCTCAGCCCCGGTGGACGGTACAGATGGAAGCTTCGGCTGAGCCCGCCGACATCTATGGTCTGTGTGGACTGCCCGACCGGGATCGACGCCGCACCCGGTGCGCCGAGTGCGTGACCACCACCGATGCACCCGCCGAGTAGCACGACCGAGGCCCCGAGGAGACACACGACAAGTGCCCGAAAGTATCCAGATCGCATGTCCCCATCGTGGCAGCCCCATTGATATTTGACAAGCAGCTTGTCAATTGTGATGTAAGTGGCACACTGGTTTGCCATGCGAGCTGTTCGAGATACCAAGTGGGAGCCAACGGTTCCGGCATTGGTGAATCTGATAGCCGCGTCTGGAGCACCCCGCTTGAGGGCGGCTTTCGCGGCCGCCGGTCTCGACGGGATCCGGCCCGCGCAAGCGGTTGCCCTGGTTCCGCTGGCGACCGGCGGCTTGCACGCATCAGATTTGGCTGACCGGCTCAGGGTCAGCCGGCAGGCGGTGGCTCAGGCGGTGGCTGCATTGGAACGGCACAGATATGTCGTTCGAGCGCCTCACCCCTCCGACGCCCGTGCGCGGATCATCGAGCTCACGCCGCGGGGCCGCCACGCGCTGCGTGTGATGCGTTCCGCCGCAATTGAATTGGAGAAGCGTTGGCGCGATGTTTTGGGAGAACACCGATTCGGAGAGCTGCGCGAGACGTTGTTGGCGTTGCGCTCGGCTGAAGCCGGTGAGTTCTTATAAATACGCATGAGCTCGTTGATCGCAAGGGGGCCAACGTTATTGCGCCACCAATTTTTCGCCGTCGCCGCACGCTCTCCTCAAATCTGTTGTAGGGGATCCTTTATGAGCTTGGCCGGCGGCCCGATCGGCAAAGTAGTCGTGAAGGTCGAGCCCGAGGGTTAGAAAGCGCACTCAGCCGACATGTTGTCGGTGCGGAGGGATGCGTGTCGTCTTGGTGGCAGCTACCGCTCTTTGCCAACCTGAGGCGATCTTCCAAACATCTCCGACACGCGCGATGGCCGCGGCCTCGCAGCGTCCGCAGCCGCATTCTGGTGGGTGAGTGAGTAGGCCATCGACCAGACGTCTAACCAGCGCCATGGTCACCGGTTCGCCTGTCACCTCAGCGGCGTTGAACACGTCAACGGCGACCAAATCGTCGGCGTCGGCCATGCGCATGGTGCTCAGTGTGCCAGCGTAAGCATGCAATGCGGTGCCGCGACACCTGTCAACGCGCTGTCAACTATGGCAGGCCCGCGAGCAAACTGATGTCAGGCTGACGGCCGGGGCGCCCGTCAATGTGCTTCTGGCGGCGTCCAACCTCGGGGGAAGTGACGAGGTATTGACGAGAGCCCGTACTAATCGCAGATCCCTTGGTCGCGAGGTCTGGCCGTGCCGGGTCGCTGTCAGAGCCGCGCACCCAGAAGGCAGGTAGAAAATTCGTCAGCGGATCGCGTAGTATTGGCCAGGTCGAAATTCTAAGTGTTCGTGTTATACACACGCTCGCGCAGAAACTTGGTGCGGGCGTCTCTTTCTCCTTGCAGGGCAAGCCAGAAGTAGCCGTCTGATCATTCGGCTGCCGGTCCGCATGGCGCGGGCCGGAATCCTGACAAAGGAGAAATAAATGACACAGGGAACTGTGAAGTGGTTCAACGCCGAAAAAGGCTTCGGCTTCATCGCGCAATCGGAGGGCCCGGACGTCTTCGTGCACTACTCCGAGATCGACGGCGGCGGCTTCCGCAGCCTCGAAGAGAACCAGCAGGTGGAATTCGAGGTCACTCAGGGTGCCAAGGGTCCGCAGGCCAGTAAAGTTCGGGCAATCTGACCGACCCACGAGACACGGAAGCCGTACCCGCTCTGTATTGAGCGGGTACGGCTTTTCTCGTGTGGCTCCGAGGCGTTTCTAGATCCCACGCGCGACCCATTTGCAGCGCGTTTAATCAGCACGCTTGGGCGCTAGTGGACGCCCATGAGGTCGCACGTCTAGTGAGCGGTCGGGACATCCGACAGGATGAGCTGATGAGGCATCCAGTTGTCGATCGGCCCGCGGTCTCGTGGCCGCGCCGCATCGCGCGTGTTGTTCTCGGTGCCTTCCTGATATTTACCGGTGTCAGTCATCTGAGTTTCGGTCGAATCGCCTTCCACGCCCAGGTTCCCAACTGGGTGCCGGTAGACGCCGACCTCGTCATCATCGTCTCAGGTGTTCTCGAAATCGCACTCGGAGCAAGCCTGGTGCTGCTGACCCGGTGGCAGGTGTTGGTTGGGTGGGTCGCGGCGACCTTCTTCGTTCTGGTTTTTCCCGGCAACATCTCCCAATTTGTCACTCATGCAAATGCTTTCGGACTCGACTCTGATCTTGACCGCGGCATCAGGTTGCTGTTCCAGCCGGCGTTGGTGATCTTGGCGCTGTGGTCCACCGGGGGATGGGCGGCTCTTCGTAATCGCTCAGAAATAGTGGCGGGCGGATAGGCACGGCAGACCCTGCATTCGCTCACGCTTCAATGCCCCAATGTGTCCGGGCAGAGCTCGTGCTGGGCGGCATCGATCACTCCGCGTAGGTCGAAGTACACGATCGGGTTCGCGTCGATCTCCTGCTGCGGCGTCATGCCGTTGTGCAAATCGGTACACACCTTGGCGCCGCGACTGATCCTCACGGCGTCGTCGATCCCCGGCACGAATGTTCCGTGGTCGTTGAGGTAGCGGATGTAGCTGTCGCCGTCGGCGTGGGCCGGCGCGGCCATCGCGAGCGCGGCCGAAATAATCAACGCCGTCACCGGCCATCAGAAGACGTTCATCTCGCGACCGTAAATCGGTCCAGGCGGCGCCGCGATATAGATCGAGCGAACAGACGGTCCGTGAGCGGAAGGTCGATATTTCGCGCTCGTTGGGGGTACCACTAAGTGACGGCAGCCCTGCAGCCCTCGGGGTGGCTGTTCCACGAGGAGGCACTTCATGACCGAGCGCTACACCACCACCGACGGGGGCGCGCCCGCGCCCAGCGACGAGCAATCGCTGACCGTCGGACCCGACGGCCCAATCCTGCTGCAAGACCATTACTTGATTGAGCAGATGGCCCAGTTCAACCGCGAGCGGATTCCAGAACGCCAACCGCACGCCAAGGGCGGCGGTGCTTTCGGCCACTTCGAGGTGACCAACGATGTCAGCAAGTACACCAGGGCTGCGGTATTCCAGCCGGGCACCAAGACCGACACGCTGATCCGGTTCTCCACGGTCGCCGGCGAGCGAGGCAGCCCAGACACCTGGCGCGACCCGCGCGGCTTCTCGCTGAGGTTCTACACGTCGGAGGGCAACTTCGACATGGTCGGCAACAACACGCCGGTCTTCTTCATGCGGGACCCGCTGAAGTTCCAGCACTTCATCCGCTCCCAGAAGCGGCTGCAGGCAAGCAACGTGCGCGACCACAACATGCAGTGGGACTTCTGGAGCTTGTCGCCGGAGTCCGCGCACCAGGTGACCTGGCTGATGGGTGACCGCGGTATCCCCAAGAACTGGCGGCACATGAACGGCTACAGCAGCCACACCTACAGCTGGATCAACGCCGCCGACGAGATCTTCTGGGTGAAGTACCACTTCATCAGCGATCAGGGCATCGACTACCTGACCCAAGAGGACGCGGATCGGCTAGCCGGCGAGGATGGCGATTACCACCAACGCGACTTGTACGAGGCGATCGAGGGCGGTGACTTCCCAAGCTGGACACTGAAAATGCAGATCATGCCGTTCGAGGACGCCAAGACCTATCGGTTCAACCCGTTCGACCTGACGAAGGTGTGGCCACACGGCGACTATCCGCTGATCGATGTGGGCAAGCTGACGCTCGACCGCAACGTCACCGACTACCACACCGAGATCGAGCAGGCCGCGTTTGAACCCAACAACATCGTGCCCGGCACCGGGCTGAGCCCGGACAAGATGTTGCTGGCCCGTGGCTTCTCCTACTCCGACGCGCACCGCGCCCGGCTGGGAGCCAACTACAAGCAGATCCCGGTCAACACCCCGCATGTGGAGGTCAACAGCTACTCCAAGGACGGCGCGATGCGGATCAAGAACGTCACCGATCCGGTGTACGCACCGAATTCCTACGGTGGTCCTCACGCGGACCCGGCGCGGGCCGCCGAGGTGCGCTGGCAGGCCGACGGCGAGATGATCCGTGCCGCCTACACACTGCGCAAAGAAGACGACGACTGGGGGCAGGCCGGAACCATGGTGCGGGACGTACTCGACGACGACGCGCGAGATCGCCTGGTGCACAACATTGTTGGACACATCTCTAAAGGCGTCAAAGAGCCGGTCCTGTCGCGGGTGTTCGAATACTGGCGCCATGTGGACCCCGATCTCGGCAAGAAGGTCGAGGAAGGGTTCCGGTCAAGCTCGGCGAGCTAAAGCCAACCGGCAAGAGGTGCGAGTCCGAAACGATCAGTTGCCTTTGTAAGCGCCGATAAGAGACGGAATGACCGAATACCTGGAAGCGCTGTGGACACGGCTCCAGATTGCGGACAGCGTGCTTTTTTGAATACCCGCAAGACAATCCGGCCCTGCCGCTAGGCTGCCTCGCTGGGCGACACTCACGTCGCCTCGTTCCAACAGGAGGCATTGATGACAGGTCGGTTGGCGGGCAAAGTAGCCGTCGTCAGTGGCGGCGCTCGCGGCATGGGCGCCTCGCATGTTCGGGCACTCGTCGACGAGGGCGCCAAGGTGGTCTTTGGCGACATCCTGGACGCCGAAGGCGAAGCGGTCGCCAAAGACGTTGGCAGTGCTACCCGTTACGTACACCTTGACGTCACCCAACCCGACGATTGGGAGCGCGTCGTCGCCACCGCGGTCGAGGCGTTCGGCGGCGTCGACATCTTGGTCAACAACGCCGGCATCATCAACGTCGGCCTGATCGAGGATTACGAACTCTCGGAGTGGCACCGCATTCTTGACATCAACCTGACTGGCGTCTTCCTCGGTATCCGGGCGGTCGTCGGGCCGATGAAGGCGGCCGGGCGCGGATCGATCATCAACATCTCGTCGATCGAGGGGATGGCCGGCACCATCGCCTGCCACGGCTACACAGCCACCAAGTTCGCCGTGCGCGGGCTGACGAAATCCACTGCTTTGGAGTTGGGGCCCAGCGGAATTCGGGTCAACTCGATCCACCCGGGATTGATCAAGACACCGATGACCGAGTGGGTCCCCGACGACATCTTTCAGACCGCACTGGGGCGTGCCGCCGAGCCGAGGGAAGTTTCCAGCCTGGTCATCTACCTGGCCAGCGACGAGTCCAGCTACTCGACTGGTTCGGAGTTCGTCGTCGACGGCGGGTGCACGGCAGGCTTGGGTCACAAGGACTTCTCCGCGGTCGAGACCGAGCAGCAGCCCGAGTGGGTTAGGTAAGACGCGACTGCTCGAGATAGGTTGCCAGCGCGTTGGTTAACCCTCGGCGGGCTTCATCGAGGTCGGCGTACGAGCCGAGCTGACGCTCAGACACCAGGCCGCGCATCGCACCGGGGATCAGGGCAGCCACCTCGCGGACTCGCTGCGGGTCGACGCCCAGATCCGCGAAAGCGCGTTGGCAGGTTTCCTGCCAGCTTTTGCCCCACGAGAACAGTTCGGCAGCGGTACGTGGATAGAGCCGCTCCAGCTCGTCGGGCTCGCGGGGGAGCGCGGCCCGCAGATTCTCGATCGCACGCGAATCCTGTGACGCCAGACCGTGATACAAGGTGTCGATGATCGCGCCGACCCGCTCGCGAAGGGGCGCCTCGGGTTCGGCACTGGTGAACGCCGACATCGTCTGGTCACGGCGCTCGGCGGTGCGATGCAGGACGGCGGCCCAGAACCCGTCGACGTCGCCGAACTGATACTGCACCGCGCCCCAGGTGGCGCCGCTCTCCTTGGCGATGCGACTGGCCGACACCGCGCCCGGATCGCCGGAAGCCAACGAGCGCACGGCGGCGTCCAGCATCGCTTCGCGGGTGGCCAGGCCGCGCTTGTTACTGCGCCGCTGCTGCACTTCCGCGGGAGCCATGCTAGGGATGGTAGCCGCTTTGCGCGAATTTCATAGAACCCACTATGAATTTATGGCTGAGCGCATTAACATCCAAAGTCGTCGCCCGAGAACCGCAGGAAGGACGCGCTGACATGGCTAAACCGCCGCTGTCGATGAAACCGACCGGCTGGTTCCAGGTTGCCTGGTCCGACGAGATCGGCGTGGGCGACGTCCACAGAATGACCTACTTCGGCCAGGAGATGGTCACCTGGCGTGCCGAGTCCGGCCAGCTCACCGTGATGAACGCCTACTGCGAACACCTTGGCGCGCATCTGGGCTTCGGCGGCAAAGTCGTCGGCGAGATCTTGCAGTGCCCGTTTCACGGATGGCAGTGGAGCAACGAGGGTCGCAACGTCTGCATCCCCTATCAGGATCGCCCGAACCGCGGCCGGCGCATCCGCACCTATCCGGTGGTGGAGCGCAACGAGTCGGTCTACATCTGGCACGACGTGCAGGGCCGTGAACCCTTCTTCGAGGCGCCAGACATCTTCGCCGGATTCAACGACGGCAGCAGTGTCGACGGCTACTACCCGCAGCAGCGATTGTTTCGCGAGCGCCTGGCAATGCATCCGCAGTACGTGCTCGAGAACGGTGTCGACTTCGCCCATTTCAAGTACGTGCACAACACGCCGATCGTGCCCATCTTCACCCGCCACGACTTCGCCGAACCGGTCTCCTTCGTCGACTTCACCATCACCTTCGAAGGCGACGACAACCAGAAGATCGAGGACATCGACAGCCGGGTGGAAGCCATCAACGGCGGTTTGGGCATCGCGGTGACCAAGAGCTGGGGCATGATCGACAACCGCACCATCTCGGCGATCACCCCGGTGGACGAGTCCAGCTCCGACGTCCGATTCATGGTCTACATCGGTCGAACCCCGGGCAAGGACACCGAGCGCGCCGAAACCAAGGCGCGCGAATTCGGGGAAGAAGTGATCCGCCAATTCGAGCAGGACGTCGAAATCTGGCGGCACCAGCGCTACTCGGACCCACCCGCGCTGGCGACCGCCGAATACCAGGGCTTCACCGCAATTCGCAAGTGGGCCAAGCAGTTTTATCCCGACGGCATCGGTGGCAGCGCCGCCGAAGTGCATGCCGCAGCTCAGAAAGGCTGAACCGAATGAATGCACCGCTCCGCGTGTTCCAAGTTGCCACCGGCAATGTCGGTTCGGAGATGATCAAGCGGATCGCGCTGCGGCCGGATCTGGAACTCATTGGCGTGCATTGTTATTCGGCCGACAAGGTCGGCAAGGACAGCGGCGAACTGGCCGGCGCGGCGCCCAACGGGGTCAAGGCCACCGGCAGTATCGAAGAGATCATCGCGGCCAAGCCGGACGTGCTGACCTTCCATGGGGTGTTCCCCGACGAGGACCTCTACGTCAAAGTGCTTGAGGCGGGCATCAATATCGTCACCACCGCGGACTGGATCACCGGTTGGCATCGCGATACCAACCACCCGCACCCGTCCGGCAAGCCGGTGAGCCAGGTTCTGCAAGGGGCCTGCGAGAAGGGTGGCGCATCGTTCTACGGCACGGGCATGAATCCGGGGCTGAATCAGATTCTGGGCGTGGTGTGTTCGGCCGACGTGGCCGAAATCGAGAACGTCACCACGATCGAGTCGGTGGACGTGTCCTGCCACCACTCCAAGGACACCTGGATCGAGGTCGGATACGGACTGCCGGTCGACGATCCCGAGATCCCGGCGAAGCTGGAGAAGTACACCCGGGTGTTTGCCGACAGCGTTCTGCTGATGGCCGACTGCTTCGATCTGCCGCTGGACGAGGTGAAATTCAGCTACGAGCTGGGCGCCTGCACGAAGGACGTGGACCTGGGCTGGTACACGTTGCCCAAGGGATCACTGGGTGGCAACTACATCAAATATCAAGGAATCGTGAACGGCGTCCCGCGCGTCGAGACGCATCTAGAGTGGCAGATGACTCCGCACACCGACCCGAGCTGGCATATCAAGGGCTGCTACATCACCCAGATCACCGGCGACCCGTGTGTTTACAACAAGCACATGATCTTCCCCAAAGCCGGCGTGGATCTGTCCAATCCGGCAAACTTCGCGTCGATCGGAATGACCGTCACGGGGATGCCCGCGCTGGCCGCCATCGCCGGCGTGGTCGCGGCACCACCGGGGCTGATGACCAGCGCTGACCTCTCGCTGCGCGGATTCGCCGGCCGTTTCAAGCCCTAGATTCGCGACCAATCGCGCGAGCGGGATCCATCTGTACGGAGAGTGTGACAGCGACGTAACATTCCCGGAACCGATCGTCCTTAGTGTCAGCCGAGCAACAACCGGCAAATCTGATGCAATGCATCGCGGCGATAGGGACTCAATTGAGCGGCAACGCAGTACGCCTGCAGGCAATCAACAACGTCGAGGGATATGTGCCCCCGACCGTCAGCTTTGTACCTGGTGAAGAACCAGGCGAGGTCTTCGGCTCCAACGTCTTCACCAAGGCCGAGATGCAGGCACGGCTGCCCAAGGCGGTGTACAAGTCCATCGTCGCGACCATCGAAAAAGGCATCAAGCTTGACCCCGCGGTCGCCGACGCGGTCGCGGTAGCCCTCAAGGATTGGGCACTGGAGAAGGGCGCCACCCACTACGCCCACGTGTTCTACCCTATGACCGGCCTGACCGCCGAGAAGCACGACAGCTTCCTGGATCCGGTCGGCGACGGGACCACGCTCGCTGAGTTCGCGGGCAAGACCCTGATCCAGGGCGAACCCGATGCCTCCAGCTTCCCGTCAGGTGGTCTGCGCAGTACCTTCGAGGCACGCGGCTACACCGGCTGGGACGCCACCAGCCCGGCCTACATCCTGGAGAACCCGAACGGCAACACGCTGTGCATCCCGACTGTCTTCGTCTCGATGACCGGTGAGGCACTGGACTACAAGACGCCGCTACTGCGCAGCCAGCAGGCCATGGGCGTGCATGCCGAGCGCGTCCTGAAGCTGTTCGGTCACAAGGATCTCAATCACGTCGTGTCGTTCTGCGGCCCGGAGCAGGAGTACTTCCTGGTCGATCGGCACTTCTTCCTGGCGCGACCGGACCTGATCAATGCCGGTCGAACATTGTTCGGCGCCAAGGCGCCGAAAGGCCAGGAGTTCGACGACCACTACTTCGGTGCTGTGCCCGAGCGTGTCCTCGGTTACATGATGGACACCGAGCGCGAGCTGTTCAAACTCGGTATTCCCGCCAAGACTCGGCACAATGAGGTGGCCCCCGGCCAGTTCGAGCTGGCGCCGATGTTCGAGCGGGCCAACATCTCCTCTGACCACCAGCAGCTGACGATGACGATCTTCAAGACGCTGGCCAAAAAGCACGGCATGGAATGCCTGTTCCACGAGAAGCCATTCGCCGGCGTCAACGGCTCCGGCAAGCACGTCAACTTCTCCTTGGGTAATGCCGAGCTGGGCTCGCTCCTGGTCCCGGGCGATACCCCGCACGAGAACGCTCAGTTCCTGGTGTTCTGCGCCGCGGTGATCCGCGCTGTGCACAAGTTCTCCGGGCTGCTTCGTGTGTCGGTCGCGTCGGCCACCAACGACCACCGCCTGGGCGCCAACGAGGCACCCCCGGCGATCATCTCGATCTTCCTCGGGGAACAGCTCGCCGACGTGTTCGAGCAGATCGCTAAAGGCGCAGCCACGTCGTCAAAGGGTAAGGGCACCATGATCATTGGTGTCGACACGCTGCCGCAACTGCCGACCGATCCGGGTGACCGCAACCGCACCAGCCCGTTCGCGTTCACCGGCAACCGGTTCGAATTCCGGGCGCCCGGCTCTCTGCAGACGGTTGCCGTGCCGTTGATCGTCATCAACACGATCATGGCGGACTCGTTGGACTACTTGGCCACGAAGCTGGAGAAGGCTGTAGGCGACGGCGAGGACTTCGACAAGGCAGTGCAGACATTGCTCACCGAGGTCATCACCGAACACGGTGACATTGTGTACAACGGCGACGGGTACTCAGAGAAGTGGCAGATCGAGGCGGCCGAGCGAGGCTTGCCGAACCTCAAGACCACGCTGGACTCCGTTGGCGAGCTGATCACGCCCGAAGCGGTCGAACTCTTCGAGAAGTACGCGGTGTTCAACGAGCGTGAGCTGCACAGCCGCTACGAGATCCAGTTGGAGCAGTACGTGCTGGTTGTCGCGGTCGAGGCGAAGCTGTCGCTGGAGATCGCGACGACAGTGATCCTGCCGGCCGCGGTCCGCTATCAGACCGAGCTTGCTCAGAACGTCGCGGCCTTGAAGGCCGCTGGCGTAGAGTCGAGCACCGTTGCGCTGGATGCAGTTTCGGGCCCCATTGCCGACCTGACCGAGGCATTGGGGACACTGAAGACGGCGCTGTCCCATCACTCGGCGGAGACAGCGTTCGACGAGGCCAAGCATGCCCAGGACGAGCTGCTGCCGGCGATGGCGGCAGTGCGCACCGCCGCCGACACGCTGGAAAGCGTTGTCGCCGACGACTTGTGGCCGCTGCCCACCTACCAGGAGATGCTCTACATCCTCTAGGTCACGAGTGGAGCGCGACCCCCTGTAGGCTGGACCTATCGTTTGTGCGCTGGTTGAGTCGCAGCCGATGGCGTACGACGAATGTTTCGTCGGACATCGGTCGATGGCAGTGCATGCCTCGGCGCGCAATTTCTGCGACAACGAAAGGGCGGCACACCCATGCCCTCATGGCGACACCACAAGGACGGCGGGCACGGGGTAGCGACGAGCACCGCGAACCGTGAAGTCGCCGCGCAGATCGACGTCGAGGTCACCGCCCCTGCGACGCTTGAATTCCAGGTCGCCGTCGCCCGCCAGCCAGGCCTCGAGGTTCGCGAATCGCTGGCAATCACGTTCAACGGCAAGCTAGTTCAGCCTCGCGAAATCATCGGGTCGCATGACACGCGGATTCATTCCATAGACGTCGGCGAAGGAGCAGTGAGCCTGTCGTACTCGGCGACGGTTTCCGGCGAAGCCCAGCCCGCACCGGTGCGCGACATCGACCTGGTCACCTATCTGCGTCCGAGCCGCTACGCCGAATCCGACAAGTTCTTCGGGTTCGCCGCGACCGAGTTCGGGCGATACGCCGACTCGGCGACCGTGCTCGAAAGGGTCTCCTCGTGGGTGGGCACGCGACTGAATTACGTTCCAGGATCCAGTGATCCGATCGACGGCGCCGCCGACACGCTGCTGGCGGGGGCCGGCGTGTGCCGCGATTACGCCCACTTGGTGATCGCCATGTTGCGGGCGCTGTACGTGCCGGCCCGCCTGGTGGCGGTGTACGCGCCGGGATGTGAACCGATGGACTTTCACGCGGTCGCCGAGGCGTTCGTCGAGGGCGAGTGGCGGGTCGTCGACGCGACATGCCTGGCCCCACGGCAGTCGATGGTGCGCATCGCGACCGGCCGCGACGCCGCCGACACTGCCTTCCTGGACAACCACCACGGCGCGATCACGTTGAACGCCATGACGATCACCGCGATCGTCGACGGTGAGTTGCCCATCGATACGCTCGACCAACTCGTGAGCTTGCGCTAACAGAGCTCAGTGCAAGCCGAGCCGCTCCAGTACCGTGTCGGCCAGGAACCGCTTCGTGGACACCGGGTGGAAGTTGAGGGCGGCGTCGGTCAGTGCCTTTCGGGAATCCGCACTCAGCTCGATATCGGCTGCGGCGACGTTGAATTCGAGCTGCTCGACACTGGACGCCCCGGGAATAGCAACGACGTTGGGCAGGCTGATCAGCCAGGCCAGCGCCACCTGCGCGGGCTTGGCGTCGACGTCCTTGGCAACGTCGCGCAGCGTCTGCAGCAGCGGCTCGATCCGGCGCAAGTTCTCGGTACCGAACAGCGAGTTGATCACGCGAACGCCGCCGGGCCGGTTGTGCACGCCGTACTTGCCGCCCAGAAGCCCCTGGGCGAGTGGGCTGTAGGCGATCACCACGCGGTTCTCCTGCTCGGCGAACGGCACGAGAGCCTTGAGCGCCTGCGGGTGGGCAAGTGAGAAATCTACCTGGTTGCTGATGACCGGTCGCCCGAGTGCGGCGTCGGCCTGCTTCCAACGAGACAGCGAGTAGTTCGAGACGCCGATGGCGCCGATGGCGCCGCTGTCGAGCAGGTCGCGCATGCCCGGCATGATCACCGAATCGGGGACGACCGGGTTGGGCTGGTGAACCTGGTAGAGCGGGATGTGCTCGAGCTGCAACCGCCGCGCGCTGGCGCGCTCGCGCTGTTTCACCACCGCCGGAAACGGCGCGACCGGAAAGACCTTGCTGGCCACCGCGACCTGATCGCGCTCGTCGCCTAGTGCCTCGCCGAGGATTCGCTCGCTCTTCCCGAGCCCGTACACCTCGGCGGTGTCGAAAAAGTTGACGCCCAAGGCGCGTGCGCGATGGACGATATCGCGGGCGGCGCCGGCGGCGTAACCATCGCCGTAGCCCCACTCGCGGGATCCGAACTGCCAAGTTCCCAGCCCGATCCGACTAACCCTGCCGATGCCGTCGATGTGAAGATACTTCATCTGGCTCACGGTACGGACCGAGACGGTCGGACGCTCAGGTGATCGCACCGTGCAATTCGAGCACCTCCATCACCTGGCGGCTCTGGACCACGTCTTCGCGTTCGCACAGCCGGCGCAGCTCGTTGACCACGGTTTGCAGGACGTCGAGACGCTCCGATGCTTGGACCAGCGTGACGAGCCAGTTGTCGTAGTCACGCTCGTCGCAGCCAATCTCGGCAACGGCGAAAGAAGTCATGCTCACTCCGATCACACTCCCGACTCGTGGGTGCGCGTCGCGCACCGAAATCTCCAATGTGAGTAGCGATTAGCCCGCTCTAAACGTGTCTAAACTCACAAACCACCTGCTGCCAACTATCCGGACGGTGGGTCTCACCCATCGGAATTGAAGAGCGGGCTTACGCGGTATCGGCGGCGGTATGGAAGGCCGACCCGGCGGCCGATACGCTGTGGCTGCACCTGGGCGCGTTACAAGAGAGGGCGAATATGTCACGGACAGTGGTCGTTGGGGCGTCGAGTGGCCTCGGGCGTTGCATTGGTGTCGGTCTTGCCCAACGCGGCGGACAGATCGCGTTGCTCGCCCGGCGTCGCACCCGCATCGAAGCCGCGGCCGAGGAAGCAGGTTCAGGCGCAGTCGCCATCGAATGCGATGTCACCGACGAGGCATCGTGTCGGTTGGCGTTCGATCAGGCGGCCGAAGCACTGGGCGGTATCGACAACCTCATCTACACGCCCGCCATCAGCCCGCTCGTTCGGATGGTCGACACCGGCGCCGACACGTGGCGGCGCATTTTCGACACCAACGTCATTGGCGCGTCGCTGGCGACGGCGGCGGCGATTCCGCACCTGACCGCCTCTGCGGGCAAAGCGATCTACCTCTCATCGGATGCGGGCACCTTCGGGCCGCCCTGGCCCGGCCTTGGCGCCTACGGCGTCAGCAAAGCCGCGCTGGAAAGGCTCGTGGAGGCCTGGCGGGCTGAGCACCCGGACGTCGGCTTCACGTCCCTCATCGTCGGGGAGTGCGCGGGCGGCGAGGGTGATGCGGCAACCGGAATGAACGCCGGCTGGGACATGGATCTGGCGATGAAGGCCTATCCGCTGTGGGTCTCGGGCGGCTGCATGCCCGGCAAGCTGATGCCCGTCGAGGACCTCATCGATGTGGTGCAGACGATCCTGCAGACCAACGCGTCGACGTCGATGCCAGTGGTGGTTGCCCGAGGTGCGCCGGCCGGCCAGGTCGCGTTCCCGGACACCAATTAGCCCAAGCCGCAAAGCCAATCGGCACTGCCGCTATCGCGCGTCCTCTACAGTTGCGCTGACGATCACGAGCGAAGGAGACGCGGATGGCGTGGTTCCTGGCCCTCCAGGGCCCATCCCACACACCCCACCAGCCATTGGTTTACGAGCTTCAAGACGGGGTGGACACGGAGAAGATCGCCCAGGAGCTCGTCAGTTCCGCGACCCTGGACCGGGTTGTGCCCATTCCCGCGGTGTTGTCGGCGAACAAGCGTCGGCATCAGAAGGTGACGATCTACATCCGTCCCGCCGCGTGGGGGCTGTGGTCGTTCTACGAGCTGTCTGATGAAGACCGCCGTGAGATGGCGAAGAACAACGCAGTGGTGAACGCGCTGGCACAGGCGGCGCAGCAGCGTGCGGCAGCGCAGGGAAAGCAGGCGCCCGGCGGGCCGATGACCGTCCAGGTCAATCCATTGACCGGCCAGGTAGGACCCGCCAACTCCGGTTAGGCAACTAGGCGGTGTGCTGAGAATCGCCGGGGTCGTCGTCCAACGACGCGGCCCCGAGCGTTGTCAGCATGCCGACCGCGGCTCGTTGCCAGGTGAACATTTCAGCGCGGCGCCGGGCAGCGGCGCGGCGATGCTCTTCGGGGCGGCTGACGATTGCGGTGACGGCCTCGGCGATCGCTGTTGGGTTGTTGTCGGCCAGTGCGCCGCTGTCCGCGGTGATGATCTCGCCCAAGGCAGACGTGCGGGAGACCACGGCCGGCGTTCCGCATGCCAGCGACTCCAACGCGGCCAGCCCGAAGGTTTCGTGTGGCCCCGGTGCGAGCGCGACATCGGCTGACGCCAGCAACTCGGCGACGCTCTGCCGATCGGAAATGAAACCGGTGAAATCGACTGGCAATCGAGCGGCCTGCCGTTGCAACCTGGCCCGCAGCGGGCCATCACCCACCACGACCAGTCGGGCCTCAACGCCGGCGTCGCACAACGCGGCAACCGCGTCGATGCTGCGATCGGCCCGTTTCTCGACCGACAACCGGCCGCAGTGCACCAGCAATATCTGGTTCGGTGTGGCCCAACGCTGACGGACGAGGGCCGAGCGACGCGACGGGTGGAAGGTGTCCAGGTCCACGCCGAGCGGAATGGTGACGGTGTTCGTCGCGCCGATGCGATCGAATTCTTCGCGGGCAAACCCGGTGGTGCATACCACGGTGTCGTAGTTGGCGGCGGTGCGGCGGTTGGCGAAGTCGGCGAACCTCCGCGCGGTACGCCGCGGAAGTACTTGGCCCGCAAGGCGATCGAGGCGCTCATGGGAGATCATCACCGTCGTCGCGCCGTGGTCTCGGCCCCAGCGGCCGAGCGATCGCAGCGTGAGCCGATCCGACACCTCGAGGGTGTCGGGTCGCAGCCTTTGCAGCAGCGTGCGGACCGGGCCTGGCAGCACGGCGCGGTATCCGCCGGTGAACGGAATCAGCCTGGCGGGCACCGTTATTCGCACGACCCCGGTGGACAAATCACTGTGCTCGGCATGCCGCCCCGGAACGATCAGAAACACCTCGTGGCCCGCGGCGCAGTATTCCGCACCCAGGCGGTCGACGGCGGTGCGAAGGCCGCCGGATCGAGGTCCGTAGAAGTTGGCGACCTGAACGACACGCATATAACCAGCGAAACGGTCGCTCGTGTGCGGTCAACGATCTAACACTGACGAGTAACTGAACAGGCCGTGAACACCGCAGATCGCCTAGGCCGATACGAGGTCTCAGCTGACAGGTCGCAGGCGAAAGACTCTGATCTCGCGCGGCGCGCAACTGGCCCGGTAGCGCTCGTAACCCGCGTAGAAGTCGGTAGCCGTGGCCCATGCCGACGCGCGGGCATCGCCGGTGAGCAGCTCGGCTCGGTATTGCGCGGTCGGAGCCATGAACTCGACCGTGCATTCGGGATGCGCGAGCAGGTTGGCGCTCTAGGCCGGATGCTTCGCGCGCCCGTAATTGGACCCGATCGCGAGCAGCCCATCGGAGTCCTTGATCAACGTCAGCGGATGCGTGCGCTGCAACCCGGACTTCGCACCCGTCGTCGTGACCAGCCCCACCTTGCCGATTCCGACCGAGCTCAACCGGCCGCCGGTCGGAGGAATCAGCACCTTGTCGATCCGCGGCGCCAGGTGGAGCAGGAACTGATAACCGGCCCGGGTCATCGCCGCGCGCTCGATCAGCACCTCATGGATGCGCAAGCGTCGACCGCGAAGCGGGCTTTCCCGCCCAAGGGGCGCGGCACGACGGTACTCACGTTAGAGCTCCGGCATATGGGTATTCCGCAAACCATCTCTGTTCTATTGGGAATCACTGAGCGGAACCTAAAATTGCTCTAATGCCCTGGTATTACTCGTCGCAGCGCGCGGTAGGGTTGCGGTCGGGGGCTCGGACCGGCAACGCCGTGGTGTTATCGGCCCGGGCTCAGGGCGGGGTTACGACGGGAATGAGAAACAAGCAGATGCGCCACTTCGCCGCCACGTTCGTCGTGGCCGGCGTCGGGATGCTCGTCGCAGGGTGCGGCGGCGGCAATCAAGCCGGTACGAACTTCACGACGACCGTCACGTCGCTGATCCCGCGGCCTGTTGTCGAGCGTGAACTCGAGTCGTTGTTGCTCACCCCTGCCCAGATCAACCCGTTGATGGGCGCGACCGAAATGACGGTGATCAGAAGGCGCGACGCGATGTCTGACGACAGCGCCACCATGAAGCCGATCGAATGCCTGGCCATCGACGGTTCCGCGCAGGCGCCCGTCTACGCCAACAGCGGTTTCACGGCTGAGCGCGACCAGGCGCTCAACGACGGCAATAACTTCAACCACTACGCCGAGCAAGCGGTGGTGCTGTTTCCCACCACCAAACAGGCCCACGTCTTCTTCATCTCC
>Ga0302324_100008872_pt1 | contig 21140 bp, 15 predicted proteins | sample Palsa_T0_1_FD_201949 | JGI IMG/M metagenome (GOLD analysis project Ga0302324, IMG submission 201949) | Peat permafrost microbial communities from Stordalen Mire near Abisko, Sweden - Palsa_T0_1 | ecosystem: Environmental > Terrestrial > Soil > Palsa > Peat permafrost | place: Sweden: Abisko...
TGAAGGACGCAACTCAATCTCCCACCGAACCCATCGAGCCCGACGCCGAGTCCGGTCCGCTGGTGAAGTGCCTCAGCGTGGCATCGCTCGAATTGCGCGCGGGCGTAGCCGCCGCGCAGGGCAAGCTCGACAGCGCGAAAAAACTCTACGCGTCGGCCGCATCCGAAGAGAAGAAGCTCGGCTATCACGAGCCGCCGTTCTACATCCGCCCGGTGGGCGAAAACGAAGCCGCCGCGCTCATCCGTGCCAAAGACTACGCCGGCGCCAAGGCCGCTTACCAGGCGGCGCTGGCCGAGCGCCCCAATTCAGGCTTCGCGCTCTATGGGCTGGCGCGCGTCACGGAGCTTTCCGGCGATATGGCAGGCGCGCAGGAAGGCTACCGCGCATTCCTCAAAGCATGGTCAGGCGCCGACACCAACCTCCCCGAGGTAGACCAGGCTCTCGCGGCTCTCGGCGTCCAGTCGCTCGTCCGCCCGCAGACAGCAACCCCGCGCCATATCCCATCGAACTAGCGCGGGAGCTTGAGGTCCGAGGAACACCGATGAAGCTCCGCATCCAGGGAAATTCGCTCCGCCTCCGAGTGTCGCCGTCGGAGATGACACGCCTCCTCGACGCAGGGCGCATCGAAGAGACCATTCATTTTGCGCACGGCGGCGATGCCCGGCTGACCTATGCGCTGGAGCACGCCGCTGCCGATCGCGACATCGACCTCCGCTACCGCACCGGCGAGATCGCGATCGTGCTCTCCACCGCTCGCACGCGACAATGGGCTGAGAGCGATGAAGCGGGCATCGCAGGCAGCATCGAGGTCGGAGGCGGCCCATTGCACCTGCTGGTCGAGAAGGACTTCGCCTGCCTGGACCGCAATGGCTCCGGCAACGAGGACGCCTTCCCCAATCCCAAGGCAGACGCAGCCTGTTGAACTTCCCCCGGCAGGCTCACGAAGCAACCACCGCCCGCAACCGCTCCACCGCCCGCGGAATCTGCTCCGCGGGCGTGCTGCCAAATCCAAGAATGAATCCCTGCCGCACTTTTTCGCCGGAGTAGGACGGCGACAGCGGCCAGAGCCATAGCCGCTGCCGCATCGCCCGCGCCACAATCTCGCGGTCGTTCATCCCCGGCGGCAGCATCACGGCAAGGTGCATCCCGGCTTCTGCCCCGTGGATTTCGAGCTCGTCGCCAAACTCCGCGCGCAGGCTCGTCACCAGCACCGCGCGGCGCTGGCCGTAGAGCTGGCGCATGCGCCGGATGTGCCGCCCAAACTGGCCCGTCCGCATGAAGTCTGTGAGCACCTCCTGATACAGGTACGGCGGAAAGATGTCCATGGCAAAGCGCACCGCGGCAAACCGGTCCACCAGGTCAGGCGGAATCACCAGGTACCCGATGCGCAGCGACGGGAACAGCACCTTGCTGAACGTGCCGATGTAGATCACGCGCGCGTTGGCGTCCAGCCCCTGCAGCGAGGCCACCGGCTGGCTCTCGTAGCGGTACTCACTGTCGTAATCGTCCTCGATGATCCACGCGCCGGAGCTCTGCGCCCAGTTGAGCAGCTGCAGGCGGCGCGACGCGCTCATGGTGGATCCCAGCGGATACTGATGCGACGGCGTCACCAGCGCGGCCCGCGCCCGCGGATGCCGCCTGATGCCGGCGGCCACGTCCAGGCCCTCGCCATCCACGGCCACCGGGCACAGGCGGCAGCCGGACGCGGCCAGCACGCTGCGCCCCAGCGCATAGCCCGGCTCCTCCACCCACACACTGCTTCCGGGGTCCAGCACCACGCGAGCGGTAACGTCCAGCGCCTGCTGCGAGCCCGACACCACCATGATCTGGCTGGCGTCGCACTGCACAGCGCGGGCCGTGCGAAGGTAAGCCGCGATCTGTTCTCGAAATCTCTCCGCCCCGCGCGGATCGACGTGGTGCAGCGCGCCGGCCTGCGGGCTCTGGCTGTGCCGCGTCACCAGACGCCCCCACTCCTGAAACGGAAACTGGTCAAACGCCGGCTGGTGCACGCCAAACGCGCCCCATCCATGCAGCGCGGCGGAGGCATGGAACGCCGGATAGGTCATTGCCTTGCGCGCCACCGGACGCAGACCCCGCGGCGCCCGGTCCTGCACCACGCGCCGCTCCACCGACATCAGCTGCTCGGGCAGCGACTCCGGCACATACGTCCCCGCGCCTACGCGGCTCTCGAAATATCCCTCGGCCAGCAGTTGGGCGTAAGCACTGAGAACGGGAAAACGCGACACATGCAAATCGGTGGCAAACGTGCGGCTGGAGGAAACACGCTGGCCCGGCCGCAGATCGCCGCGCAGGATCGCGCTGCGGTAGCCGTCGTAAATCTGCTTGTGCAGAGGCGCCGCAGACTTGCGATCGACCGTGATGATGGGCGAGATTCCCTCCGCGGCGTTGTTCACTCGCCCATCTTAGTGGTCAGGCACAACGGCGCACAAGTGGATATTGCTGCCGACCACTCCACGGGGTGAAGCTTATCCTTGTGCGAATTTACCATGTATTCGATCCGGCCGCGATTTTGGGGCCAGTCGCCGGCCGGAGCTCCAGCGCCATCTTGCTGACTCGCCAATCCGCGCAGCGGAGCCAACTCGCTGCAGTTCTTGAAATGCACTTCGTCTGATTTTTCAATCTGCAATTCAACATGACTTAACCGGGACCGCCGTTCCCAGCGGAGTTCTTCCATGATCGACCGGATTCTGAAGTCGGGACAGTACATCTTTGCCACGGCCATCGCTGCTTTCGGCATTGAAAACCTCGTCCTCGCGCACACGCCGCAGGCCATGGTGCCGGTGATGCCGTGGGTTCCCGGCATTCCGGCGCTTGGGTACTCGACCGGCATTGCGCTGCTGGCCGCCGCCGTCTGCATTGCGATCAATCGCAAGGCGCGGCTGGCCGCCATACTGCTGGGACTGCTGTTTCTGGTCTGCGTTCTCGCGATGCAAATCTCCCGCACCGCTGCGGCTCCCTTCGACGTCGGCCAGCGCACTGTCGCCTTCGAGACGCTCGTGCTCTGTGGAGCGGCCCTGATGCTGGCCGGGACGCTGCCCGCCGAGAGCTTTCACTCGCCGCGATGGGAGGCAGCCGAGAAGGCGCTCATCAGGTCGGGCCGCTATCTCTTCGGCGTCTCCGCCATCGTTTTTGGCATCGACCACTTCCTGGTCATCCCGCTGATTGTCTCGCTCGTGCCCAGCTGGATTCCGGGCAGCGGCCTGTTCTGGACATGGCTCACCGCGCTGGTCTTCATCGCCGCCGGCCTCTGCATCGTGGCTAACCGCATGGCCCGCTGGGCGGGGCTTTTTATGGGACTGATGTTTGCGCTGTGGGTGCTGGTGCTGCATGGGCCGCGCGTGGTGACGGCGCCGACCTCGCACGATCCGGACGAATGGTCCAGCGCATTCATTGCCCTGGCCATCTGCGGCGGCTCATGGATTGTGGCGCGGGCGCTTTCCCCGGTAGCGCAGACGGCGTTGCGTCCGGTCCCTGTGCCGGCGCAGCATACCCGGTCCTAGCTAGTGTGTTGTCCTCGAAGTCAATTGAATAACAAATCTGTTATCCTGAGCGGAGTTTGGCCGTCTCTTTGGCCAAACGTAGTCGAAGGACCTGCGTTTGCGGGACGTCCATTATGCCGCGAACTTCGGAGTCAGCACGACTGTAAACACTTGAAGCTAAACTACGCCAAGCGCCGCGGTGCGCTCAACCCACCGGAACCAGGCTTTGATCCACAGGCTTGGCCGCGGGCGCGCTCTGCAGCCGGATCGGGCTCGGCGTGGCTGCCAGGCGCAGCAGCTTCTGGCGCCCTTCAAACCGCACCAGCAGGCTCTTCTGGTCAAATGTCACCGCGAATCCCTGCAACGGGCACGCGCCAAGGTTGGCCAGCGGAAACGCCGGATTAATCTCGACAAACGGCTGCGTGAACGTGTATCCGCCGAGGCGCACATTCGAGGCGAGCCTGGCCGCCTTGATCTGGAAGCGCGTCGACAGCGATTGCCCATTGCCAAAGTCGGCGGGTTCGATGGCAAACCTGAGGCGCGGCACCATGAGCGCCGGCAGGCTGAGTCCGGAGCCGCCCGAGTCGATCTGCGCCTCAGTGCGCAGGCCGCCGATTTCGACGGCCACAATGGGCACACCGTCCGGCATGCGGAACGGCAGCACCGAGCGCTCGCCGTCCGGCGTGAGCGCGCCCGGCTCCAGCGTCAGCCGGTGGGCCGGAAAATCCAGCGTGAGCAGGTAGTCGCGAAACAGGACGAAGCCCAGCAGCCCCTGGTACGAGCCTTCCCCCACGCCGAGCGGATGCACCGCTGCTTTGATTCCCGTGAACTCCACGCCGGCCACGCGCAGGCTCTCGATCATCACCATGGGCACGCGCTGGCCGCCCTGCCCGCTCGGGTCCTGGAGGCGCGCCTGCCCCGCCCCGGGCAGGCCCAGCTGCGCCGCCAGCTCCGCGGTCACAAAGGCTTCGCCACCCGTGCCCGTGTCCACCACAAACCGGAACGGCCCCTTGCCGTTCACCATCACCATCACAAACGGCTTGTCGTGAATGACCTCGAGCGGCGCGGAGTGCGGTGCGCTTTGTGCGTGGGCGCAGTTCCCGCCTGTGAAGCCGCTATTCAGAATCAGCAGCGTTACCATCGCCGAAACACGAGCAGCGGATGCGGACATTGAGGACCTCGCACGACAGGGGAATCATGCCCAGGGCGAGAACAGGCAGCCGGAAACACGCGGTCTCCCATCTCAGGCCTTCGATTATGCGCCCAAAAAATGGCCGGGGACAATAGCCAGTGGAAAGAAATTTGCATAGCCACCCGCCATTCCGGCAATCTCGGCAGCGGCGAAAGCAGCAATTCAGCGAGGCGCTCCGCAAGGGCCGAAGAGGCTGCGGAAAAACTCGTATCACGCACCACGAAACGGTAGGTCGGGGTTTTAACCCCGACAAAAAGCCAGCAGAATGAGCACCGGGCTTCAGCCCCTGAGGTATGCCTTCGGTAATTCGCCCGCGCGCTGCCCTTTCCCGCAACGTGCGTAGCCCCTGCGGCGGCCGCGACCTTCGAGCGAAAGATCATCGTTGGCATACGCCTTGACTAAACGAAGTGACATGAGGCGAACACGCTCCACGAGTCTTCAAACAGCTCCAAGGCCGCAACCGCGCACAGGGTTGGACGACGACGATAACAACAGAACGTAAGGAAGCGGAACACTCCAGTCTGCTGATAGCGGATGCGCGCGCCTCTACATGCACTGCAAGGCCACTCCAATTGCAAATCCACCGACGGTGAGACACCCATCCCCGGTCCCCAAAAGCGAGGGGCCGGGGGCACACTCATCGTATTCGGGAGAGTCAGCAGGACCGGGGCCACCCGCCGATTAACTCACTTTATTCCGATTCTAAAAAGAGGCGTAAAGTCCGTAGACTTAAACGCCGCATCCCTGTTTCGATGGCTGCAATGCCCTCCCAGGACGAACACGAGATCAAGAATCGGTTCGGATCACGTGTCAAGGAGTTGCGACAGAAAAAAGGACTCTCACAAGAATCGCTGGCGCACGTGTGTGGGCTTGACCGCACATATGTAGGCAGCGTCGAACGCGGCGAGCGCAACATCAGCCTCCTCAATATCCATCTCATCGCTCGGGCATTGGGAATCCAAGTGAAGGACCTCTTCAATGGCTGAACGCCCGAAGATTCCAGCGAAGCTCCTGGAGCGCATCAACGCGATCACGAATAAACGTGCGCGCCTCGTTCTCGATACCCTCGTCAAGAAGGGCAGTATTTCCACAACGGAATTGAAGGAAGCCGGATACGACCATCCCCCGCGTGCCGCCCGTGATGTCGTGGAGCTTGGGATTGCCCTCAAGATGATCACGGTCAAGCGTTCCGACGGCCAAAGGATCGCCTCTTACGTATTCGATGAGCGGGAACTCGCCCCCGCCAAGACCGGCCGCATTGTGATCGCAAAGAAAGAACGCGAGGCGATCATCAAGCGCAAAGGAGCGAAATGCAGCATTTGCGGCGGCATCCATAATCTCCAACTCGACCACCGCATTCCCTATGAGGTTGCAGGAGAATCGCAGCGCGCCGAAGAAGACCCCTACCAGGTGCTCGACGGCTCTTGCAACAGAAAGAAGTCATGGGAGTGCGAGCATTGCGAAAATTGGCTCAAGCTAAAAGAGATCGCGATATGCAATGGATGCTACTGGGCCAATCCCGAACGATATACGCACGTCGCAATGAGGCCCGAACGCCGCGTTGACATTGTCTGGATTGACGACGAGGTGCAAGCGTTCAAGCGCATTGAGGACGAAGCAAAACGCCATGAGAGAACCGTAGCCGCCGAGATCAAAACAAGAATCCGCTGACGGCCGCTTCGGGCTCGAACTCATGAAGCGTCATCACCGTGTCATCCACTCGCGCCGGTGCGATGCTGTGCGAGATGTAGAGCGACTCGATTGTCACGTGATCGTCGCCATTCAGCGTCGCTTGGCTTGACCGTCCGACATCGAGCAGCACGCGTGACGCCAGTTCATTCGGAAGCCTATCGCCGTACGTCCGGTCCCCACAGGAGCCATCGTAGCTCAGGATAAATGGGATATTTCGATCATTGAGAATCGCGAGACCTTCAATCATGCGTTCTCGCGTCACGCCGCCGATATACCGCGAATCGCGCCCTTCGCTCGTCCCTTGATAAGGAGGATCGAGATAGAAAAAATCACCTTCCTCCGCATCATGGAACAAATCAAAAAAATCGGCGCAGACCGCTTCTGCTTTTCCATGAAGAAGCCCGTGTGCCGAGATCAATTCCTTCCGCATGGAATCCGGCCGCGTTCCCGTGCGTCGTTTATCTGGGGACTGATTGAACTCTCCTGCAGGATTGAAGCGGACCGCATTTTTCACGCACCGGGCCAAGAGGTAAAGAAGTTTCGAGGGCTGGCCGTCCCGATTGAATTCAGCGCGGATGTCGTAGAACTCGTCAATCGGCCGCTTGCGTTCCCGATGCCAAAGATCCCTATATTCGTCGGCGATCGATTTGGGATTCCTGATGATTTCCCGCCAAAGTTCAACGAGCGGCGAGAGTTTATCTCCAAGAATGAACCGCTCGAATTTTTGGTGGTGCGCCGCCGCAAGTGTGACCGCTGCTGAACCCGCGAAGGGTTCTACAAGTCTTGCATACCGTCCCGCCTGCATATGGCTCAGAATGGCTTGCGCGAGACGGCGCTTACTCCCTTGGTACGGAATCGGATGTGGAACCGAGAATCGCAAAACGCACTCCTGAAATAGAGACGTAAAGTCATCTTACACCGGTCGTCAGCCGCGCATCAACCCTCATAATCTAGCACAATGTTCGCCCTGTATTCGCCCAAATTCTTAATCAGCTTCCCAATATGGAACGGAGTGACCGGCTGGCGGGTGGCCCCGATCTCAAGAAGGATTCTATCCAGTTGCGGGTGCCCGGTCCCTCGCCTTTGGGAACCGGGGAGGTCGAGAACCGGGCCGGCGGGTCGCCCACCCTCAGACCACCCGTCAGTAAGAATGGGAAGCCACAAACCCCGCTTCGCCAGATCCAACACCCGCACCGGAGAACAATCGGCGAAAACAGCCTCAAAAAATATTTTGGGCCGAACCGCTCCGACCACCCAAAAAACCACCGTAACACCCTCATTCCAAATGCCGCCAGCCCGCCAAAAATAATTGCGAGCAATTATTCACCTTTGGCGCACAATTGAACTTGCGGGTCAGAAAACGGCCCATTGGGAGAAACCGCTATGCGCCGCGCAGGTCGCCTTATCACCGCCTCCACCAAGGCCAGGATCCAGCCCCGCACGGCAAAAATACCCCACCCCTCCCCCGCCTTCGCGGCAACCCACAAAAAATAAAGGGGTTACGTCAAGAAAGCCCGTTTCGACCTGTCGAAACAAAGCACTTACAACAGGCCAAATGCTGCCAGCTAGATTCCGGTCGGCACACGGTCAATTCCCCGCATCGTCCGAATTGTGCATGTAGCACTCGTGAATGTCGGCCGCCTTCGCATTGGGCCACTTGGCATCCATCAGATCCTTCTCCGACAGCTCATGCAGCTGAAAGTCGATGGCGCCATCGGCCCCGACCGTCGCCTGCAGGTAGCCGTAAATATTCGTTTTGGCGCCTTTGTGGGCCGACTTGGGCAGCTGGTAGCGGTGCGCGCCTGCCGAGCCAATGATCCAGCCCGGCACCACGCGATTGGTGTGCTGCTTCCAATACGGCGTGTCATAGACGTCCGGCGAATAATAATGCGAGTGGCTGGCCAGGATGTACACGTGCTTGCCCGCCGCCTGAGCGTCGTAAAACCATGTGTACACCGTCTCGCCCGTGTGTTCGCCAAGCTCCCAGTCGTCCATCGCGTGCTCTGAGCCAGTGGAGTGCGGCAGCCCCTCGTGCATGCCGGCCACAATGGCGCGGATGCCCGAGTGCGGATCGAGATCGCGGTCCAGCACCGCGCGCAGCCAGTGCAGCTGCGCATCGGTAAACTCGTCGTGGCTTGAGTTGTCCAGCGTGATGAAGTCCACGCCGTCGCGCGTCCAGTGATACCAGGGCTGCAACGGGTCGCCGGCCGTGCCGTCGGCCTTGCGCTGCGCCACAATCTCCGGCCGGTTCAGATAGCTGGCGAACTTGGCGATGTAGCCGTCGCGCGTCATGGGCGCAATGGTCTCGTGATTGCCGCGGCCCAGGAACACGGGCAGCGCGCCGAACGATGCCATCTGGTGGGTCAGGAAGTCGTCCCACGCGCGCGGATAATAGTCCTGCTTGGCGATCGTGGCGCCGCCCGGCTCCATGGCCTGCATGTCCTGGTCCACGTCGTGGATGGCGCGGAAATCGCCCAGGTGCCAGTAGAGAACGTCGCCCTCGGCCTTGATCTTGGCGGCCATGGCGGGCATCACAAAGTCGCCGCAGTTGCGGCTGTCGCCGGAGACGGCGAAGGTCCACGTAGAGGCAGCCTGGGCCGCGGCCGGCGACGCCGCTCCGGCCATCGTGAATAGAGCGATCAGCATCGAGGATGCGCAAAGCCTGAACATGCATCCAGCTTATCGCGACCTGCTCGCCGCGCTGTGTGAAAAGTCGTGGCGCTTTTTCCCATGCGAGCCGGCGCTGCCCCTGGTGTGCTGTCCCCGAACTCAATTGAATAACAAATCTGTCATCCTGAGCGGAGTTTGGCCGTCTTTTTGGCCAAACGTAGTCGAAGGACCTGCGTTTGCGGGGCGTAAATTATGCCGCGAACTTCGGAGTCACCACACTAGGACCCGCTCGCCGCGGCCGCGCAGGCGCCGCAGGTCTTCTTGAGCTTGCTCACCAGGAACACCCGCGGCACGCCGCGGTTCCACTTTTCCATTTTTCCTGAGACGCGGACGCGCTTGCCTGCCTGGATGCCGGTTGTTTCGCCCACCAGCGCGTAGGTCTGAGCGTCGCTCTTCGACTCAAGCTGCAGGCCGTCCGGACCGTCCACTGCGCAGCCGGTCACCGAGCTGTCATGGCGAGTTATAAAGTACACGCCAGCCCCAATCCCCCCTCCCACAGCGGCCAGGCCAAAGGCGATGCCGGCCAGCTTCGAGGGATTCTGGGTGAGGATGGCGTCCTGCGGCGACGATGCGCGCTGTGCGCTGGCCGCAACGGTTGTTGTCATGGCCACGCCGCACACCGCGATCCTGGCAATTCTTCCTGCAAATCCCGATTTCATCTCATCCCTTCCTTTTTTTGCATTCGTGTGAGGGGCGAAAAAATCCGCCGCAGCGCGCTGGCCTGTCATTGCGCGTCTCCGCCCGTAGCCGGAGGAGTACCGGCGCCATCCGCAGCGGGCGCGGTCAGCTTGCACGGACCGAAATCGCGTGTCATCTTCTCGACCACAAACGATCCATCGCCGTTCGCATCCTTGGTTTTTTCCTTGTTCCCATGCAGGCGCACCACGTCGCCCACCTTGGTGCTGGCGGTGGCGCCGGAGAGCGCATAGGTCTTCTTGTCCTTGAGGCTCATCACCTGCAGGCCGTCGCGGCTCGCTGTCACGCACCCCTCGATGGTGTGGTGGCTGTGGTGGAGCTCGACCAGAATCACGGTACCCACCGAGACGCCCACTACGATGCCCACTGCGGCGGCCACCTCCGTGCCGGGATGGCTGGGCGGAGGCGGAGGCGGGGTGCAACCCGTAGGAGCCGTGGCTCCACACAGCGCGATCGAAGCCAGCGCCGTCATGGCGGCAATTCCCACGCGGCGATGTGCGGCATGGCGCGCGATGCGGGAGAGAAGTTGCTGTTTCATGGGAGGCCTGCTTTCCAATGCGAGAGTCCGCCCGGCAACGGGGAAATTGCGATGCATTCCCGGGCGACTGCACACACCTTCTCGCAAGCCCACTGGACAAGCAATTGTCTGGATGTGATTTCGGAGTGATTTTTGGGTGATTTCGATTTCCAGGTGATTTCGCCGCTGCCTCCTCAGCTGTCATCCTCAGCGACCCTGAGCGAAGCGAACGGGGAGTCGAAGGACCTGCGTCCCGTGCTCCCGCTAACAGGCCACTAATGCTGGGTGCCCCAGGTCCCGATTCTGGGACCTGGGAAACCGGGAAAGCCGGCTCAGAGCATTTCTAATCTGCACCCAGATCTGCCAGCATCTGGCGCGCATGGCGCGCGCGGAACGGCATTCCCATGACCTCATGCATGGCGAGCGCCTCGCCCAGCATCGTCCGCGCCCGCGCCGCATCGCCGGCGGCGCCGCGGTCCAGCAACATGCGCGCATACCATTCCCGGACTACCGGCTGCAGATGCCGGTAAGGCGCCTGGTCGGTTTGGCCCACTGCGATCTGATGATGCTGCTCAGCCGCAGCCCAGTTTCCCGCGCCGGCCGCCGCTATTCCGGCCACGGTGCGGCACGGCGTCAGGATCGAGTAGGTCCACGCGCCAGTGGCCAGCAGTTCTTCGGTCAGCGGCCGCAGCGCGCCGGCCTCGTCCATGCGGCCCATGCGCGCCAGGCCAATCACGGTCCGCTCGAGCGCGGTCCACGCGCCCAGCGGATTGAGTTGACCGGCGATCGGCAGCTTCCAGCGCCGGGCGGCCCATATCTGCTGCGCGCGCGGATCGCCAGTGCCAGCCAGCACCGCAAACAGGCTGGACTCGGCCAGCCCGGAGAGGTAGGTCTTGCCCTCCACCTTCATGGCATTCGCATACCACCGCTCCGCCTCTGCCAGGTCGCCCTGCCAGAACGCGCAATGGCCGCGCTGGATGCCGGTGGCAAAGTTCCAGCCCACATCGTGCGCCTCGCCAAAGCTCCACGCGTCGGCGGTCTGCTCCACCGCAGCCGGGAGATCGCCCCGCGCGGCGCTGGCAATCGACGCGCCCATCTTCAGCGCCCACAAAGCACCGTAGTGGCCGATCTTCTCCGCCTGTGCAATCGCGCCCGGCAACGCCGCCGCAGCCATGCGCGGCCGGCCCGCGTACATGTCCGCCCATATCCCATAAAACTCAAGCGCCGAGGCGTTCCATGCATCGCCCGAGGCCCGGAACGAGGCCACCAGCCGCGCGCCCGACGCGGCCACTCTCTCGATCTGAAAGGACTGGTACTCGTGAATCAGCTCCAGCATGCCCGCCGCACCGTTTGCTCCCGGAGACACGCTCAGCGCGCGCACCTCCTCAAACATGCGCTCTGCCCGCGCCGGATCGCCGCTGGCGCTCATGATGGCCGCGCGCATTGACAGCACGCTGCTCCGCAAGCGCTCGTCCTGCCCCGCTACCTGCTGGTGGGCGCGCTCCATGATGCGGTTGGCCGCGTCCGACTCAAGCCTCCACGCCAGCATGTAGCTCAGCGCAATGCTGGCCTCGGCCAGCCGCGCGGCTGCTCCCGTGGCTTCGTACACATCGATCGCCTGCCGGTAATGCGCCGCCGCTTCCTCCGGACGCCCCAGGCTGCGCAGCGTAATCGCCCGCTGCTCCTTGAGCTCGCCCACGCGCTGGCTGGCCACGCCGTCCCACAGCGACAGCGCTCGATCGAGGTGCTCCAGCGCTTCCTCATAGGCGGAGCCGGCCCGCGCCCGGCTGGCCGCCATGGCGAGGCACGCGGAGGTCTTTTCGCGGTCGCACAGCGCGCCGGCCTGGTAAAGATGGTGCGCCAGCTGCGACGCATGAGCCGGCAGGCTGTCCGCGTAGACGCGCTCGATGCCCTCGGCAATGCGCGCATGGAGCCGCTGCCTCCGCGGCAGCGAGAGCGACTCGGCAAGCGTCTGCCGCACCAACTCATGCACAAAGCGGTAGCGCGTATCGCGGCCCGCTTCCTCCGGCGTCACCAGGTGCGCGCGCTCGGCCTCTTCGATGGCATTCAGCACCGCGTCCGGCGACGCGTCAGCCTGCCTGCTCTCAAGCTCCTCCAGCAGAGGCAGGCTGAAACTGCGACCCACCACGGCCGCCGCGGTAAGAATGCGCCGCGCCGCTTCGCCCAGCCGGTCGAGCCTGCGCCCGAGCACCAGGCGCACGCTTTCCGGCACCTGCAGCCGCTCCACGCGCAGGTCCCGCAGCCAGCCGCCCTGCGCGTCAAACAGCTTGCCCTCTTCAGAAAGATGGCGGAAAACTTCCTCCACAAAAAATGGATTGCCCTCAGTCTCCTCGAAGATCACGCGCACCAGCGACGCGGGCGGCGCCTGCGCGCTCATCACCGCCAACATATCCTTGACGCCGTCCATGGCCAGCCGGCGCAGCAGCATGCGCGTGGCCTGCTTCTTGCGCACCAGCGTTTCCACCGTGCGCGCAAACGGCCCCGACGTCTCCAATTCCACATCGCGATAGGTGCAGATCACCAGCATGGGCGTGGTGGCAAGGGTCTGCGCGTGGTGCTGCAATAGCAGCAGGGTGGGCTCGTCGGCCCAGTGCAGGTCCTCGAAAACCACCACCACCGGTGTCGCCCGCGCCGCCCGCTCCACATACGACCGGAACGCATTGAACAAAAATCGCCGCTGCTGCTCCGGCGGCAATTGAATGGCCGGCGGAATGTCGGGATACATCGTGCGCAGCTCCGGCATCAGCCGCGCCACCTCCGCCGCATCGTCGCCCAGCGCGGTGCGCAGCTGCTCGCGCGGCGCCATGCGGGTGATGTACTCCAGCATCTCAACAAACGGCACGTAGGGCGGCGCGCCTTCCATCTCGTAGCAGTGCCCCACCACGCCCGCCGCGCCGCGCCGCCGCGCTTCGGCCAGCACCGCGCGCGCCATGTGCGTCTTGCCGATGCCCGGCTCGCCGCCGATCAGCACCAGCGAACCGCGTCCGGCCAGCGCCTCGCCCAGGGCGCGCTTCAGCTCGGCAAACTCAGTCTCGCGCCCAATCAGCGGAATCTCGTCGGCAGCCGCCGGCTCCTTCGCCGCGGTCTGCAGCCGATCCAGATCGGCCCGCAGCAACTCCGCCCGCACGTCGGCGGCCGTGGCGTTGTCATTCGCCGGTTCGGCCGGGCCGTCGTCCTCGCTGTCAAAGGAAACCATCAGCCGGTAGCCGCGCCGCGCCACCGTCTCAATGAAGCCGTCGTCGTTGGAGGCTTCGCGCAGCGCCGAGCGCAGCTTCAGGATCGCCGCATTGATGCTGCGGTCGAACTCCACCACCGTGTCGCTGGGCCACAGCCGCTTGCGGATCTCTTCGCGCGACACCACGCCGCCCTTGCGGTCCAGCAGCATCTGCAGGATGCGGAACTGCTGCTCGGGCAGGCGCAGGGTGCGCCCGCCGCCGCTCAGGTCGGCAGTCTCAAGGTTGAGCTCGAACGATCCGAAGCGAACCAGGTCTGGCATAGGTTTGTCCGGCTGTGAAATGAGGGGTCCCGGGAACTTGTCGCAAAACATGCTTGTTCAAGCGCACAACAGCGGTTTTGCCGGCGCCACCCGTCAACTCGCTAACTCGTCGGCCCGCGTAGCGGCGCCAACTCGCTGCGTTTGTCTTCAGATTCCACGCCACCGCAGCACATACGTCTGAGGTTCTGGTCAATCCTACTAAACAATCACCTGAAAATCATCGTTAAATCACATCCAGACAATTGCTTTCATTTACGGCTTGCGAGAACGTGATGCCTGTTACCCCGCAGTTGGCGCCAGGATTCCCCGGCGAGCGGAGTAAACCAGGAGGAAATATGAACCCCATGACTGCATTCGACCACCGTTCGCCAGACACCCACAGTGAGCCGGCGACCATCAACACGGCCGCCGCAGGTCTCTGGCTGATTGCCGGTCTCCTGGGCTGCTCCATGCTTGAGAGCCACGCCGCCACCGGCGTGCTGGCCGCCCTGGCAGACGTTCTCAGCCGCGTCTCCGACACAGGCTATGCGCTGCGCAGCTTCCTCTATCGGGTGGTGGCTGTGGCTGGCGTGCTGACCGTGCTCAATGCCCCTTCGGCGCGCGCCAACCCCATCACCGTCACCGGCGTCGTCGATTTCCCCGCCACCCACTCCACCCCCGTCGATGTCTTCCTCGTCAACCCCACCACCGGAGCCAGGACCGCTGCGGCCAGCGTGGAACTGAACAAGGGCATCAGGAATTTCACTGTCACCTTCACCTGCCCGGCCAACGAGCTGGTCTACTTCATCTCCGGCCTCGCGCCATCAAGCCCCGTCAGCTTCCGCCGGTCCCCACCGTCGTTCGATACCGAGATGGCCATCGACACCTGCAACTCGCTCAACTCCCTCTATGGCGCGTTTCCCGCTGCATCCGGCGCGCTCCGTCCCCAGATCGCGCATCCCGTGGCCCCGGACATCGCGGTCAACGAGCTCACCACCGTGGCCGCTGCCTACGTCCTGGCGGGCGACTACTTCGACGCCCAGGGCGACCTGCTCGCCCACCCCATCACCGCCAGGCTTACTGCCGACTTCAATCTGGCCAACGCCATGGTGGACCCGCGCTCCGGCCAGGCCACCGCCACCCTCACCTGGGGCACGCCGGCGCTCAACGTCAACCGCTGGAACACCGTGGCCAACGCCCTTGCAGACTGCGTGTGGAGCAAGAGCGCAACCTCGGCGCAGTGCGACGCGCTCTTTGCCGCCGTCAGCGTTAATGGCGTCTCGCCCCAGGCCACCAACACCATCATGGCCGCCATGCACGTTGCCTGGTATCCGCTCACCGTCAGCCCGCCGGCGCTCTACAACGTCGGCAACGCCTACGAGCTCTTTGCGCTGCCCCTTGAGGCGCCCCCCGCCGACTGGGGCTCTCAGCTCAACCTCCTCCTCGACAACCAGAACGTCGTTTACCAGAAGTTTTCGAGCGATCAGTTCGCCTGGTACGACAGCGCTGGCCAGCCTCGCTCCGCCACGCTCGCCCACAATGACAGCGGATGCTTCTACGGCTCCTGCGGCGGCGAGCTGCGCGACTACCAGTATGTCAACAATGGCGCTGTGCTCGATGCCGCAGCTCCCACCGCTGTCACCAATCAGGATGGCGGCTTCGGCTACATCGTCTCCCATCCCCACCAGGACCCCGACGGCGGCGGCACCAACTCCTACTGCGTGGCTGGCCACGGTGATACGTCGCTGCTCGGCCATGAGATCGCGGGCGCTACCGACAGGCTCTTCGTCGGCCGCCACCACGCCATCCTCGACTTCAGCCAAACCTACGCCCGCTACTGCCCGCAGTCGGACGAAGACGACGATGCCAACTGCATCGGCAAGGCACATGGGAACGGAACTGGTGAATGCAAAGCAAATGTCACCAAGACGCCGCTAACGGCACCCTTTGAAGTGCCCGTTACCGTCGGCTGGGTTTTCTCGACCGGTAACGACAACCCAGTGTGGACGGTGACCTACGACGTGGCCGCCAGCGGCGCACAAAACGGCGACCTCGAAGACGATACCCGCGCGCCCTACGGCTCGCTGCTCTGGGATGGCTCGTCCGACTCCACCAACTCCAGCGGCGAGATGAACAACGCCATCGCCGGCGCAGCCTGGAGCAATGGCTTTGACTTCACCACCACTCCGCAGGCGGGCCCGCTTACCTTTGACAGCGCGTGGACCTGGAACACGCCCGACAACGCTGCCTACGCGGCGTTGTGGACTGCCGGCCCAGTGGACGCTGCCATGGGCGTGGTCCAGACCCAGACCCTCGAACAGGCCGACGCCGGCAACGGCTTCCTCTATGGCGCGGGCGCCGCGGGCTTTGGTTCGAGCGCAAGTCCTACCGCCTATCAGGACTGGAACGGAACCGCCCCCGCCGACAAGCACGACTCCGGCTGCACCCTCGGCGATTTCTATAGCGAGGGCAGCGGCGGACCCGGCCCCAACGGGACTCGCGACTGGAACACTGGTATCGTCTTCACCATGCCGTGCATCGACCAGTGGCCCTACCAGCTCGACTCGTTCGACTTCAAGAACGAACACAGCGCCACCAGCGGCAATAATTTCCCGCTCGTAGCCTGGGGCGCGTCCTACGGTTTCCTCGGCGAACAGGGCTACCCCAACTGGATGCGCGGCACGGAGAACGCTTCCGGTCCGGGCGGGACGCCGCTCACCGTCAACGCCGACTGGCATTCCAAGAATTACTCCACGTGGGTGGTGCTGGGGCAAAAGAAGGCCACGGACGCAGTGGCCAACCAGGTATCGAAGCTGGCCGTCATCGAGGGCCTGGTCCTGAGCGCCTCCGTCGGAACCGTGGCAACCAGCGGACCCATCGGCATTGCGTACCTCAACCAGGCGCCGCCCGCCGGCTATCCGCAATCGCAGACGTACTCGCCGGCCGGATACGATCCCGTCTTCGGCGCGCTCACCTTCGTCGCCGCGCCCAGCAATCAGCTCAGCGCAACGATCGAAGTCCCCTCCGGCAGCCTGGCCAATCCGCTCATCGTGCTGCGCGGATACAACCACGGCTCCTATCCCACGCATGTACAGCTCGACGGTGTGGAACTGGCCGCCGACAAGAACTACTTCCCTTCACTGTGGGCCGCGCAGGATCAGCTGTGGTTCACGCTGAATACGACGCTGACGGCCGGCACGCACGCACTCACCGTGATGCCGTAAGAACGCCGGCATGCGCACTGGGAGACGGCTTCCACGCCGTCTCCCAGTGCCGGTTAGTCGATTTCGAAGGATGTCAGAGCGATTTCAGTCCAAGTCTGTACCGCCCGGAATGAGCTTCTGCGGTTTCCCACCCTTTCCGCAAAGGGCTGCGGAAAGGATGGGGCACCCGAGATCTCGTTAACACTTAATTCGAAAACAGCCTAGGTCTCTGACCGCATGATGTTGTACCAATGCTGGGTGCCGTGCCCAGAGGGCGCCCACCCGATTTTAGGACCTGGGATACCACAAAACCCAACAGCAACGCACAAATTCAAACGGTCGCAGCCCTAGTACGCAGTGAGCCGAACCCGGATGGGCAGGGCGCGCTTGCCCACGGTGAGATGGACGAAGGGCTCGCCGTCAAACCGGGGCTTCATGACATCCGCGTACACATTCAAGGCATTCTGGACCTGCAAAGGCGAAACCGCACTTCGCTGCCGGACCTTATAAATAGCCTCCGCGCGCGTGAGCTGGACGGTAAATTCCAATCCATCGTCGCCGAGCAGAGCATCGCAATCGACGGCCTCGAGCAGGTGATCGTATTCGCCGTCAGCTTCGACCACGGCGGCGCCGCGCGGTCCCGGCATGGCTGGAGTGGGGCTCACCCGGCGCACCACGGTCAGATGCTCCATGTCCAACGCCAGCACGTCCGGCTTGATGGGCCTGCCCGCGATGTGAATGAGGACCTGGCCGCCCGGAACCGACTCAAGCCAGTTGAGCAAGCCGGGATTCTCATCCTGCGACCAGAGGCAGTGGTGAGCAATGGCCTCCTGCTCGGCCCAGCTGATCTCAAACGGAGGATCGAGCGTCAAGACCAGCATGGTGCGGTCGGCCATGAGGCGAGCTCCTTTCGGTGCACAGTTCCAAGTGCAGGACGGGCAGGGCCAGAATACCATGCCCGATTTTGGCCAGCCCGCAGAAAATTCCGGACTGGAGTTACCTTGGGTTCCTCACGCAACGTGCCCCGTATCCGGATTGTCGAACCGCGTGAACTGCGAAATGAAGTTGAGATGGATGGTGCCCGTGGGGCCGTTGCGCTGCTTGGCCAGGATGATCTCCGACTTGGCGCGGTCTTCCTTGGTCATCTCCTCGTCGCGGTTGTAGTAGGAATCGCGATGGATGAAGGCCACCACATCGGCGTCCTGCTCGATCGAGCCCGACTCGCGCAAGTCGCTCAGCATGGGGCGCTTGTCGTCGCCGCGGCGCTCGCTGGCGCGGGAGAGCTGGGAGAGCGCGACCACCGGCACCGCCAGCTCCTTGGCCAGCGCCTTGAGGCCGCGCGAGATGGCCGAGACCTCCTGGGTGCGGTTCTCATAGCGCTTGCCGCCTGCCGAGGGCAGCGTGGCCGACATCAGCTGCAGGTAGTCGACGACGACCAGGTCGAGGCCGCCGGAGTTCTGCTTGAGCCGCCGGGCCTTGGCGCGCATCTCGGCCAGCGAGATGCCCGCAGTGTCGTCGATATACATGCGCGACTCAACCAGGTCTTCGAGCGCTTTTTGCAGCTTGACGTGATCTTCGCGGCCCAGGAAGCCGGTCTGCAGCTTGCGCTGGTCCACCCAGGCTTGTGACGCCAACATGCGGCGAAGCAGCGACTCCTTGCTCATTTCGAGGCTGAATACGGCCACCACAGCCTTGCTGGTGACTGCGGCGTTCTGCGCGATGTTGATCGCGAGCGCCGTCTTGCCCATGGAGGGCCGCGCCGCAATGATGATGAGCTCACCCTTTTGCAGGCCGCTGGTCATGCGGTCAAACTCGACAAACTCCGTGGCCAGGCCGGTAACTTCGCGGCTCTGCTTGTAGAGATTGTCAATGGTGCCGAACGAGTGCTGCACGATCTGGTCGAGCGACTGGAAGCCGCCGGTGAGACCCTTCTCAGTGACCTCCATCAACTGCGACTCGGCCGCGCCCAGCACTTCCAGCGCGCTCTCGCCCTGGTCGGCGGCGCGGGCAATGGCCGCCGAGCAGATGGCCATGAGCTTGCGCAGCAGGCTCTTGTCCTTGACGATGCGGATGTACTCCTCGATCACCGGCCGGCGCGGCAAACCCTCGGTAAGGCCGGCGAGATAAGCCACGCCGCCCACCGACTCCACCTCCTTGTAGCGGGCCAGCTCGTTGGCCAGCGTGACAATGTCCACGGCCCGCTGTGCGTCCATTAACTCGCTCATACGCAGGAAGATGCGCCGGTGCGAGTCGAGCGAAAAGTCGTCCGATTCGAGCTTCTCGGCAGCCTCGGCGTGGGCGGCGTTGTCCAGCAGGATGGCGCCGAGGATGGTCTTCTCGGCATCGATATTGGCCGGCATTCCGGCTTCAAGCGTCAGGTCGGGGATGGTGGCCATGGGCGTGCTCCAGCAATGTCTACAGAGAGTCTAGGGCGACGGCGGTCTTCAGGGAGGAAGGAAGTTTCGGATATTGCGGAAAAGTAGTCAGAATGACAAGGCAGGATAGCCCTGGATACATGGCTTCAGATGGTCGTTTCAAACAGCATGAGCCACGCAAACTCCTGCCCACGATCCAATCTCGCAAACGATGCAACCCGCCAACGCGCCAACCCGCTGACTTGCCAACTCCGCGCGAGCGGAGGCCAACTCGCTTCATCGATTCCCTGCCTCTCTGTTTCCGAGCCATTCCCAACCCTGCGCCGATTCCTCTTGACATCCCATCGCCACCCTCGCTCTACTGAACGGCTGATCCATCGATGTAACCGAACCCGAGGAGCGCCGTGAACAAACCACCATCGCGCCGGCAATTCATGAAGGCGGCTGTCGCGGCCTCGGTCGCCGGCGTGGCCAGCCTTCCCGCTGAGACTGCCCGCTCGCCGGAGCAAACCGGAGGGGCAGCCAAATCCAGCACGCCCACATCCCGGCCCGCGGAGCCCAGCACCATCGGTTTTCCGCGCGTCTTTACAGGGCGCAACCTGGCGCGAATCTCCTGCCCGCTGGGCGGCATTGGCACGGGCGGCATTGGCCTGGGCGGGCGCGGCAACCTGCAGGACTGGCAGATTTTCAACCGCCCCGACATTGGGAATTCGCTCGACTACGCCTTCCCAAGCATGTGGGTGCGGGGCGCGGCGGCGGAGCCCTACAGCGTGGTGCTGGAGCGGCGCCTGCTGCCGCCCTACGACCTGCACGAGGAGGGCCTTGGCTGGCAGAACGCTCCCGGCCTGCCACGCCTGGCCGAGGCGAAGTTTCATGCCTCGTTTCCGTTGTCGCGCATCGAGTTTGACGATCCGGATTGCCCGGTGCATGTGGCGCTGGAGGCGTTTTCGCCCTTGCAGCCGCTCGATGCAGACGCGTCGGGACTGCCCAGCGCGATCCTGACGTATGAGGTGCGCAATCCAAGTGCGCGTGCGGCGGAGGTTGTGGTGGCTTGGTCTATTGCCAACCCCGTGGGCCGGTCGGACAGGCGGCACAATGATCCGCGCACCGCGGCAGGCATGAGCGGTCTCTTCATGACCGACCCGTCTCTGGCCGCGGACGACCCGATGCAGGGCTCGTTTGCGCTGGCTGTGCTCCCCGGCGCTGGAGCGGCGGCTGAGACTCTGGCGGGCTGGCGCGGCGGCAGCCTTTGGCGAGTGGGGCCGCAGCACTTCTGGTTTGACGAGTTCGCCAGGACGGGCAGCCTGGGCACGGTGGTCGAGCCGTCGACGCCGGTGGGATCGGTGTCCATTCGCCAGAGCATTCCGGCCGGGGGCGCGCGCACATTCCGCTTCCTGCTGGCGTGGCATTTTCCCAATCGCACGCCGGAGCGGTGCGGGTGGGACGCGCCGGCAGGCAAGGAGAAGACGCTGCTGGGCAATTATTACTGCACGCGGTTCAAGGATGCATGGGCCGTGGCCGAACATGTGTCGGCAAACCTCGAAGACCTCGAGAAGAAAACGCGGAACTTTGTCTCGCTGCTCACGCAATCGACAATACCCGATGCCGTGAAAGATGCGGCCTGTTCCAATCTGACGACGCTGGTGTCGAACACCAGCTTCCGCATAGCGGACGGCAGCTTTCACGGGTTTGAGGGATGCGGCGACCGGGGCGGCCTTGGCTTTGGCACCTGCTCGCACGTGTGGAACTACGAGGTGGCTACTCAGTTTCTCTTTCCGTCGCTGGCGCGCTCCATGCGG
>Ga0302324_100008874_pt1 | contig 21139 bp, 16 predicted proteins | sample Palsa_T0_1_FD_201949 | JGI IMG/M metagenome (GOLD analysis project Ga0302324, IMG submission 201949) | Peat permafrost microbial communities from Stordalen Mire near Abisko, Sweden - Palsa_T0_1 | ecosystem: Environmental > Terrestrial > Soil > Palsa > Peat permafrost | place: Sweden: Abisko...
CAATTGGGGGGCGATTCCCCTGGACCGCGGCCAGCGCCCTCGCCGGCCTCTCGCGATTGTCGAAGGCCTTGGTTTTTCGGACCAAAGAGCGGGTCCAGGGGGCCCCGCGCAGACCAGGGGATCTGCCCCACGAATTCCGCCGCTCCCGACGGGCTGTCCATGCCTTACCAGGGTGTCGAGACGCGTCTCGACACGGCGCGGAGGAGTGCGTGCGCCACGCCATGAACATCCTATGTCTCGACCAGTTCGGCGAGTTAGGGGGCGCGCAACGTTGTCTGTTGGATTTGATGCCCGCCATGGCCGACCGCGGCTGGAGCGTACACCTGGCCGCGCCCGGCAACGGTCAACTCGGGGAGCGGGCAGCCGCGCTGCATGCCACCGTGGACCCCATCCGGTGCGGACCGTATTCCTCCGGCAAGAAGACCCTGGCGGATATGGCGCACTTCGCGGTAGAAACGCCGCTGATGGCCGGCAAGATCCGCGGGCTGGTTCGGCGCTATGACGCGGATCTGATTTACGTGAACGGCCCGCGCCTGTTGCCGGCGGTGGCGCTGTCGGTGGCTACTGTCGCGCGCAAGGGTCCGCGCGTGCTGTTTCATTCGCACAGCCTTCTGAATGGGCTTGCGCAGCGCGTCGCGGGACGCTCGTTGGCCGTAGCGAGAGCGGCGATGGTGGCCTCCTGCCGCTTCGTGGCAACGCCGCTGCTGCCGTACTGCGGGGATCGCGGCATCCGGGTGGTGTACAACGGCGTAGGGCAGATGCCGCTCCCCAACCGCCCGGAAACGGCGGAAATACGCATCGGCGTAATCGGCCGCATCTCGCCGGAAAAGGGGCAGGCGGATTTCCTGCGCGCGGCCCGCATTCTGCACGATCTGCACAATCTGCACAAGGTCGCGCCCCAATGCCGGTTTCTGATCTGCGGCGCGCCGCTGTTTTCCAACCCTGCGGCAATGCGATACTGCGTAGAGCTGGAGGCGCTGGCCGAAGACTTGCCCGTGGAATTTGCCGGCTGGACGGAGGATGTGGAGGGCGTGCTGGCCACGCTGGATCTCTTGGTGGTTCCGTCCGCGGCGGTGGATGCGACGCCGCGCGTGATCCTGGAAGCCTTCGCGGCGGGTGTGCCCGTGGTGGCCTTCGCCTCCGGCGGCATTCCCGAAATTGTGGAGCATGACGTGACCGGCTTCCTGGTGGAAGAGCGGTCGCCCCAAGCGCTGGCCTTCGCCATACGGGATCTGCTGCGGGATCCGCACCGCCTGCGCGAGATGGCTGAGAATGCCCGCGCGAAGGCCCGCACTGAGTTCAGCTTGAAGCGGTATCGTGCGCAGATGATCGAAACCATCGAAGCGGCGGTGGGGATTTGATCACGCTGTCGCCGTCTCGCTTCGCGCTGCAGTCCTTCGTGCACGAGAATCTTCAATAGGGTTTGGTAGCCGATCCCTTTGCGCCAGCGATCTTGCGCGCTTTGGCGAGATCCGGCGCGGGCAAGCGTAGCGCGATCTGCACACTGGCCGCCCGGCTCAGGTTGGCCACCAGGGGCGATCCCTTCTGCCTCCGGGAAGTTCTCGCGACGGACTGTTGCTTGAGAAACTCGCGGCCCTTTGCGCTCGCCCACCACGTCGCTTCCTCGTGCGCGCTCTTGAACTTCGGGATTTTTGTCATTTCGCTCTTTGATCTGCTTCTTTTTGAACGAAGCGGTATTCAGACTTTCTCGGCTGCCAATCTCGCGGTGGGGAGAGCCTCCGCCGATTGGCTTGTCGCCGAGTCCAAACCTTTCTCAAGATAGGCCTTGTTCCCGACCATCGCCCGGATCGCCATTCTCACTCTCGAGCGCGACCCTCACCGGCACTTGCAGCAACGCTGGCTGCGCGGTGCCGGCCCCTGCCACCGCCCGTCCCGCCGGCAACGCCCGGAACGCCAACGCCGCCACTGCCGCCAGTCCTGCCGCGCATGCCAGCATCGCGGAGTATCCGAACCTCGCAATGGCCGCCCCGCCCGCGAGCGAGGCGACCAACTGCGCCGCGAACGCCACCAGCATCGTCAGCGCCGACGCGCCGGTGCGCTCCTGCTCGCGCACGCGATCCATCAACAGCGTGTTCACGCCGGGGTCGGACATCCACTGGCAGGACGTAAAAGTCATGAATACGGCTGCCGCAACCCAGCCTGCCGGACCCGCGGCCAGACCGCCCAGCGCCAGCGCGGTGGCCATCATCATAGCGGCCGTGCCGCTCACCAGACCCATTTTCCGCAGGACCAGCGGCGCCAGCATCAGCGCCACTACCTGCGCCAGTTGCGACCCGGACATGATCAGCCCGATGCGCTCCACCGGCGTATGCAAGCGGGCGAAGAAAGTGGTGAAGAACGGATTGAACGATCCCGTGGCCAGGTTCCAGATGGCCCACACGATCAGGAACCGCACCACGAAGCGGTTCCGCGGATAGAGCTTAGTCCCTTCGGCCGGCGCGGGCCCGATGCGCAGCCGCGCGGAGGGCCACAGGGCCAGCGCCACCAGCGCGCATCCAGCCAGCATGGCGGGCCGCTTGCCTCCCAGCCAACCGGGCAGATGCCCCCCCAGCCAGTTGCCGAAGATCCCCAGCGCTATGGAACTGGACGTGGAGACGCTGAAGCCCGTGGCGCGCGCTTTGTCGCTGGTCAGCCGCGCGATGGCGGGCGCTAGCGAAACCACGTACAGCGACATTGCCACACCGCTCAAGAATGCGAGCGCCAACAGCGGCGCGCGGCTCGAGACCAACACGCGCACAGCCGAGATCGCGCCCACGGACGCAAACGACACGGACAACATCTTGCCCAATCCCCAACGGCGCGCAATCGCCGCGGCGGGGAGAATGGCGGCCACCATGCCCGCCGTGGATGCGCTCGACACCTGGCCGACAAAATCCTCGCGGAAACCCAGGTCGAGCAGATACAGGTTGTACAGCAGCACGTAGATGAACATGCCCAGCACGAAAAACGAGCTGGCGCCCAGAAAGAGCCAGTAGCCGCCGCTGAGGCCGCTGGAGCGCATCCGCCAGCGCACGCCGCTTTGAAGCAACGCGGCAAGCGCACGCGTGTGAAAAACGGCGCGCCCCGCCAGAAATCGCGCGGTCCGGGCGTACTTGAGCATGCGGCGGCCGACTGTGAGTTGCTCGTCTGGGATGCAGACGGCATCCACCGGACCAGGAAGCTGCGGCAACAACCGCCGCCGAACCACCGCCAGTTTGTCGCGCGCGGAATCGAGCATGGCCAAGTGCAGCCACAGCTCATCTTTGTTGGGATGAAATCGGGACTCAAGCGGCGAGAAGGCGAACGCCTCGAACCATTCCTGCACGCGCGCGGGCAGCCTGGAGACTTCCTCTTCCGCCACCGGACCCAGCGCGCAGCCGAACCACTCGCGCGCCAATCGGAATGCGATGGCTTCCAGACGCCGCAATTCCGGCCCGTGGATCTCGCGCCAGCGATTCCAGAATTGCGCTTCGCCCGAGTGGCGCTCCAGAAACCACGCGATCTCGTAGACATTGCATGCGCGTGCGCTGCCACGCAGCAGGTGCCGCAGCAAGTGCAATGCGGAGTATGCCAGTGCGTCCGGAGTATCCAGGGCCTGCCCATTGCGCCGCGTCCAGAACTCGTCTGTGCCGGGTGCGCGCAACCGCTCCGTGCGCTCGTCCCAAAACTGGAGATGGACTTCAATCGCCAGCGGGATTTCCGGATCGAAATGGCTCCCGCCGCGCCACTCCCATCCGGTCTTGCGGACCAACGATGGCAGGTGGTCGGTGGGGTGAGCGCCGGGTTTCTCGATGGGCTCATAGCCGCGCTCGACGAGCAGATTCCAGGCGCGCCGCGCGTCTTCCGGAGGGCAAAACAGGTCCAGATCGTACTGCGGCCGCAACCGCGGGTCCGAAACAAAATGGGGCGATTGCGTAGTGCCCTTCAGGAAGATGTATGGGATGCCGGTTGCGGTGAGCCACTCGCTCACTTGATCCTGCAACGCCCGGGTTCGCGCAAGGCGTTCCGTGTTCTCCACCAGATTCAGCGCGATGTGCGCGCGCACCCAATCCGGTAGGGATTCGCTCGCTACCACACCGAAAGTGAGCGTCAGCGAGGTGCGGTCGCAGAAATCCAGCACTTCGTGCCAGGGCAGATCGGGATCTAAGCCTGGCAATTGACAGGCTGAAGCCCGTCCTACCTGTAGCGCCGCCATTACCGCCGACACCGCGCGCGGAACCCGGGGAGTCACTTAGAAATCGTACCGGATGGCGAACTGCAGGCGGCGGGGGTCGCCGACACCCAGGATGCCTCCAAAATAGGGCGCCCCGAAATCGGCGTACGGTCCGGGGATGCCCCAGTTCGGATGATTGAATATATTGAAAGCTTCGGCGCGGAATTCCAGCGCGCCCCGCTCGCGGATCGGAAACCGGCGGTGCAGGGCCATGTCGAAGACGTTGTTGCCCGGGCCATTCAGGATGTTCCGTCCGGCATCGCCAAATGTGTAGGGGGCGGGCGAAGTGAACGCAGCCGTATTGAAGAATTCCTCCGGCGTGCGCTGGCTGCGCGGCAAGGTCAAGCTGACCCCCGGCACGATATTGGGCCGGTTGGGCAATCCGGTGTTGGCGGGGTCGTACGCATCGTAGAAGATATTGACCGGCACTCCATCCTGCAGCGTAATGGTGCCGGTCAATTGCCAGTTCCGCAGCACGGGCCCCAAGGCGCGCACCGCCGGCAAGGCGATCACGTAGCCGCCGCTGATGCGGCGCCCCACGTTGAACGACGATAGAGCGCGCTCCAGCCGGAGGTTGTTTTCGTCCTGCGCGCCCACGCTATCGTAGAACCCCGGAATGACGGTGTCGGCGTCATCAATGGATTTAGACCACACGAAACTGGCTAGCAACGACACATGCCCGGTCAGGCGCTTCTCGGCTTTGGCCTGTAGGGCGTTGTAGGACGAATTGGCGATGTGCTGCCGCTGGACGATTTCGCCCAGGCTGGGCCAGGTGCGCAGCGACTGCAGATCGCCCGGCCGCGGCGAGAGATCCGCGCCCGTTTCGGTCTGCAAGGGCGTATTGAACTGCCGGAAGCGCCCCAGGTGCGTGCCCTTGCTTCCCAGATACGACACCTCGCCCAGAATGTGTCCGGCGAACTCGTGCTGGAAGCCGGCATTCCACTGCTGCACGTAGGGCGTGGGCGCGTGCGGGTCGATGCCGAAGTAAGTCGGCAATCCGGTGGAGGCGGTCTGCGGGAATCCATTGCGAGTGGTCAGGACGGGCGCCTGGCTTCCGTCCGTCAGGTTGTTCTGGACCACGATTCCGTTGAGCAGCAGATCGTAAATCTCGACCGCAATTTCGGGGCTGTAATAGATGCCGTATCCCGCGCGGAAAACGGTTTCGCCTTTCGAGAACGGGAGTTGCGGAAGCCGCCAGGCGAGTCCCACGCGCGGAGCGAAGTTGCGCGTGTCCGCACTCACCGCCTGGCTGACACGTTGCAGTTGGGGCGGCGGCGAATTGGGACCGGGCGCATACACCAGGTTCAGCAGGTCTCCGCGCGTTTCCGTGTACGGAGTGACAAATTCGTAGCGTAGGCCGAGGTTTAGCGTGAGCCGCGGGGTGACCCGCCAATCGTCCTGTACGAAGCCGCCAAAGCTGTTCTGTCGCAGATACGCCTGCGTGTTGCCCTCGTCGCGGCTGGTGTTCTGGGGGAATCCCAACAGGAAATCCGCCAGGCCGTCGCCGGTTGGGCCGGGTGTGCCATTGGCGCTGGTGAACACCCCGGTATAGGTGTAGGATCCGCGCGCCATCTCGTTCTGCTGGTAATTCAACTGGAAGTGGATCCAATCGAAGCCGGTCTTGATGGTGTGCGCGCCGCGCGTCCAGGAAACACTGTCCGAGGCATTCCAGAAATTGTCGCGTTGCACTTGGGGCAAGGTGGGATCGTCGGTGACCAGCGAATAATCCGACAACTGGAAGTAGGGCAGTCCGTAATTTGCCGGATCGCTGGTGAGTCCTTCGATCCCCAGTTGCTGGATCACATTGGTTTGGAATGCGCTCTCCGGCGTATCGTACATGCTCATCCGCGTGAAGGAAAACCGCGCCTCGTTCAGCCATGACGCGCCGGAGTACGTGTAGCTCAAGGCGGCCTGTTGCGCGCGCACATTCTCCTCGGTCGGACGGAGCGGGAAGGACCCCGCAATAATGTTCCGCTCACCGTTGTAGGTGTACCGGGCGCTGAACTGACTCTGATTGCGGAACTGGTGGTCGACGCGCGTGGAAAAGGAGTCGTTCCGGTTCGTGTTGGGTGTTTCGTCCACGTAGTTATTGCCGTCGCCATTGTTCAGGTTGGGCAGCGGCTCGTATTGGGTCAGGAAGCTGGTGGCGATGGGATCGATGCGCGTCGCTGGGATCAGATCGCCGGGAAACGGCACGCGCGCGCCGGTCGAATCGAGCGTCAGAGGATCGTAGATGATGTCCTGGCCGGTGAAGTCGCCGGTGCGCAACTGGGCAGGCGGAACGAGGCTCTGCACCGGACTGCCTATATCGGACCGCAGCCCTTCGTAGGTAGCGAAGAAGAACGTGTTGGGGAAGGGCATACGGCCGCCAAGCGACCCGCCAAACTGATTCTGGCGCACGACTGGCGACGCCAGCGTGGGGTCGTCGAAATAATTGCGCGCGTCGGTCGCCCCGTTTTGCAGATACTCGAAAGCGCTGCCGTGAAATTGCCGGGTGCCGGAGCGCGTGACGACATCAATCGAGCCGCCGCCGGCTTGCGGAAATTCCGCGGATGCGCCCGAAGTCTGCACGCGCAACTCCTCGACCGACTCCAGCGGCGGATAGACGGCGATGGCAAACGTGTTGCGATCGGTATCGTAAGCGCCATCGAGCTCGAACGCGTTCATGGTGGAGCGGCTTCCGTTAATGGGCGGATTGAAGGCCACCGAGCCGCGCGAGCCTTGCTGCACGTCGTTGACGACGTCGTGCGTGAACCCGCCCAACTGGCGCGGAATGGCGCCCGGCCCGAGCGTTACCAGAGCCACGATATTGCGCGTGTCGAGCGGCAATTCCTCCACCGTCCGGGAGTCGAACAAATAGCCAATGGATGCCTCGTTTGTCTGCACGGGCGACACCGTGCCGGAGGCGGTGACGCTCTCGCGCCCCTCGCCGACGTACAGTTTCAGGTCCAGGAGAGCTTTCTGGCTGACACTCAACTGCACGTGTTCGGCGGTGGTGGCGCGGAAGCCCAGCTTCGTGGCGGTGACCGTATACGAGCCGGGCAGCAGCGCCTCGATCGCATAGCCGCCTTCGGAATTGGTCAGCGTCGTGCGGGTAAATCCGGTACTCTCTTCGCGCGCGGTGACGGTCACGCCCGGCGCCGCCGCGGAGGATTCGTCCACCACAACGCCGAGTATGCTGGCCGACGCCACTTGGGCGGACGCGACGCCGTGTAGCAGACTAGCAAGTAGCGCGATCAGCAATTGTAGGGCGCCCAATCTTGGCCGCAGCCGCCTTTTTAGGCGGCCAGAGCCGGCTGAAAGCCGGCTGAGGGCAGGATTGCCCGCCCCACAATTCATGCAGAGTTTCCAGATAGCGCAAACTAACCGTGCTTGCATCATGCCCGCTCTCGTCCCTGCACGATTTGTTCGAGCAGGAGCGCGGCTTCCTCGTAATTCGAGTAGCGCAAGTCGAAGGCCGGCGCTTCGGCAATGGACTGAACCACCGCCATGCGTTGCACATCCAACTCCGTATCGAACACAGGCATGTCTTGCTGCAAGCGCTCCTGGGTCGCCTCTTTTCCGATCCGCGTCAGGCCGGATCGGATGCCCGGGCGGCGGTCCAGGAACGCGATGTGCTCCACGCGGCACTCCACGGCCGTGCGAATGGGCAGATCCGCCGTGAGCATTTCAATAGTGGGCTTGCGATCCAATTCCCGGCCCACGGTTCGGCCAGCTAGTTCCGGAAACAAGTCCGCGGCCTCCGCGCGAAACCGGAAATGGTGCGGCTCGCCAATCACCGTGCGGCCGCCGTCCCAGACAACGCTGCAGCCATCGTCCGAGATGTACGTCCAGCCGCGCCGCACACAGGCGTAGGACAGCGTGCTCTTGCCCACGCCCGACTCGCCGTAGAGCAATACTCCGGCTCCCTCCCATGCGACGCACGCGGCGTGCAGCGAAGTGATGTAGTTCAGCTCCAGCAACATGTAAATTAACGCGTCCAGAAAATGCCAGCGAAAGAAGGTCCGGTCCGCCAAGGTGGTGCGCGTCACGCAGGAATACCCGAATCGCTCCCGCCGGTCGATGGCCGCAAAGTTCTGTTGGTCCGACACCCATAGCAACAGGTTACGTTGGCCGCGCAGGACAGGCGCGGGCGGCAACTCGCGGCCCCCCTCGCCCACCATCACGTGCACACGAAGGGGCGGCCGGTCGAACCGGGGCGCGTAAGCGCCAAAGCTCTCGTGGGCGGCATCCAGCACTTCCCGCATATCGCTGGCGACATCCACAGGGAATCCGTATGGATAATAACGGCCTACATAGGGAAGCGGCGCACGATATAGCAGGGGATCGTTGATTGCGGTCTCGATGGCGTGGGCTCCTGGCATCTATTCGACTAATAGCACAGGCGCATAAGTAAGAAGAGTAAAAACATGCGCCGGAGACACTCAGCCGGCGGCCGGAGCGGTTATGCTGAATGTGGATGAGGACCGCGATCGTACATTATTGGCTGTTGAACTGGCGGGGCGGCGAGAAGGTGCTGGAGTCCCTCTGCCGGCTCCTGCCGGATGCCGATATTTTTACACTGTTCTACGATCCGCGCGCGGTCACCCCCGAAATCCGGCGGCACAACGTCGCGGCGTCTTTCCTCAATCCGCTGCGCCGGTACTACCGTCACCTGCTGCCGCTCATGCCGCTGGCGCTTGAGCAGTTCGATTTGCGCGGCTACGATCTGGTGATCAGCAGCGAATCGGGCCCTGCCAAGGGAGTTCTCACGTCCTCCTCCACACGGCACATTTGTTACTGCCACACGCCCATGCGTTACATCTGGGACCTGTATCCGGCTTACGCCAAGGAGTGGCTGCCGGCCTGGAAACGCGGCTTATTCGCGCCGGTAAGCAACTATCTGCGGCTTTGGGACTACGCCTCCGCCGCGCGCGTGGATGAATTCATCGCCAACAGCAACAATGTCCGCCGCCGCATCCAAAAGGCCTGGCGGCGGGATGCGCGCGTGGTGCATCCGCCGGTGGCCGTGGAGAGCTTCTATTGGCGCGAGCCGGAAGATTACTACCTAATCGTCTCCGAGTTGGTGTCCTACAAGCGCGTGGATATGGCCGTGCGCGCGTTCGCCCGGCTGGGCCGGCGTTTGCGCGTGGTGGGCGATGGGCCGGAGTTCAAGCGTCTGAAGCGCATCGCCACCCCCGGTATCGAATTTTGCGGGCGTGTCGCGGACAACGAGTTGCGGGATCTGCTGGCCCGTTCGCGCGCGCTTATCGTGCCTGGCGAGGAGGATTTCGGGATGGCGGCGGTGGAGGCTCTGGCTAGCGGCAAACCCGTCGTGGCGTTGGGCCGCGGCGGATCGTTGGAGAGCGTGCCCACTGCCGATCCGCTCGGCGGGATCTTGTACGACGGGCCGGATGAAGCACGGCTTACCGACGCAGTGCAGCGCTTCGAGCGCGTGGAAGGGCTAGTCCGCCCGCGTGAGCTGCAGGCGTGGGCGCAGCAGTTTTCCGAAGCGCACTTTCTGGCGCGAATGCGACGGATTTTGGATGCGCCGCCGGAACAGTTTACGGGCGAAGCGGTGGGGCAGGCGCTTTCGCCCGCCTACTGGTAATCTTGGTTTTCATGCAACAGCCGATAAGGCCGGCGGTTGGGAGAGTCGCGACGGAAGGCGGCGAAATCTATTACGAATGTCGCGGACAGGGCCAGCCTTTGCCGACGATCGCGGGCGGACTCGGCGACGCTGGGATCTACTCCTTCGTGGCGGAGAGCCGAGATGCCGTCGCCGTACTGCATGCGGCGGGCGAAGAATCGGCGATCGTTTTTGGCAACAGCAGCGGCGCGGTGATTGGCCTCGAAACGGCCAAGACTCAGCCGCATGCGGTGGAGGCGTTGATTGCGCATGAACCGCCCGTGCTGCGCATTCTGCCCGATGCCGACAGGTGGCTGGCCTTCATTGCGCAGATCTATCTCACCGCGCTTACGGACAGCCCGCAGGATGGCGGATGTGAGCTCGGGAGTTCGAGATGACCTCGTGAATCCACGCGAGTCGGCTGCAACGCTGCGCGCGGTTCTGCATAGAATATGACCTATTCACATCGATCGCAGACAATTTGTGGCCGCATTCGGATCGACCCTCGCTGCAGCGGGGTCGTCCTCGTGGCTCGCAGCGCAAGCCGGCCCGGGCCAGAAGCCTTACGGATCGGGATCCTTCGGCGAATGGATCGAGGATGAATTCGGTCTTCCCGCCTTCCGCTACACATGCGACCAAACTCACGACCCGCGAGCCGTCACTCAAGTCGGACCCGGCATTCTATCCTCCACCGATCACGTACACCAGGTCGGCAACGACCGCCTCCTCGCCATCGTCTCCAACTATGGCCACGTGCAGGTGCGGCAGGACGAAGGCGCGCCGAAGTTTCTCAACGCGTATTCGCCTGAACGAAGCCAATTCGGTGGGGGCATCGGCTACCTGACCGATGGAACGGAAACGCTGAGCACGTTTTACACGGGCGGCGCGCCGAGCTTCGATCGCGTTTTCGGCGTGGGATACTTTCGCAAGAAAGTCGCCAGCGGCAACTACTCCATCGACCAGGCGATTGTGGCGCCTTTCGGCGACGATCCGGTGCTGATTTCCCAGGCGACCATCGCCAATAATGGACAGTCGCGCGCGAACCTGCGCTGGATCGAGTATTGGGGATGCTACGTCTATCAGTTCTCGTTTCGGTCCTACATCGAACAATTCGGCGGCGGCAACGCGGTGGAACTGCGGCGCAAATTCGGCGATCGGTTTGCGCACTTCTTCGACACCCTGCATGGCGGCGCCGGACTGAGGGAGGACAAACAATTTCCCGGGCGCGATCCCGCAGAAGAGCAATTGTTCCAGCGCATGAAGACGAGCCTGGCGACGCGTCCCAATCCGTTTCTGACGGCTATCGAAGAGCCCGCGCCGGAAGCTTCGTTCGACGATCTGCATCCGCCCGGCACATTTCTGGCTTCATTGGACGCGCCCGCGGATGGGTTCACGACCGACGCGAGGACGTTCTTCGGCGCGGGCGGCGCGGCGCATCCGGCTGGGCTGGCGGGCGCGCTGGACGGCCACCTCGACGGCAGCGGGAGGGAGAGAGGGTTGTTCTTGGAACGGCGCATCGCGCTGGATCCCGGCCAGCAGCATACCCTCTATTTTCTTTACGGCTATCGACCACACCGGGGCGATCCTGGGCCGCTCATAGAGAAATATCGCGGCCGCGCCAATGTGTGGCGCGATTCGAGCCGGCAGTGGAAGAACAAAGGGCTGCGGTTCGAAACCAAAGCCGAGCCATGGGTGAAGCGCGAGACGGCCTGGCATTATTACTACCTGCGGAGCAGCCTCACTTACGACGATTTCTTCAGCGAACACATTCTGTCGCAAGGCGGCATCTATCAATACTCGATGGGATTTCAGGGCGCCGCACGCGACCCGCTGCAACACGCGCTGCCGTTTCTGTTCAGCGATCCGCAAATCGTCAAGGAGATTCTGCGCTACACCCTGAAGGAGGTTCTTCCGAACGGCTCCATCCCGTACGGCATCGTGGGGCACGGCACGATCATGCCGGCTACCTCGGACAACTCCAGCGACATGCCGCTATGGCTGTTGTGGGCGGCCAGCGAGTATGTCCTGGCCACGCGCGATACGGCGTTCCTCGACGAAGAAATCCCCACGTGGCCGCTGAGAGGTCCGGCGGCGGGCAAAGAGACGGCGCGCAAGCTGTTGGCGCGATGTTACAGGCACGTGGTGGAAGATGTAGGCGTGGGCGAGCATGGCGTGATGCGCATGCTCAACGACGACTGGAACGACGCGCTGGTCATGTTCTGGGGGCAGCGCACCATGAAAGAGACGGTAGCGAAGGGCGAGAGCGTCCTGAACTCTGCCATGGCTGCCTGGGTGTTCGACTATTACGCGCAAATGCTGGGCTATGCCGGCGAAGATGCCGCGCCGATCGCGCACGTCCGGCAGCGCGCCGAGGAGAACCGCAAAGCGGCGCGCGCCCAGTGGACCGGCAAATGGCTGCGGCGGGCCTGGCTCGGCCCCACCGTAGGATGGCTGGGCGAAAAAGGTCTGTGGCTCGAGCCGCAGCCGTGGGCCATTCTCGGCGGAGTGACTGACGCGCAACAAACCAGGGAACTGATTGCCACCATGGACGATCTGCTGCGGCGCGATTCTCCGATCGGCGCGATGCAAATGAATAGGAGTCCCGACATCGCGTCGCAAACCATGGCGGAGCCGGGCACGTCGATCAGCGGCGGCATTTGGCCCTCGCTCAACGCCACGCTGGTTTGGGCTTTGGCGCAGGTGAACGGGGAAATGGCCTGGGACGAGTGGAAGAAGAATACTCTGGCGCGGCATGCGGAAGTGTATCCGGACATCTGGTACAACACGTGGAGCGGACCGGACACGCTCAACTCAACGGTGAGCAAGCACCCCGGCGAAACTGTCAACAGCGGTTTTCTGCGCTACACGGATTTTCCCATCGGGAATTTGCATTCGCACGCCTGCACGCTGTACTCGGCGGCCAAGCTGCTGGGCCTCGAATTCACCGAAGAGGGTCTGGATCTGGCGCCGCGCCTGCCACTCGAATCGTATCGCTTAGAGTCGCCGCTGGTGGGAGTGATCAAAGGGCCTGCGGGCTACGAGGGTTGGTACGCACCATCGAAGGCGGGCGAGTGGCGCATCGTTGTTAAGCTGCCGGAGGATGAAGCGCGCCGGTTGACGAAGGCGGAGATCAATGGATCCCGGGTGCGCGCATTGCGATTGGCCGATGGCGGGATCTAGCTCCGCGGCAAGAGCGCGCCTGGGACGCCGTTGCGATGGACCGTGCGGCGAGCATGAAGGCGGCGACTAGTCGAGGCGCTTGAGGCGCTCTCGCGCCCAGTCACGTGCAGACCATTCTGGGCCAAAGCCATTCCCGTAGGAAAAGTACATTTGGCGCCCCATGGAAGGCGTGCTTTCCTTCGGCGAGGTCTTCGCCCACATGGCCGGCGGCACGCTTCCGTATTGCTCGTAAGCCTGGGTGAAGCCACCATCCCGCGCGCGGCGCACGATCTGGCCGTCATCTACATGAAGCCCGAATTCGGCATGCCCGTTGCGGCCGAGACCGTGTTGCGATCCGCCAGATGCCCAATGGCGATTTGGAGAAACACGTCGACTTTTTCGGACATCCGATGACTATGCGAGCTCTGCCGATCCACATGGGCGGCCGACTCGGCGAGCATCTGGGCCAGTCGATCGCCAACGCCCGCATCAACCACATCGTGCCGCCGTGGTCGCAGAAGAAAGGAGTGATCGGAGGTCGTCAGTTTCGCTTGTGGGGCAGTTGGCATCCCGCGCGCCGATTGCAGGTTGAAACTCTGTGCAGCGGATCGCTCGTCATATCGAGATGAATCCGTCGAATGCCGGATTAGTGCCACGCTGGAGGATTTCCGTGGTCCAGCGCTGGGCCGATTAGCAATCGGCCTGCAGGTTGGCAACTGTTGCCAACCTGCCCCACAACCAAACTGACTCACTTCAGCACGGGGTGATATGCGATGCAGTCGATCTCCACCTTCAGGCCGGGCATCGCAAACTGGCACGCCACCGTGGTGCGCGCCGGCTTGTCCACGCCGAAGAATTCGGCGTAGACCTCGTTCATTGCGGCGAAGTCCTTGCCATCGGCCAGAAATACGGAACACTTCACCACGTCCGCCATGGTCGCGCCGCAGCCTTCCAGAATCCGGCTGATGTTCGTCAGCACTAAGCGCGTCTCGTGGCGGATATCGCCCAGCTCCACCTTGTTAGTGGCGGGGTCCACCGGCACCTGCCCCGATACAAAAATGAAATCGCCCGCGCGCACCGCCGGCGAATAAGGCCCACGCGGCGCAGGCACGCCTGGCGGACTCAATCGCTCGATCATCAAAGTCCCTCCGCTTCCAGATACCTTTCCACTTCCATGGCCGCCATGCAGCCTGCGCCCGCGGCCGTAATAGCCTGCTTGTATACGCGGTCCTGCACGTCGCCGGCGTGAAACACACCGGGAATATTGGTCTTGGCACCGCCTTTGGAAAGGATGTAGCCTTCGCGGTCCGTGTCGATCTGCCCCTTGAATACAGCGGTGTTGGGGATGTGTCCGATGGCCACGAAAAAGCCGTCCACATCCTGCTCCCAAACCGCGCCGGTGGCGATGTTCTTCAATCGCACGCCGGTAACCAGGTGCTGGCTGGCGTCAAAAACATCCTCCACCACCGTATTGGTGAGCATCTTGATCTTGGGATTATGTTGCACGCGGTCGAGCATGATCTTGGATGCCCGGAACTGGTCGCGCCGGTGTACCAGGGCTACTTCGGAGCCGAAGCGCGTCAGGAAGTTGGCTTCCTCCATCGCCGAATCGCCGCCGCCCACCACCATGATCTTCTTGCCGCGATAGAAAAAGCCGTCGCAGGTAGCGCAGGAGCTGACCCCGTGGCCAATCAGCTTTTGCTCGTTCTCCAGATCCAGCCAGCGCGCCGACGCGCCCGAGGCGACGATCACCGTGCGCGTCTCGATCCACTCGCCTTCCACGTCGATGCGGAACGGGTGGGATGAAAGCTCGGCGTCCAGGACGTCGCCATGGACATATTCGGCGCCGAAACTCTCGGCCTGCTTCCTGATATTTTCCACCAGGTCGGGGCCGTTGATGCCTTCCGGAAAGCCGGGGAAATTCTCGACCATAGTGGTCATGGACAACTGCCCGCCGGCATGCTTTCCGGAGACTACCAGGGGCTTCAAATTGGCGCGCGCGGCGTAGACGGCCGCCGTGTTTCCGGCGCAGCCGGAGCCTATGATCAGTACGTTTCGCATCTGGGAATTAGATTCTACAATGTAGCACGGGGACGCGCGGGCGTCCGCACAAGTGCCGACGCGGCACACACGAGTGCGTGCGCCACAATGCTGCCATGTTCTACTATGTTTGCATACGCATATGTTCCTACCCGCGGACAAATCCGACGAAGTCGATCTTAAGAAAACCTACGACGCCATCGTAGTAGGCTCCGGCGCAGGAGGCGGCATGGCCGCCCATGTGCTGACCTCGCACGGCATGCAGGTTCTGCTCCTGGAAGCCGGCAAGAAACTCGACATAAACAGAGAATTGAAATCGATGGAGTGGCCTTACGACCACCCCCGCCGCGGCGACATGCCGCCCGATTCGCACGCGCTCTCCGGCCGTGAATACACCATCCGCCAGCCGCCTTACGCCCAAGGATCGCCTTACAAGCACGTCTATTCCTACGTCGAGGACGGCAACGGATCGGATTACGCCAAGGACATCGTAGTCGATGAGAAAGATCATCCCTTCACCGGCACGCAGTACGCCTGGGTGCGCGCGCGCTGCCTGGGCGGCAAGACCAACATCTGGGGGCGCCTGGCGCTGCGCCTTTCGGACTACGATTTCAAGGCCGCCTCGCGCGACGGCTACGGCGAAGACTGGCCCATCTCCTACGCCGACATTTCGCCCTACTACGACAAGGTGGATCTGTATCTCGGCATTTCCGGCCATAAGGAGAATCTGCCCTACCTGCCGGACAGCCTCTTCCAGCGCGCCGTCCGATTGAATCCCGCGGAGGTGAAACTGCGCGAGAGCCTGACCAAGATGGGGCGTGTGCTGACCCCCTATCGCGCGGGCGTGACCACCGACGGGCTCAAGCACAACAAGTACCGCGTCCATTGTTACGGGCGCGGCGCATGCGACCGCCGAGTGGGCGGTTGCGATATCCACGCGGCCTTCGATTCGCCCACCGGGTTGATTTATCCCGCGCTCGAGACTGGCAACCTGACGCTGCGCACCAATGCCACGGTCAACGAAGTCACAGTGGACCAGAACACAGGCAAGGCCAGCGGCGTCTCGTTCATCGATACCGATACGGGCAAGACCTACACAGCCAAGGGCCGCGCGGTGCTGCTGGCGGCCTCCACGCTCGAGTCCGCGCGCCTGCTGCTGCTTTCGAAATCGAGCCTGTATCCGAATGGAATCGGCAACTCCAGCAGCCACGTCGGCCATAATTTTTGCGAACACCTGATGGGGCCGGGTGTTTCCGGGCTGGACAAAGAGCTGGTCGGCAAATCGCGCACGCTGGACGACGGGCGCCCCGGGTCCTACTACGTGGCGCGCTTCCGCAACTTGACGGACCGCAACCCGAAATTCCTGCGCGGCTACGGATTCGAAGGCGGCAGCGGAACCGGCATGTTCCCCGATAACGCCTACGGCACGCCCGGCTTCGGCTCCGCCTACAAGAAAACGGTGCGCGATTATGCCGGCGCCTTCATCGGCATGGGCGGATTCGGCGAGGTGCTGGCGCGCTACGAGAATTACGTGGAACTCGATCCTGAGGTCAAAGACCGGTGGGGCGTGCCGGTGCTGCGCTTCCACATCAAGTTTGGCGACAACGAAAAGAAGATGGCCGAGGATATGGCCGATTCGGCGCGCGAGATGTTCGAAGCCGCGGGCATTGAGGAGATTAGCGTGAATCGCGAGATCCTGACCGAGGGTTATTCCATCCACGAACTGGGCACCGCGCGCATGGGCACGGATCCGAAGAAATCGGTGGTGAATCAGTTTCAGCAGTCGCACGATGTGAAGAACCTGCTGGTGGTGGATGGCAGCACGCACGTGAGCGCGTCGTGCCAGAATCCGACGTGGACGATCATGGCGCTCTGCTGGCGCTCCTGCGATCACTTGGCCGAAGAACTGAAAAAGGGGAATATCTGATGCCTTATGAAATCAATCGCCGCGATTTGATCCGGATCGGCGCGGGCGCGGTGGTGGCGGCTCCCGCGGCATTCGCGGTCGCGGATGCGCCCAAGTTTTTCACGCCCGCCGAGTTTGCCACGCTCGATGAACTGGCGGAGACGATTATCCCGGCCGACGAACACTCGCCGGGCGCGCGCGCCGCGCACGTGGCGGCGTTTATCGATGCGCGCGTCGCCGAAGCCTTCGATGCCAAGGTCCGGGACGACTGGCGCAACGGATTGCAGTTGGTGGACGAGCTGTCCCGCAAGATGCACGGCCATGCGTTCATGGATGCCAGTCCCGAGCAGCGCATCGCGGTGCTCACCCATATGGCGAAGAACGAGATGAACCCCAAGACTCCGGAAGAGGCTTTCTTTGGCGAGTTGAAGCACGCCACGGCGCAGGCCTACTACACGTCGAAAATCGGCATTCACCAGGAGATGGAGTACAAGGGCAATGTGATGCTGGAGAAGTTTGTGGGGTATGAAGTGAAGTGAGCGCCTGCCGTTGTTGAGTGGGATCAAGCAGACGCGGAGCAACCATGCTTCGGAGAGCCCGGCCGCCCCGCATTCGCTCATTCACGCTGTTATAAGTGCGATGCAGTACGCTATTTCTTGCCCTTAACTGCGTGGCCGCGTCCATCCCGCATTTCGTTTCCTTTGAAATGCGCATTATCAACACGCTTTGCGGGATCCGCTTTCTCGCCAGGTCTTGGCGTTGGACCCTTATAGCCGTGTTCCGGATGGAAATGGTTATTGACGTGGCCACGGAAGTCGGCAGGGCCATGGAACCACGGGCCCACGCCAATGAAGACGCCCCCGGTAAACCATTCCGGACCGTAGTAGCCATAGGGAGCACAGGCGTAAGGAGCGGCGTCGTAGTAACCATAGGGACAGTCGGGGGCTACTCCGACGTCGACGGTAACCTGAGCCTGTGCTTTGGGGGCGGTAGCCGTGACGCCGATTCCAGCAACAGCAGCTAACAGTACAAACGTAAATGCGCGCATTAACTTCACCTCGCAAATTCTTAGAGCAAGTGGACTGCTAGTGTAGTGTATCGCACGCTAGGTCACTGCGTTTCACGAATGGTAATAACACGGTTGATGGGGAGATCCTTCTCTACTTGCTCCACTTGTAGCCGACCGGACGGCCAGCGGATTTCGAGGCGGTCGATGCGCCGCGCGTTCGCCAGTCCGAAGTGCAGGCGCAAGTCGCTCTGCGAAAGATAGCTGCCGCCGCTGCGCACCTCGCCGATTTGCGTCAGCCCTCCGGCGGTCAGACGCACGCGCGCTCCGATGGCGCTGCGGTTGGACTTCACACCCACCAGCTTCAACAGCACCCAGTTGCCCGCCGGTCTGCCGCTTTGCTTCAGCAGCGAGGGCGGCTCGTTCTGATTGTTGACCAGTACTTCCACGTTCCCGTCGTTGTCGTAATCGCCAAAGGCTGCGCCGCGCGCGGAATGCTTTTCCAAAATGCCGGGACCGGCCGACTCCGAGATGTCCACGAATTTGCCTTTGCCGATGTTGTGGTATAGAATCGCGCGGTCTTTGTAATGCACGTCGATACCCAGCCGGTCCACTTCCGGAAAGACGTGGCCGTTCACCAGCAGAAGGTCCGGCCATCCGTCGTTATCGAAATCGAAAAAGCCGCAGCCCCAGCCCACGAAGCGGGTATTCAGGGCCATGCCGGCGGCCAGGGTGGCGTCGTCGAACTCGCCGTTGCCGCGATTGCGGTACAGGGTTTCGCGTTCGTCGGAGAAGTTGGAGCGAAAAATATCGGGCCAGCCGTCGCCATCGTAGTCGGCCGCGGCCGCGCCCATGCCGGAGAGGGCGTTGCCGTTGTCGTCGAAGGCGGCGCCGCGCATGGGCGCTTCATCCACGAAGGTGCCATCGCCGCGGTTGATGTAAAGAATCGACGGGGTCTGGTCGCAAGCCACGTAGATATCAGTGAGTCCATCGTGGTTAAAATCTCCGGTTAATACGCCCAGAGCATAATTATGCGCGGGTTTGGCGATGCCGGAGGCTACCGAAACGTCGGTGAAAGTGCCGTCGCCGTTGTTGTGGTAGAGAATGTTGCGGTCGAACGGCAGGCCACGCGGACCGCATGCCACCGGCAAGGTGCGATACCAGCAATAGGCATTTTCCCCGGGCTTGGGCGTAGTTTGAAAATCGAACTGGAGATAGTTGGCGATGAACAGATCCAGGTGGCCGTCGTTGTCGTAATCGAGGAATGCGCAGCCAGTGTTGTAGCGCACGCGGTCCTGCTTCAGTCCGGCTCTTGCGGTGACATCCTCGAAGCCTTGGCCGGCCTTGTTGCGGTACAGGACATTTTGGCCCCAGTAGGTGACTAATAAGTCTGTGTAGCCGTCGTTATCGAAGTCTCCGGCGCAGACGCCCTGGCCCCAGCCGGTGTGTTCGAGGCCCATCTCTTTGGTGACGTCGGCGAATTTGCCGTTTCCGAGGTTGTGGTAGAGCCGGTTGGTGCCGCCTGGACCGGAGACCAGGAAGACGTCGAGCAGGCCGTCGTTGTCATAGTCCAGAAGGGCCGCGCCACTGCCGGTTGTTTCGAGGATGTATTGCTTCGAGTGGCCGCCCCCGTTGGGAAAGGATTGAGTCAGGCCGGCTTGGCGCGCGACATTGTGAAAATCGGCTCCCGACAGGACGGCGCACAGCAAGAATGTGGCGCACGCACTGCCAGGCGTCGGCACAAGTGCCGACGCGGCACGCACGAGTGCGTGCGCCACGTCCATGCCGGTCACTGGGGAGGCGCCTTGTCCCCCAGGCGCTTCAGAAAATCGGTAAACTCGCCCTCGGGCGCCTGCCGCAATTTGTCGAGCACAGCCTGCTGAGCGGCGGCATCCGCGCTGCGCCCGGCGTTGCGGTAAGCTAGCATCAGGCTGTAGTGCGCGGACTCGTTGGCCGGCTGCAGCCGCACCACCTTTTCGAGCAGCGCGATGGCTTCGTCATACTGTTTCGCATCCATACGCGCCCTGGCCACCGCTTGCAGGGCTTCCGCAAAGCCGGGGTCCAGGCTGGCGGCACGCTCGAAGCGCTTGACTGCCGCAGCGGTCTCCTGGCTGGTGAGCAAGATCTGGCCGATCTCGTATTCCGCCACGGCGTCGCTGGGGTTCAGGTTCAGCTCGGCTTCGAATTCGCGCCGCGCCAGCGCCAGGTTTTCCGGCGAATGCGACTGGAGAAGCAGCGCGCGGCCCAAGCGGAAGTGCAGGTCCAGCGCCGCGGGGTTCTTCTCGATAGCCTTGCGATATTCAGCGGCCGCCTCCGCGTAGCGCCCCTGGATTTCGAAGACCTCAGCGGAAATCTGGTTCACCCGATAGGAAGACGGAACCTTCCGATACATCTCGAAAAGTGTGTCGTTCCAGGCTTTCATGTGTAAGCGGGCGGTTTGGTAGAGCACGTCGGCGTCGCCCGGATAGAGGGTCTTCAGGCGTGCCAGAACCGGGAAAGCTTCGTCGTAATGTCCCTGCACCAGATCGCACTGTGACAGGGCGAGTCCGGTCAGACGGCGCAGTTCAGGGTCGGGCGTCTCCGCGAACTGTTTCGCCAAATCGGGAAAGGCTGCGTCACAATGGCCGGCGGCCGCTTGAGCCAGCGCCAGAAACGCGCGACGCTGGGGACTGTCCGCGGCCTTTTGGGGCAAATCCTGCTGCCCGTGCGCGGCCAAAGCGGCCAGCAGCAGGATGGCGCTAATGTCCCGCATCGTCGATCACCAGGTCCAGGCCGCTGAAGCGATGGCGCTCCTTGCCTTCGAAGAAGCGGAAGCTGACCAGCGGCGGCGCGCCCGGTGCGATTGCGCGCGGCGGTGAAAGGCGCTCCGACGCGGGCGTGCCGAATTGCAGCACGCGCCCCGATAAAGCCATTTGGCGGACGAGGGCTTCGCGGGGGGCGCCCGCCAGGAAAAACAATAAGCCAACGGCAAGCATCAGTCCAATTCTACTTGACCCCCAGGTCTAGCGGTGTGAGCGCGCGCTCCTGGCTGCGGATCGCGCTGGTTTCTTCGGCGCTGAGGCGCTCGTGCGCGGCATGCTCGGCGGCCGCTTCTTCCTTCTTGCCCAGGCGCTCGTAGACCCTGGCCAGATGGTAGTGGGGCGTGGGGCTGGCAGGGTTGAGCTCGACGGCCCGCTGAAATTCGCCGGCCGCGCCCGCGAAATCGCG
>Ga0302324_100008875_pt1 | contig 21137 bp, 15 predicted proteins | sample Palsa_T0_1_FD_201949 | JGI IMG/M metagenome (GOLD analysis project Ga0302324, IMG submission 201949) | Peat permafrost microbial communities from Stordalen Mire near Abisko, Sweden - Palsa_T0_1 | ecosystem: Environmental > Terrestrial > Soil > Palsa > Peat permafrost | place: Sweden: Abisko...
CGATCTCGCAAGCCAGTTCGCCGGCGCTTGAGCGGTGGAGGAGGTCGGCGATGCAATGCAGATATTGCGAGCAGAAAATCGCTACGCGCGGCTTCCGGTTCATGCGCCGAAGCTGCCAGCGCATTTCGAGTTGGGCGGCGAGCGGCGTGAAGGCGTGTTCAAACGCGGCGAGATCGTCCTGCGGAGTATCGCCTTCGAGCGCCCACTCGACGCGCATGAAAAATAGCCCCAGTTCGTGGTCCTGGTGCTGGTCGGCGTGGAGGATGTTTGCACTCTGCTCATAGAGCAAGCCGGAAACGAGCGCCACCAGGCCCTTGCGGTCCGGACAGTCAATCAGGAGCACGGCGCGGTCTGTGTCGGGTGGTTGGGCCGGGATGGGGGAAGTGGAAGTCATCGCCTCCAGCTTACCTGAATCACTCCGCGCGGAGGGCCACGGAGGGATCGACGCGCATCGCCTTTCGCGCAGGAATCAGCGTGGCAGCCAGCGCGACCAGGGCCAACAGTGCCGCGACTGCGCCCAGAGTCGCAGGATCATGCGCTCCGACTCCAAACAACAGGCTTTGGAGCAGGCGGCTTAAGGTGAGCGCAACCGCCATCCCGATCAGACCGCCAAATGCGATCAACCGGATGCCTTCCCAGGCGATGAGACGCAGCACGTCCGCGCGATCCGCGCCGAGGGCCATGCGAATGCCGATCTCGTGGGTTCGCTGCGTGGCGAGGAATGCGGTGAGTCCGTAGAGGCCGACCATGGCCATAATTAGGCCAGTCAGGGCAAAAACGCTTAGCAGAACGGCCTGGAACCGCGGGCCATCCGCGAGCCGGTTCACTCGCTGGCTCATGGTTCCGACTTCGACTGGGACGGTGGGGTCGATGGCGGCAATCTGCGAACGGACCCATGGCGTTACGAATTGTGGCGAGCCGGATGTTTGGATCACGAGCGTGGATGATCGGCCCCAGTCTTCGGGTAGATTGCGCCGAAGCCGGTAATATTCCGGCTCATCGCTCTCAGAGAGGCCAGCGTTCTTGACGTTGGCAGCGACGCCGACGACGGTGAACTCGGGCTCGCTCATGCCGGGATGGATGTGTTGGCCAATCGGGTTCTGCCCAGGAAAGAGACGATCCGCGAGAAGTTTGCTGAGAATCATCAGATTCTGCGTGGAATGGCTGTCTTGTTCGTTGAAATCGCGGCCTCGCTCGATCGGAATCTCAAGCGCGCGAAAATACTCGGGACTTACCAATCGCCAGGCAACCATGCCCCCGGTGCCTCCCGCGCCGTCGGCAGCGCCTGCCGGTTGTGGCCGACCGGTTACGATCATGCGTTGGAAGACCATCTCCTGGTGAGGGCCGGCGGGCGGCAGCGAGTCACTGACGGCCACGGTTGTCACGCCAGGCAGGCGCCGCAGACCTGTCTGCGCATCCAGGAAGAACTGCATTTGTTGCTGGCCGGTCGAGTAACGTTCGCGGTTCAACTCAATGGTGGCGGTCAGGACGGAGTTGGTATGGATGCCGAGATCCTGGCGCTGCATGTTCCAAAAGCTGCGCACCAGCAGGCTGGAGGCGGAGAGCAGGATCAGGCTTACGGCGATCTGTGTAGCCACGGACGCGCGGCGCAGCCACGCGCTGCTGCCGGAGTTGGAGGCGCGCGCAGTGGCGGCCAAAGAACGTGGCCGCTGAAGAGCGGCGAGTGTTCCAAAGAAAAGTCCGCAGAGAATGGCCAATGCGGCGGTAAAGACGGCGATGCGGAGATTCAACCGGGTCTGCTCCAATAACGGCAAGCCAGCCGGCGCGATGTCTACGAAGACACGTACCAGTATTTCAGCGACTGCCCAGCCGGCTGCCGCGCCAACCAGCGAAAGAAGCAGCGCCTCGGTCAACGTTTGGCGCGCCAGACGGCCTCGGCTGGCCCCCAGGGCGGAGCGCACGGCAAGCTCGCGTTCGCGGGAGACTGCCCGCGCCAGCATCAATCCGGAGACGTTGCCGCAGCCTATGAGCAGCACTGCCAGCACAGCGCCCAGCAGCACCCAAGCGGTCAGACGCACATGGTGCATCTGCCGGTCGCGAATGGAGCGCACGCGCAGATGCACCTCGCTACGGAAGCCCGGAGGCGCAAGCGAGAGGGAGTATTGAAACAGCGGTTCGAGAGCGGCCTGCGCGTGGGGGATCGTCTCGCCTGGCTTGAGCCGCGCAAAAGCATACATCACATGTTCAGGGGCGGATTTGCGCTCGGCTGCCTCGTTCAACGCCTGCGGAAGAACCACGTCGGCGGCTTCGAGCGTGGGCATTTCAAAGTCTTTGGGCAGAACGCCGATCACGCGCGTCTCGGTACCATCGATGTCGATGAGTTGGTTGAGAACGCCGGGATTTGCGCCGTAGCGGCTTCGCCATAGGCCGTAACTGATGAGGGCAGCTTTGGGGCCGTTTGGACGATCTTCTTCCGGCAGGAAATTGCGGCCGAGCAGCGGAGCGACGCCGAGCGTGGGTAGAAAATTTGCCTCGACCCTGGCGCAACTCAGGCGCGCTGGGCTTCGTTCCGTGAGATCGCATGGCGTGACGCCGATTTCTGAGGTAATTGCCTCGAAGGGCTTCTGATTGTCGCGCCAGACGAAGTACGAGCCGCCCAGCATAAACTCCTCGGGAACGATGGGCGCGACCAAGCCGACGGAAACCAGGCGGCCGTCGTGCGCGTAAGGCAATGGGCGGAAGAGGATGCGGTCGACCACGCTGAAGACTGCTGTGGTGGCGCCGATGCCCAGCGCCAGCGTGGCGATGATTGTGATCGTGAAGGCAGGATTGCGGCGAAAGCCACGGATGGCGTAGCGCACGTCCTGTATGAGTGTTTCGAGAAACCAGATGGGACGCTGGCGGTAGGTCTCTTCCCTCGTTTGCTCCACACCGCCAAACTCAAGGATTGCCTGCCTTCGCGCCTCGGCTGCGGAGACGCCGGTGCGGGACTGGATCAGCCGCGCGGACATCGCGATATGGAACTGCAGCTCTTCGTCGAGCTGGGCTTTGCGGCCACGGGCGAAGATCGCTCGAACGCGCTGCATGAGCGGATTGAAAACGGCACGAATCCCGGTGTTCATCGTGTTTCACCTCAATCGTTATTCGTTCCGCAGCGCCACGGCCGGATCGACCCGCATGGCGGTTCGCGCCGGAATGAGCGTGGCGAGCAATGCCACGCACATAAGCAGAAGCCCTACGCCGACAAACGTTGCCGGATCGCGCGGTCCGACGCTGAAGAGCAGACTGCGTAGGAAGTGCGTGAGAGCCAGCGCGGCGCACAGGCCGACCGCACCGCCCAGGAGAATCAGGCGAAGGCCTTCGAGCGCAATCCAGCGCAGAATGTCGATTCGGTCTGCGCCGAGCGCCATGCGGATGCCAATCTCCTGCGTTCGCTGCACAGCCAGATACGCTGTAAGCCCGTAAAGGCCGACCACGGCCATGACCAGGCCAGTCAAGGCAAAGAAACCAAGCAGGGATGTTTCAAAACGAGGCCGATCCGCGAGTTTGCTCAATTGCCCAGCAAGCGTGTCGATCTTGACCGGAACGGTGGGAGCAATCTGCGCAATCTGCGCGCGAATCCAGACTGCCGTGCTGTGTGTAGAAAGCTCGGTCGAGATCACCATCATCGGCACCGGCGATCCCCAATCGGAAGGAATGTTGCGGCGCAGCCAGTAGACTTCCGGCAGATCCGGATCGGTGAGGCCGCCGTTTCTTACGTTTTCCGCCACGCCGACCACCGTGGCCCATGTGCCATCGGAACCCATGCTGATACGCCGGCCAATCACATCTTTGGCTGCATTCTTGCCTGCGATCATGCGCTCGGCCGCAAGCCTGCTCAGAATCAGGAATTGCTGCTTTGAATCCCGCTCTTTTTCCGTGAAATTTTGCCCCAGAACGATGGGAATTTGCAGTGCGCGGAAATAATCGGGCGTTACGCTGCGAAAGCGGACCGAGCCGCCACTGCCTTGCTCTGGTGCGGGTTGCCCCACGACCGCAAAGTCGGCAAATCGCCGCGCGTTCTGGAAGCCTCCTCCGGGCGGCAGCGACTCGCTCCAACCTACGGCGCGCACTCCCGGCAGACGCCGCACGGCAGCCTCGGCCTGCGCGTAAATCTCCGCATGGCGCGGACCATTGCGGCTGACCATCCCGACAACGGGAGTATCGTGGAAATCCGGCAGCGCCATACGCACCGTCAGCACACCTCCCGGCTCCAGGCCCAGATTTTGCTGTTCGATGTTTTGAAAGCTCCTGAGCAGCAGCGCGGCGCCTGAAAGCAGAATCATGCTGATTGCGAGCTGCCCGGCGACCATCAGCCGGCGCAGGCCATGTTTGCCGAATAACCCTACTGCAAACCGGGCTCCTCCACGCGCGGCAAAAGCCAGACTGTGCGGCCTCTGCCAGGCAGGGATGAGCCCGATCGCGAGGCCGGAAGCCAGCGCCAACACTACGGTAAATCCGGCAATGCGCAGATCGATGCGCGCTTTTTCCAGAAACGGGACGCCGGTCGGCGCCATCGCCACGAAAATGCGAAGTAAGCCGGCCGCGAGCGCCAGCCCAGCCGCGGCGGCTGTACATGAGAGCAAGAGAGACTCCGTAAGCCCCTGACCCATGAGGCGCAGCCGGCTTGCGCCCAACGCTGAACGCACCGCTAACTCCCGTTCTCGCGCTGCTCCCCGCGCCATCGCAAGGCTGGCCACGTTGGCGCAGGCGATCAGCAGCAATGCCGCTCCCGAACCGAGCAGCACCCATGCCGCCAACTGCACATCCTGCGTCTGGCGATCGCGCAGGGAACGAATGCTGAGGTGAAAATCCTTGCGAATCGGCGCAGGAATGAAGGTCTCCTGCGTATGCCGGAAGAGCGGTTCCATCTGGGCGGTGGCCTGCGTGACGCTCAGGCCCGGGCGCAAACGCGCGAAGGTTCGCATCGGCTGCCCGATTCCGTTATTCTTCGAGGCCTGTTGCGCGGCGGGCACCAGCGCCAGTGGAAAGAAAACATCCGCGTCCTGCAAGGTGGGAAGTTCAAATCCCTGAGGCAAAACGCCAATCACCCGCGCGGGTGTTCCGTCCACGTCGATCTGCCGCTCCAGAATGCTGCGATCAAGTCCGAAATGGCTCTTCCACAATCCGTAAGAGATCAACGCGACGTTCGGTCCGCCCGGCCTATCCTCTTCCGGAAGAAAGTTGCGGCCGAAAGCTGGCGCGATGCCCAAAAGCGGCAGAAAACCGGCCTGAAAATGGACGCAATTGAGCTGCGATGGATTGGACTCCACCAGATTGCAGGCATATGGATTGGTGCCCTGGGCAGCCATGGCCACAAACGGCTTCTGATTGTCATGCCATTCGTAGTAGAAGCCACCTACCATGAACTCCTGTTTTTCGAGTGATTGCACCAAACCGATCGAAACCAGGCGGTCCGCGTCCGCATAGGGAAGCGCGCGAAAGAGAATTCGGTCCGAGACGCTGAAAACTGCCGTGGTCGCGCCGATGCCGAGCGCCAGCGTGGCGATCACTGTCACAGCCAAGGCGGGGTCGCGCCGGAAGCCGCGGACGGCGTAGCGCGCATCCTGGGGCAGCGTTTCAAGAAGCCAACTCGGGCGCTGCCGGTAAGTATCCTCGTGTGTCTGCGCTACGCCGCCAAACTCCACCAGCGCCCGTCTGCGCGCTTCGCGGTGCGTCATGCCGGCAGCCAGATTGACCTCGATTTCGCGATCCACATGGAATTGGAGCTCTTCGCCTAACTCACCGGCTGGACGGCGGCGGAAGAAAAACCTGGTGCGGCTCAGAAACTCGTGGAAGCTCATGAAGCAGCCTCTCCGAGCACCAGCCCAATCGCCGCGGCCATCCGGTCCCATTGCGCGAGTTCTTCCGCCAACTGCTTACGACCGGCCGCGGTCAGCGAATAGAACTTCGCGCGGCGGTTGTTCTCGGAGCTGGCCCACTCCGACTGAATCCAGCCCCGATACTCCAGCCGATGAAGCGCCGGGTAGAGCGACCCCTGGCCGATCTGCAACGCATCTTTGGAGAGCTGCTGGATGCGCTGCGCCACGCCCCAGCCATGCATCGGCTCGAGGGCAAGCGTCTTCAGGATCAGCAGGTCCAATGTACCTTGCAGCAATTCCTTCGGCGACGAATTACCGGCGGATTTATCCGACATTTTCCCCTCGACTATCGACAAGAAAGAAGTAACGCGTTCTCTTGTCGATTGTCAAGGGGAAGATCAATCTCCCGAACTCGCGCGAGCCGGATTTTCCCGATCACATCCGCGGTTGCGAAGGCGGATGCGAGGCCAACTGCTCGCGCAGGCTTCCAGCAAGGTCGGCCACCACGCGCAGCTTTTCCTTGAGCGGCTGCGTAAGTTCGCGATCCGCCAGGGCCAGTTGCGAGTGCAGCAAAAGGCCGGCGACAGTTGATTTGAGCTCGCTATCGATGGCGGCGGCAGCGGCCTCGCGGGCCAGAGCGCGTTCCCGCTCCCGCCGGTTGAGCGCCATGCGAATCTCCCGCGCCAGCCGCTGCGCCCCGGAGATGGCGAAGTTCAACTGCACCGGAATCGCCAGACCGGCATTCTCCCAGATCAGTTCGGCACCCGGTGCGTCGGTGTCGATAATCGCCTCATCGACTACCACCGCCGCAAATTCGGTCCGCTTCAGCGCCCCAATCGCCGCTTTCCGGCCCTGCGCCACCTCGCATCCTTCACAATCGGGTCCAAGCAATTTCGCCAGAATCGCTGCGCAATTCTCCGCGCCTTCCATCCCCGTCACCATCAAAATCTTCATGATTGCCCCCGTTTTTTTGCCCGGATAGTCGCTCTCCGAGCCGGTTTTCGAGCAAAATTTGCGTACGGAATCCTGCGCCCTGCCATGGGCAACCTGAATTTCAGGAGAATTGAGAGGTAAGCTTATTCCTCGAGCAGAGGGTCGAGAACGCCGTATTCCTTTAGCTTGCGATAGAGCGTGGTCTTGCCGATGCCCAGCAATTTCGCCGCCAGCAGCTTGTCGCCGTTCAGTTTCCGAATCGCGGTGAGGATGGCTTGCCGCTCCAGCTCCGCCAGCGGCACCACGTCGGCTGACTGTTGCGCCGGCTGGGACTCGACCGTCACCGCCACGCGATGCGCGTCCAACCCTTGCTGTTGCAACTGGGTGGGCAAGTCGCCCAACTCCAGCACCGGCCCCGACGAAAGAGCGCAGGCGCGCTCCAGGCAATTCTCCAACTCCCGGACATTGCCTGGCCAGTCGTGACGCAGCATCGTCCGCAAAGCTTCGTCGCTCAACGTGTACTTGCGCGGCTGACCTTTCGAGAGCCGGTCGAGAAAATGCGCCGTCAGCAGCGGTATATCTTCGCGGCGGTCGCGCAGAGCGGGAAGGCGCAGGTTCACCACGTTCAGCCGGTAGAAAAGATCCTTGCGGAAGCTGCCCTTTTCGACCATCGACGCCAGATCGCGGTTGGTTGCGGCCACAATTCGCGCATTGATCGGCACTCGATGGGTCGCCCCCACGGGCCGCACTTCCTTTTCCTGCAAGGCCCGCAGCAGCTTGGCCTGCAAATCCAGGGTCAGTTCGCCGATCTCATCCAGAAAGACGGTGCCGCCCTCGGCGGTCACAAACAGCCCGTCTTTGGATTTGTTGGCCCCGGTAAACGCACCCTTCACGTAGCCGAAAAGCTCGCTCTCGATCAGCGTCGGCACCAGCGAGCCGCAATCGACCGGCAAGAATGGCTTATAGGCATTGGGGCCGTAGGCGTGAATGGTGCGCGCCACCAGCTCCTTGCCCGTCCCGCTCTCCCCCAGCACCAATACCGGGTGCGTGCTCTGCGCGACTTTGGAGAGAATGCGGTAGAGCTTCTCCATCTCCGCCGAGCGCCCGATCATCGAGCCCAGCCCCTGGCTCAACCGCAGCCGCTCCCGCAACTGCCGGCTTTCGGCGTCCACTGTCACGGTCGAGGAAGCCCGCTCCAGCACCGCAGAAAGCTCATCCACGGCGAACGGCTTTGTGAGGTAATCGGCCGCGCCGCGCCGCATGGCTTCGACCGCCGCATTGACCGAGCTGGAAGCGGTCATCGCGATCACCGCCGTGGCCGGATGCAGCACCTTCACCTCGGAGACCAGCTCCAGCACCTGATGGCCCTGATAGGGCAGGTTCACCAGCAGGATATCCACCGCGTGGCCGCGCAGCAGGCTGCGCGCCTGAGTAATATCCGCCGTTGCCTGCACCGCATAGCCCAGAGACGAGGCAATTTCAGCGCAGGCCGAGCGCACTGCCGGGTCGGCGTCGAAGACCAGCAAATGCATGCGCACTGCGGGCAATCTGGTGCTTCGAGACTCTAGTCCTTGTACCGATTCGGGAATTTGGGGGAGATAATCCATGATGGTTGAGTGGAAGACTGTTTCGAGCATTGTATCCGCCTTTCGGTGACTTTGCTGCAAGAACCTTCGCCGTTACCTGCGCCGGCAATCCTTGACACTGCCGCGAGGATGAAATCTTCCTCGGAGAACCACCTTCCGCCTATGTCTCAGGGCCTTCTCTCAAGCCTTTGCTGGCCTTGGGGAGCGGAAACTCGATCAGAAAAACGGCTCCATGCGTCGCGAAGCGCTCCGCAGGATCGGACCCCGTATCAGCCATCCGGTTCGCCGCCCAGACCGCGCCGCCGGCCGCCGCCGTCAGCGAACGGACAATCGAGAGTCCCAGTCCGCGATGCTGCACCGGCCACGCGCCCACAGGCGCGTTGCGTTCCGGATGCAGCCTGAAATGGGTGCTGTAACCCGGCGAAAAGATCGACTCCAGCGCGTGTTCGGGAATTCCCGGCCCATTGTCGGTAAAACTCAGGGTCAAGAACTCGGAGCCCTCTTCGAGCTCGATCTGCAGATGGCCTCCCTCTGGCATCGCCTCCGCCGCATTGCGGGCCAGGTTCACCAGAACTCGCGTCAAATCGTCGCCGGTCATGGCAATCGGGCAAGCACCTCCCCGGAACGTCATCTCCAGAGTCACCGCGTGGCCCACCATCGCGGCCAGCAGATTGCGGTTGGCGTTGAGTTCCCCGGCCAGGTTCTCGACCTGCGTTCCGGAGGTAAAAACCCGCCGCGCGCCGCTTCGAGCCAGACTCTCCGGCCATGATCCAGCCGCCCCATCTCGCTGCGGCGGTACGCCCTCCGGAGAAGCGGAAAGCTTGCAGTCCGGTTGCCAGCGGGAACGCAGACGCGCCATCGGAGGAAGCGCGGAAGGCGTACGCCCCAATCTGGGCGGATAAGAGGATGCCTCGCCGAGGTTGTCGAGCTGCGACAGGCCCTCAAGCAAACGGCGGTTGACCGCCCCGATGCGGCGCAACTCTCCAGCGTAATGATGAAACGGCGTGGAGAGCACCCCAGGCTCTTCCAACAGGTCGCAGTAAAGCTCCAGCACCGAAACCATATTCCGCGCGTCGTGGATCAGAGCGCAGAGGTGCGCGGGAAGACTGCCGGGAGCAGCGCTCCGATTCCTGGGCCGCAACTCGGTCACCGGTGAAAGCACCGGCCCGTCCGCAATTCCGTCCGAACCTCCATACTCCGCTCCCAATCCAGAGTTCCCCTCGGCCACCATCTCAAACCACCGCGGGGGGCCAGGCATCGAAACCGATCCCGGTTCCACGCGAGTCCGATATCCTTCCGGCATCGGCCGGCCATCTGCTTGCGGCATAGTTGCTCTCCTTCTTCCCCTTCCGGTCCGGTTTCCCGCCTAACTCAGAGGTACGAATGCAAGAGTCCCTCAGGCGGCCCGCTTATCCTCTCGATTACTTCCGCAAATCATTGCCCGGTGACAGTCAATTGATGGGAGCTATCGATGTGAGTGCATTTTGTGGCCTCCCGCCTAGCATTTCTCGTGCCAAAGTAGAACGCATTTGTTCAGTTCCCGATAAGGAATGAGCCCGGCTCAACTTTCCGCAATTGCTTCCAATGACCAAAGGCTATCCATCGTTCTCAAACGGAAAACCTCGATCCGTCGGCAAATTCGTATCTCGCTTAACCACGCTCGACCTGACCTGAACTGAACTGAACTGACTTGAACTGAACTGACATGCCCGATTTAGAACGAGTTACTTACTGCTCCCGATTCCGAATTGGCCGTTGCCTGCTTCCGGCTCACTTCTCTGTCCGCCGCAACGGTGCCCCCATGGCCGGTTCCCGTACAATCAACCTATGAGCAACCCCTCCCAAAATCGGGTTTTCTTTCGCCACGACGGCCGCGCCACCGACGCCCTTCGCCCCTTGACCCTTGAGCCGGGCTTTGTCCGCACCGCCGAGGGTTCTGTCCTGATTTCGGTCGGCCACACTCGCGTGCTGTGCAATGCCACCATCGAAAACGGCGTTCCCGGCTGGCTGCGCAACTCCGGCCGCGGCTGGGTGACGGCCGAATACGCCATGCTCCCGCGCTCCACCGTCACCCGCACGGCACGCGAGAGCGAACGGGGCAAGATTGGTGGCCGCACGCACGAAATCCAGCGCCTGATCGGCCGCAGCCTGCGCTCGGTGGTCGACATGCAGGCTCTGGGCGAACGCACCGTCATCCTCGACTGCGACGTCATCCAGGCCGACGGCGGCACGCGCACGGCGGCTATCACGGGCGCGTGCGTGGCGCTCGCCATCGCGCTCGATGCTCTGGTCAAAGCCGGAGCTCTGCCCAAGTCGCCCATGAAACAACTCATCGCCGCGACCTCCGTCGGCATCGTCGAAGGCACTCCGCTGCTCGATCTTTGCTACGAAGAGGACTCGCAGGCTGAGGTCGATATGAATGTGGTTGAAACTGCCGACGGCGGCCTGGTCGAGACTCAGGCGACGGCGGAAAAGGGGAGCTACTCGCGGGCGCAACTCAACGGTCTGCTGGATCTGGCGGAAGGCGGCCTGAAATCTATCTCCGCGGCGCAAAGGGCGGTTCTCGGCTGGAATTGACGAGTCGCATTCCAACCGCAGTTCGCTCTGCTCCCGGGAACGCAATCCGGACCGTATGAGTCTGCGAGGGAGTTTCAGGAAATCGAAGCATTCGTTCGTGGCAAGGTTCCCGGCTAACGGCACTTTTCGCCCTCCAGGCAGGACGGGGAAAAGAATGCAGCCCAGCAAGGACGGCCCGCTGAGGGCCTTCCCAAAATAGAAGGCAATCCGGCGGCGAGTCTATGGATTCCGGCTCGCCTGTTCCAGGTTCTTATGCCGGCGAGGGTGGCGTTACAGTCCCGCGCCGACTTGCTTGGTACATGATTCGATTGAGGCCATTGTCTTAAAAGCACCCAAGAAAAACAATATAACTAAAGGGCAGTGTATTCCAGTAAGTTACTTGTGTCCTTAAACGAAATATATTCCTACGACAAATAAGTCGTACAGATCGCTCTCAGACGCAGAGAAATCGGTGAAACCGGGCTGGCTCTCAGCCCACATGCAGAATTGCCGCCAGCAGCAGCGTTCCGAGCAATCCGGTGATTGAGAGCACCGACTCCATTACCGTCCAGGTCTTCAGAGTTTCACCGACTTCCAGGCCGAAGAATTCCTTCGCCATCCAGAAGCCGGGATCGTTCACATGCGAGAAGCCTAGCGAACCGGCGCCGGTAGCCAGCACCATCAGCTCGGGACCGAATCCCGCGCCCATACTGAGTGCGACGGGCGCCAGAATTCCCGAAGTCACCGCCATGGCAACGGTGGCCGAGCCGACCGCGACTCGCACTGTTGCCGCCAGCATCCAGGCCAAGAGCAGCGGGGAGAGATGCACGCCGTGGGCGAGCTGGATGACCGCCTGCGCCGCGCCGGAATCGCTGAGGATGCGGCTCAGCCCTCCGGCTGCGGCCAGAATCATCAGGATTCCGGCAATCGGCCCAAAGCTCTCGCCGCTCAGCCGCAGCGTCTCTTTCGGTGTCCAGCCGCTCACCTGGCCGAGCAGCATCTGCGCGACGAGCACGGCCGCGAGCAGCGCCACTGCAGGGTCGCCGAGCAGATGCAAAACCGCATTCATCGCACCAAGATTCCCATGGGGATTGAGGAGTGAATCGGCCCAACTGCCCAGAAAGATCAGCAACACCGGCAGCAGCAGCGCGATAGCCGACGCAACCACCAGCCCGCGCCCGTGCTGCGGCGCCGCCGCGGAGTCTGAAGCATATTCGTCCACCAGCGAATGGGCCTGCTCCGCTGGGGCAACGAGCGGCGTCTTGCGTCGCGCGTCGAGCCGCCCGAAGAGCCAGGAGCAGCCCAGTCCTGTGGACATGGCTGCGGGCAACCCAGCCGCGACACCCAGCAGAATCGTCTTTCCCACATCGGCATGGTACTGGGCTACGGCCAGCATCGCGGCCGGATGCGGCGGAATCAGCCCATGCACGATCGACAGCCCGGCCAGCGTCGGCACGCCCGCGGTCATTGCCGATTTGCCGCTCTGCCGAGCTACCGAGACGATAATCGGCATCAGCAGGACCAGACCAACTTCAAAGAAGACGGGAAAGCCAACCAGCATGCCCATCAACACCATGGCGACGGGCAGCGCCCACGGTCCGCAGCGGTTGGCCGTCTCGACCAGCCCCGCGCCCACTGCTGCCGCGCCGCCCGAGCTCGCGAGCAGATGGCCGAGGATGGCTCCCAGTCCCAGCACCAGCGCCACATGGCCCAGCAGATTGCCCGCGCCAGTTGCAATCGACGCTGGAATGCTGCCGAGCGGCATTCCGGAAACGCAGCCCAGAGCAATTGCCGCCAGCAGAATGGCGAGCGCCGGATGCAGCTTTACGCGCAGGATGAGCAGCATCAGGAAGCCGATAGCGGCAGCCGTCGAGAGCAGCAGATAATTCGCGTGGGAAAGCAGCAACGGCCAGCCTCATTGGAGCGGGATGCGGTCAGCCGTCAGTATATCGGGGCACGCTTGCGCTCAGCGCTTGCCCCAGCGCGCCGCCAGCGCAGCGAGCTTGTCTTCCATGGTTTGCGGTGGGGGAGCCTGCGGCTTGACCGGCGCGGCGCTTCGATTGTTCGCGGCGTTCTCCGGCCGTTTTCCAACACGCGGAGCAGCCTCCAGCAATGCCTTGATCGAGAGCGAAACACGTTTCGTGCGCGCATCGGCGCTCAGCACCTTCACCTTGACGATCTGCCCCGCTTTCACGGCTTCCGAAGGATCTTTAATGAACTTGTTCGAGAGCTCGCTGATATGCACCAGACCGTCCTGATGCACTCCGACATCGACGAAGGCGCCGAAGCGGGTCACGTTGGTGACTACACCTTCCAGCACCATCCCCGGTTCCAGATCGGAGATCTCATGGACCGATTCGAGAAAGCTAGGAGCTACGAACTTATCGCGGGGATCGCGGCCCGGCTTACGCAACTCCTCCAGAATGTCGGAAAGCGTAAAGCTTCCCGCCTGAATCTTGCCGGCATCGACCTTCTTCAGCAACTCGGGTTGTTGAATGATGCCTTCAATCGGGCTACCGGCAATGCGCGCAATCTGCTCCACGAGTGCGTAGGACTCGGGATGCACGGCCGTCGAATCAAGAGGATTGACGCCGCCGCGAATACGCAGAAATCCCGCTGCCTGCTCGAAGGTCTTGGGACCCACGCCCGTCACCTGCTTGAGCTCCTCGCGGGAGACGAAGCGGCCGTTCTTGTCGCGATGCGCGATGATGTTCAGCGCGGTACGCTCGCTGATGCCGGCCACGTAGCGCAGCAGCGCCCATGAAGCGGTGTTCAGATCGACGCCGACGCGGTTCACGCAGCTCTCGATCACCTGGCCGAGCGACTCCTGCAACTGCCGCTGGTCCACGTCGTGCTGGTATTGGCCTACGCCGATTGCCTTGGGATCGACCTTGACGAGCTCCGCGAGCGGGTCCTGCAAGCGGCGCGCGATGGAAATGGCTCCGCGTACGGTCAGATCCAGATCGGGAAACTCCTGCCGCGCCAAATCGGACGCCGAATAGACGCTTGCGCCCGACTCACTGACCGTTACGGTGAAGATGTCCTTCAGTTCCTTTTCGCGCAGAAACTCCCGCACCAGCGCATCGGTCTCGCGCGAAGCCGTGCCGTTGCCGATGGCAATGGCGCGGCAATTGTGCTGGCCGAGGAAGCGAAAAAGCGTAGCTTTCGCTGCATCTGTATTGCCCTTGCCGGTGTGCGGATAAATCACGTCGTGCGCGAGAAACTTGCCTGTCTCATCGACCACGGCGATTTTGCAGCCGGTGCGTAGCCCAGGGTCGATTCCAAGCACTGCAATCGGGCCGGCTGGAGGAGCCAACAGCAGGTTGTGGAGGTTCTCGCGGAAGACCTGAATCGCTTCGAGATCGGAGCGGCGCTTCAGCTCCAGCCTGACCTCGGCCTGGATCGATGAATTCAAGAGCCGCGACCAACTGTCGTCGATGGCCCGCTCCAGTTGCGGGGTCCAGTCGCCCTTGGCCTTGAGCACGCGCGAGCGCAGCATCGAGGTCGCGCGCTCGGCGTCGGTTTCGATCAGGAAATAGAGCACATTCTCGGTCTCGCCGCGCCGAATCGCCAGCATCCGGTGCGACGGAATCGTCTTCACCGGCTCGCGATACTCGTAATACATCTTGAATTTTTCCTGCTCGTCGACGGCGTCCGCAGCCTTCTTCGACGTAACCACGCCTTCGTCGAAGACCCACTGACGGAGCATCTTGCGCAGATCGGCATCTTCGCTCACACGCTCGGCGACAATGTGGCGCGCGCCTTCGAGAGCCGCATCTATGCTGGATACGCCTTTTTCTTCGCTGACAAAATCGGCTGCCAGAGCGGCGAGCCCAGCCTGGCGCGGCTGCTGCTCCCAGAGATAGTCGGCCAACGGCTCCAGTCCTTGCTCGCGCGCAATCGTAGCCTTGGTGCGGCGCTTGGGCTTGTAGGGCAGATACAGATCCTCAAGCACGGCGCGGTCCAGCGTGGCCTCGATCTTGGCCTTCAGGTCGTCCGTGAGCTTGCCCTGCCCGGCGATCGTCTCAAGCACGGTCTGCTTGCGCGCAACGAGTTCGCGGAAGTAGGCAAGCTGCTCTTCAATGGCGCGAATTTGCACCTCGTCCAGATTGCCCGTGGCCTCTTTGCGGTAGCGGGCGATGAAGGGCACCGTTCCGCCCTCGTCCAGCAGCTCGATGACGGCTACCAAGCCGCGCAGGGGAAGGTTCAGTTGTTGAGAAATATGCAGCAGAATTTCGGGAGAGAGAGGTTGCGGAGTCGCCATACTCTCTCCAGTTTACCGGCTCAGGCTGAGGAAATTGCGGACCACGTCGAATCAGGCGGGGTCAGATCGCCGCAAGAAGCCTCTCGGCCTTCGTTAGCTTGTCGTTGACGCGCAATGCCTGTGCCCTCGCCAGTTCCTGAAGGCTGCCAATCGTCTCAAATAACACGTCGCGCTGTTCCCCGATGTACGTGAAGCGCAAAATGCCATTGGCATTGAACGTTTGCAACGTAGGGCTTCCGGGAGTGCTGCCGACAACGCCGGCGGTATATCGACCTTGAACAGCCTCGTTCAAGATCACTTCTTGCGACTCGTCGAGAACTTTAAAGCTGCAGATCCCATCTTTCACCTGGACGACAAATGCTAAACCTCCATCAGGCAAGGAAGTCACAAATTGTCCGTCCTCAAACCCGGTTGTCCATCGCAGCTTGCCTTGCTTTGATTTGATCGTGAGCTGACCGATTAGACGCAAGGCACGATCCTCCTGGGAACCGAGCGGCGACGAATCTTCGATTTCGCTCTCGGAGCGCAAAGAACCATCGCTCAGGTTCGGGCTTGCCTGTTGAGGAGCCTTCCCTTCTCCCGCGACTTTACTTACGAATCCAAACCATGAGCGGCTACTCATCGGAAGCTCCTTTCTCGGCGGCGAATCGCAAATCACCCCACTGCCCAGATAGCTCTTCCAGTATCGCACCGGTAATCTTAAGCAGTCGAATTCTTTCAGGATTTGTGAGGGGAGCCGAGGCAGGGTTCAATCCATCGGCAACGAGTTTCAGCGCCAATTGTTTCGATTCCAGCACGGCTAAGCGCCCCAGAAATGGTTTGTGGCGGCCGAGAGCCGCCGCGAGTTCAGAGCGCAAGTCTGAAGTCCGGAGTCTCGCTTCCCGCAAACTGCCATTCTCGACATACCCATGGATATCCTTAGCGAGACGAGCTAGGGAGTGGAAGTCACCTTCGGCGTTGTGCCGTTGGACACTCCTTTCAGCTCTTTCAGCGGCCCTCTTAGCACCCGTCGCTGCGAGAAAGGCGAGGCAGGTCAGAATCAGCCCAAAGGTCCCTACTCCAAAATTGGTCTAGTCAAACCAATCTCGCTGTATCGGTGCCATTGGAGTCATGCGAGGAATCATATAACAGCGATATAGAAAGTCAATTCCGATCAGGTCAACGCGCAGCAGCCAGCCGCGCGAGATTTGCCCGCGCCTGCGCATGATCCGGCTGGAGCTTGAGCGCGTGCTCGAAATCTCCACGCGCGGCCGCGGTCTTGCCCGTTCGCGCCTCCAGCACTCCCAGATTGTTCCAGCCATCGGCGTCGTCCGGAGCCAGCTTCAATGCTGCCTGCTGCTCGACGATGGCCGGCTCAAGCTTGCCCGCTTGGCCGAGCACCTGCGCCAGTTCGGAATACACCGCTGCGTATTCCGGCTTGAGCCGAGCCGTCTCGCGCAACTCCTTCTCCGCGCCATCCAGATCGCCTGCCTGTGCATCGGCCCGCGCCAGCAGCTCATGCGCATCGGCATCGTCCGGACAAGCCACCAACTCCGCCTCCAGCTCGGTCTTCGCAGCCGCGAGTTCTTCATGCCGCAAGTCCAGACTCGCCAGATCGAAGCGCGCATCGCAAACCTGCTGCTTCTCAGCCGCCGGGGACCCCACCGCCTGCTGCAGCGCCGCCCGCGCCCCTTGCCAATCCCCTGCGCCATCCAGCGCTGCGCCCAGCGCCGTCAGCGTCTCCGCATCTCCTGGAGCGAGCTTGAGAACCTGCTGAAACTCCGGCACCGCCTCCGCAAACTTCCCTTCACCTGCGAACGCCGCTGCCAGGTTGTAGAGGCTGACGCGGTCATTCGGCGTGTGGCGCAGCCGGTTCCGCATCCACGCCTCTTCCAGCGCCAGCCTTGGATCGGGTCCATTGGCGTCCGCATGGGCTGGCAGCACTTGCAGCCACAGATGCGCCATCTCATCTTCCGACCGGTTCCCCGCCCTCACCCGTACCGGCGGGTCATGCGGATTCCTTGGATTCGCCGCCGAGTTGTCATACACGTAGCGCATGTGCAGGACAGTACCCTTCGGCAGCCGCACCGGCTCCCGGTAGCGATAGACCGCCTGCCGGTCGATATCCCAGTCGCGAATCCAGACCAGCCACTTCTTTTCGCCATCCGGCAACGTTGCCCAAGCCTGCATATCCTTGCCCAGATAATGGGCATGCGGATACACCCCCAGCGCCTGCACATCCACCGGCAGCGTCAGTTCATCTTCAACCGTGAACTCCTTATCGCCCGCGGGAATATCCAGCGCGTCGTCGCGATCCAGTTGCAGCAGCATGGGCTGCTTGGTAGGCGGCTTGCCGGTGAAGTAAAGGCCAATCTCCGCGTCGATCGTCTCTGCCTTGCCTGAAGGCTTCAGGTGAATGTTCAGGATCAGATCGTTCCCCGCTTCCAAGCTCCACGGCATCCCTTCCGGCTCAATCAACGCAGGCGTATCCGGCTTCCAGAAGAGAAAATGGCTGTCCGGATCGAAGGTGTTGCCGGCATCGAGCAGTATCTCCATCCCCGGCACACCGACGCGCCAATCGCTCGGATGCTGGCGGCGAAAACTCCCCGTCCGGTCGATCAGCACATTCGCGTGATGCACTACTTGAGCAGCGCCAGGCCTGATCTCCATGGCGCGAATGTAATGACCGTCCTTTAGCGGATACGGAAAGACGAAGTTGCGAAACACATCCGTCCCGCCCGCAGGAAGCGTGAACGGCCGCGCCTGCTTTAGGATCAGGTCCGGCTTGCCCATCTGCCAGGTTGTGTCGTAGACCGGAGCGGTAGGCGCAGCCTTTGCATCGCCCTCCGGCATGCCCGCCTCGAACCACTTCTTGACGAGCGCCAGGTTCGCGTCCGGCACGCGGCGATTATCAGCAAAGTCGCCATGCCCCAGCTCGGGCAGCCACGGCGGCATATAGCGAGACTGCGTCACCTTCACCACCTGCGCGCCCCAGCGTTTCGCATCGGCATAAGTCAAAAGCGAAAACGGCCCCGCGCCTCCGGGATGGTGGCAAGTGGTGCAGTTCTTGTAGAGAATCGGCGCCACATCGCGCGCCCAGGTTGGGTTCGTCTGCGATGGATTCGGCACAACTGCGGCTTTCACAGTGGACCGCGTTCCGACTAACAACGCAGCGGTCCAACTCACCATGAAGACGCAGCTTGCGGCAATCTGTCGAAGACTTCTCATCGCTTCGCCGGGGCCACAAGAGTGAGCGGAATGATGGAGCAACCGACGGGGGCGCGGCCTGCTGAAGCTATAGGTCGACCAGCCAGCAACGCGCTAATTGCATCCTCCAAATCGTGATGCGTGGCTGCGGGCCGCTCCCGTCCAAAGGCAAAGTAAAGATCGTCGATGCGCCCGTGATACGCCTCGCGCAGTTGACCGTTTTCGACCGCAAACACCGCAGCCTCAGGCGTCACCGAAACATGCGCCATCCGCACCAGATCCTGCTTCGCATCGATGATCGTAGCTGCGTGAATCGAGTAATCCAATTCATGCCTGCGCACCACGGCTACCGTATCTTCAGGGTTCGGAAAAACCCACCAGAACGCAACGTGTTGCGCGCCGAATTCCTTCTGCAATCGAGCAATTTCCGGGATATATCTGTTTGAAATCGGGCAATCCGTCGCGGCAAAGATAAGCACCACCGCCTTAGACCCGGACGAATCGAGACGCTCCACCGGTCTACCCTGCAAGTCCGTTGCACGGAAGGACTCTGCCTGCGCCATCATGAACTGGGAGCAAGCAAGAACGCCAGTAAAAGCTACGCGCCGCAACAGATTCCAATTTGCCAACGCCATGGCGCGAGTCCCTCCTTCAAGTCACCCATTCTACTTGACTCGCGACTCCGATTGCCTCAAGGCTTTTTCCGGTCGATGCCCAGCTTGTCCCAAATCCCATCCACCTTAGCCTTCGTCTCTCGGTCCATCTCCAGCATCGCCGGCCAGGGGCGGTCGAATCCTTCCGCTTTCCACTTGCGCGTGGCGTCGATGCCCATCTTCGAGCCGTAGTTCGGCAGACGCGAAGCATGATCCAGCGAGTCGATCGGCCCCAGGATGAACTGAATATCCCGTTCCGGATCGATATTATTTGTAACTCGCAGGGTAACTTCGCCAATGTCCTGAATGTCGCAGTCTTCATCCACCACGACAATGCACTTGGTGAACATCGCCTGGCCGAGCGACCAGATCGCGGCCATAACTTTGCGCGCCTGACCTGGATAACTCTTGCGGATCGAAACCAGCATCAGGTTATGAAAGACACCCTCCGCCGGCAGGTTGATGTCCACGATCTCCGGGATGGTCATCTTCATCATGGGCAGAAAAATCCGCTCGACCGCCTTGCCCATCCAAGCGTCTTCCATCGGCGGCTTGCCCACAATAGTCGCCGCGTAAATTGGGTCCTTGCGATGCGTGATGCAGGTGATGTGAAAGACCGGATATTCATCCTGCATGGTGTAGAAGCCGGTGTGGTCGCCAAAGGGACCCTCGGTGCGCAACTCGCCCAGTTCCACGTAGCCTTCGAGCACTATCTCCGCGTTGGCGGGCACTTCGAGATCGACTGTTTCGCACTTCACAATCTCTACCGGCTTGCCGCGCAGGAAGCCGGCAATCAGATACTCCTCGATGTCCGGAGGCGCGGGCACAATGGCCGAAAACGTCGTCGCCGGGTCGGAGCCGATCGAGACGGCTACCTCCATCCGCGAGCCCTTCAGATTGCCAAACTTCACCTGCGGCAGCCCGCCAACCGGGCCATCCGGAACAGCATAAGCGCCGCCCGAAGATTCGGCCATCGCCGCTACGCGCGCAGCCTTCGAATCTGTGTCGGAATTGGCCTCGGCTGCCGCCCGCAGCGCCTCGCGATAATGCTCCGCGGCGACCTTTTGCCGCTGCCAGTGCATTCCCGTCGTCTGGCCGTCGTAGACCTGCATCCGGTACATGCCGATGTTGCGCTTGCCCGACCTGGGATCGCGGGTATGCACGCAGGGCAGCGTAATAAACGGTCCGCCATCGTGCGGCCAGCAGGTCAGCACCGGGAAATCCAATAGATTGAAATTCTCCCGCAGAATCACCTGCTTGCATGGCGCTTCTTTCGCTGAAACCGTCTTCGGAAACGCCCGCGTCAGCTCCGCTACCTGAGGGAGCATCTTCAGCTTATCCAGCAATCCCTCGGGAGCCTTCATGTGCAGCAGCCCCTGGATGCGCTCGGCGATCTGATCGACGCGCTCGACATTCAGAGCCAGCGCCATGCGCCGTTCCGAGCCAAACTGGTTGATGAGCACCTTGTGTCCTGGATGGCCGACGATGTTCTCAAACAGCAGCGCAGGCCCTCCCGGCGCATAGCCCGCCGCACCCTTCACCGACTGCGATCCGCTGCCCGCTTTCGACGCCCGATCCGTTATTTCGGTGATTTCGAGCCGCGGCGATACCGGCTCTGTAATGCGCTTCAACTCCCCGGCTTTGTCCAGGGCTTCAATCCACTCGCGAAGATCTTTGTAGGCCACACAGCGCTCCCGGCGCTGCTCAATTCAAGCGCCAGTCTTAGTGTATCGGGGCAGAGCGATTCGTCAGAATCCGGGCAAATCCCGGCTCCCGGCGCGTCATCGCAAGTCGGGCGGAACTGCTTCCAGCAACCACGCGGGCAGTTTGCGCCCATAAGTGCGCGTCACGCCTCCGCGACGGATCCTCAGCAGGCGGAATCCCCTACCCGTGTTATCCACGACAACGCTGCGGTCCGCCAGTCGCACGGCAATCGGAAGGTTCTCCATGCTGCGAAGGTACCGGCGTTGAATGTCATCAAGCGGCACATTGTGCAATCCCATTCGCACCCGATGAGCCACTCGCACCTCCGATACATGTTGCGGATCGAACGCCAACAAAAACGAGATTTACCTTATATCGCGCTCCGCCAGCTTCGCGCATCAGCCGAATTTCGCTGTTACCGCTGAGCGTTGTC
>Ga0302324_100008880_pt1 | contig 21131 bp, 15 predicted proteins | sample Palsa_T0_1_FD_201949 | JGI IMG/M metagenome (GOLD analysis project Ga0302324, IMG submission 201949) | Peat permafrost microbial communities from Stordalen Mire near Abisko, Sweden - Palsa_T0_1 | ecosystem: Environmental > Terrestrial > Soil > Palsa > Peat permafrost | place: Sweden: Abisko...
CCGCAGGTCCGCCGACGTCCGGCCGATGGAGGCAGTGGGATGAGACCCCGGGCCACGGCAATTCAAATTTCGATTTCCTTTGCGATGCTTTTCCTCCTCTGCGGATTTGGTCCTGACCGTGCGGATGAGGCCGGCACGGACTTCATCGTGACTGCGGCCCCTGCTTACGAACCCCTCGCGGCATTGCGCGGGCAGGAGCGCTTCCCACGCGGAGCCCAGTTGTTGCTTGTTCATGAGGGCAAGCCCGAACCACTTGTAGCGGGCTTCGCAGCGACCGCCGATGCCAATGTCTCCTTCGACGGCAAGAGCGTCCTGTTCGCGGGCAAAAGGAATGCAAGCGATCCCTGGCAGGTGTGGGAACTCGCGCTTGCCGATCGATCCACACGGCAACTCACGTCGGGAACAGCCGACACGATCCGCCCACTCTATCTGCCCGGTTCGCGGTTCGTTTATGCTCAACGCACTCCGAACGGCTTTCAATTGAATTCAGCCTCGCTCGATCCGACTCAGCCTGCGAACCAGCAAGCCCTGCCGCTGACCTACGCGAACGCCAATGCACTTCCAACAGACGTATTGGCGGACGGTCGCATTCTGTTTGAATCCGGCTTTCCGCTAGGCTCGGGCACTATTCCGGAATTGTTCCTCGTCTACTCCGACGGATCAGGCGTGGAGTCGTACCGCTGCGACCATGGCGCAGCCCGCTGGGGCGGAAAGCAATTGGCTTCCGGCGATGTTGTCTTCACGCACGGCTCCTCGTTGGCGCGATTCACGTCGCCGCTCGCGCACGAAGAGCGCATCCAAGCACCGAGCGCCCAATTCACAGGCGCCATTGCCGAAACCGAATCGCATACGTGGCTTATAAGCGCGCGCGCCGCTTCAGAAAAGCATTACGCGATCAAGCTATGGAAGCCCGGCACCGCAACCATGCAATCCGTCCTCGCCGAATCCTCGGATGATCTTGTCGAGCCGGTACTCGTCGCTCCGCACGACAAGCCAAAGCGCCATCCATCGGGACTTCATCCCTGGGACTACGCAAATCTGCTGGCCCTTGATGCGCGCCTTTCGCGCGATGGAACGCTGAAGGGAACTCCAGCCTCTGTGCGCCTTGAGACCGAAGACGCCAATGGCCACCCAGCTGTGCTCGGAACTGCGCCAGTGGAGCAGGACGGCTCCTATTTCGTACAGGTACCCGGGGACCGTCCCATTCGCTTCGCCCTTCTCGATGCGCACGGCGCTGTCCTGCGTCAGGAACACGGCTGGTTCTGGGCACGCGGCGGGGAGCAGCGCATCTGCGTCGGCTGCCACACCGGCCCGGAACGCGCTTCTGAGAATCGCATCCCTGAAGTTTTGCTGCGCACCACAACGCCCGTTGACTTGACCGCAACCCATCAGCCACAAGCGGCGCCACATTCCGCAGGAGGCCGCTGAAGATGAATCGCCTCGTTTTGTTTTGCGTTTTTGTAGGAATAGCTTCGGGATCGATCGCAGCGCCCATCGCATTGCGCGCACAGGCTCAGCCAGCAGCCCCAAGCGCGCCAGCAACTCAGGTCCCCGCACAAATACCAACCGCCCCACAAGCGCCGTCGATTCGTTTTGAAGACGCCACCGACCAGTCCGGCATCGACTATGTCCACAGCTTCGGATCGGCCCAACTCGGATCGCTCCTCGAAGGCACCGGCGCAGGATGCGTCTGGTTCGACTACAACAATTCCGGGCTGCCTTCGCTCTATGTCGTCAACGGCCGCCCGCTCGACGACTCGATGCATCCGCACCCGCTTAAGGTGAAGCCGAACCCTCCACCGCACAATCATCTCTATCGCAACGATGGCGGGGGTCACTTCACCGATGTCACGGAGAAGGCCGGTCTAAATCCCGACATGTACGGCATGGCCGTAGCCGCTGCCGACTATGACAACGACGGCAACGAGGATCTGCTCGTCACAGGCTACGGCAAGGTCATCCTTTATCACAACGACGGCAACGGCCACTTCACCGATGTCACCGAAAAGGCCGGAATCAAGGTCGACGGATGGGCCATCAGCTCAACCTGGCTCGACTACGACAAGGATGGCTGCGTCGATCTTTTCATCGGCCGTTATGTCAAATTCGATCCCAACTATCGCGCTTTCTATGCGCCGACCAATTACCCTGGGCCGCTTGACTACGAAGGCGAGACCAACAAGCTCTTCCACAACAACTGCGACGGCACGTTTACTGACGTCACCGACAAATCCGGCATCGGCGCCTACGTCGGCCGCACCATGGGAGTCACAGCGGCGGACTTCGACAACGACGGATGGGATGACATCTACGTTGCCAACGATCGCACCGAGAATTTCTTGTTTCACAACAAACACGACGGAACATTTGAAGAGATCGGGAACGATACGGGCACGGCGTTCGGTCAAAACGGCGAATCGACTTCGTCGATGGGTCCGGTGTTCGCCGATTTCGAGGGCAGGGGAGTGCTTGACTTGTGGGTGACCGACGGGCATTACAACAGGTTCCTGCGCAACACGGGGTCGAACACAGAGGTCCCCGCTGACAGGTCTTCGTCAGTGGGATCGAGCAGGGGGTCTGACACCGGCCAGCTAGCCTTCGACGACATCGGCGCGTCCAATGGTGTTTCGCAGGCCAACGCACAATACGTAAGCTGGGGCACCGGTGTCTACGACTTCGACAACGATGGGCTGCTCGACATTCTTATCTTTCACGGCGGGTTGATTCATCTGATTCCACAGGAACACACCCTTTTTCGCGGGCTTGGCAACGACAAATTTGCCGACGTTTCGCGTGATGCCGGGCCGGTATTAAGTGAGCGCACCACAGCGCGCGGGGCCTGCTTCGCGGATTACGACAACGATGGCAAGGTGGATGCGTTTCTGGTCAACCTGGGCGCCAAGGGAACGCTGCTGCACAATGTTTCCACCAATACGGGGCACTGGATCGAGATCAAGCTGGTGGGCGCAAAGAGCAATCGGGACGGCATTGGCGCGCGGGTTGAAGTCTATGCGGCGGGCAAGCGACAGACGGCGGAGCGCGTAGCAGGCTCGGGCTATCTTTCGCAGGACGACGGGCGGTTGCACTTTGGGTTGGGCGCGGCGACGACCATCGACAAGTTGATTGTCCACTGGCCAAGCGGGCGCGAGCAGACGCTGGACAAACTCGGCGTGGATCGCGTGCTCAAGGTGCAGGAGCCAACCGGATCGGAGCCGAAATGATCCGGCCCAGTCAGATCGGAATACGGGCACGAGTTGGCGCACTGCTGGTGGCCCTGGCCGTAGCGACTGCTTCGCTAGCACCGTTGACCAGCCGGCCTGTCCGTGCAGCCGCACAGGAGGGCGCGGCTACGTCAGAGGCTTACGCCTCGCCGCTGGAGGTTCTGCTTTCGCCCGATGGCGCGCGGCTTTATGTTCTGTGCCAGCAGAGCGAAGAGGTGCGCGTGCTGGATGTGGCCAGTTATGCGGTCATCAAGAACATCGCGGTCGGACGTGTGCCGCGCGGAATTTCGCTTTCGACTGACGGCGCGCGGCTATTTGTGACCAACTCATGGGACGACACGCTGTCCGTCATCGATACAAAGGCGCTTGTTGTCGTGGCGACGTGGCCGGTGGGCGCGGAGCCTTCGAGCGTTGTGGAGGACCGGCAGGGCAAGCGCCTGTTTGTTGCAAATCGGATTAGCAACGATGTGGCCGTGCTGGACGCGCAGACGGGCGAAGAAGAGAAGCGGTTGTTGGCCGGGCGCGGATCGAGTTATCTGACGCTCTCGCCGGATGGAGCCGAGCTATACGCAACGCATGTGTATCCGAACACGCTGCCGCGCACCGCTGGGCTAGAGAACCGAATGCCCCCGGAGTCGGAGATTACGGTGATCGATGTTGCGCGCGCCGTGGTGGTGGATCGCATTCCGTTGCACGGGATTGCTGGAGTCTTTCATGTGGCGTTCTCCGCGGACGGACGCCTGGGTGTAGCGGCGGAGTACCACCCAAAGAATCTCATTCCGTTGGCGCATATTGAACACGGCGGGGCCTTCACCTATTCACTCGAGTTGTTTGGCGCGGACGTGGGCGAACCGGTCGAGATCCCGCTGGATGAATTGGAACTGTACGCTTCGCAGCCATTCGGCGTGGCAATTGCTCCGGACAAATCGCGTATCTACGTCACCTGCGGCGGGTCGGAGATTGTGACGGTGGTGGACGTGCCGCGGTTGCTGCACTTCGTTCATGCACATGCTGGCCCGTACACGCAGGACCTTTCCGCCAGCGCAAATTATGTTGTCGCACGGATTCCGGTCGGACTGAATCCGCGCGGTCTCACGCTGACACGCGATGGGCGACGGCTGTTTGTGGCCAATCGGCTTGACGATACCATCAGCGTCATCGACACGCACACCAACCGGGTGGCGTCCACCATCACGCTGGCCGGATCGACAACAGCCCCCTCGCGACATCTCAGCGAGAACGCTTTCAATATCGCGAGTAGCATCGTACAGGGAAAGATCGCCTGCTCAAATTGCCACATTGACGGCCGTACGCAGAGTCAATATGCACCTACCCCGACGGATTTGGCGACCCTGATTAACAAGCACAAGAAACGCTTGGCTCTCAATCTCGCGTCAAGTGGATCGAAAACGATCTCGCCCTTGCGCCGCGGCGAGCAGATTTTCTATACCTCGCGCTACTCATTCCAGGGCCAGATCGGTTGCTCCAGTTGCCACATCGACTCCACCTTCGACGGCCTGCAATGGAACCTGGAACCGGACGGCTTTGGCCGCAGCACCGTGGACAACAAATTGCTCGAGGGCGTCAAGGATACCGAGCCCTACAAATGGACGGGCACAAATCCCGACATCCCCACCGAGTGCGGACCACGGACGGAAAAGTATTTCTGGCGCTCGGAAAACTACGACAATCTGACCCTTGCCGACCTGGCCGCGTACATTCGCAGCCTTCCGCCCCGGCCCAATCGCTGGCGGCTCGCAAACGGCGAACTTACGCCGGCACAGGAGCGCGGCCAGGCCATCTTTGAGCGTTCCGTGGACAAATTCAAGAAGCCGATTCCGGAATACAACCGCTGCTCCTATTGCCACAGCGGGCCCAAGGGCACGAATCAGAAGATCTTTGACGTGGGGACGCGAAAACCCAACGACAATACGGGCCTTTTGAAGGCGCCGATGTTGACCAATATCGCGCTCACCGCCCCTTATCTGCATGATGGGTCGGCACGCTCGCTGGAAGAAATTTGGACGATCTTCAACCCTGACGACAAGCACGGGCGCACCAACGACCTCGCCAAGGACGAACTCAACGATCTCATTGAGTATTTGAGGACGCGATGAAAATAATTCCTGTTTTCGCAATTTGTACGGCCGTGTTCTTCGCGGTTCCGGTCTCAAGAGCGGCAGCGTCGTCGCCATCGATGCCTGCTCCGACACCCGCCGCCAGCGCAAGCACGAAGGTCGCGGCAGCGCGTGTGGCCCCACCGCAGGGGTCGCAGGGGCTGCCGCATTTCCGCTTTGAAAATTTCACCACCGCCAACGGCCTGCCTAACGATCATGTGTTCGCGGTGCTGGTGGATGGAGTTCGCATCTGGGCGGGTACCGACAACGGTCTGGCCCTCTACGAGAATCGTGCGTGGAAGGTCTACACCACCGCCGATGGACTGGCGCATCGCGCCGTGCTTTCGCTGGCGCTGGACAAGCGCACCGGTGATGTGTGGGCCGGGACCATGGGCGGATTGAGCCGCATCTCGGGCGGCCGCATCGACAGCTTCACGCAGTTAAACTCCGGGCTGAGCAACGATGTGGTCTACGGCATCTCGATAGAAGGCGAGAACGTGTGGATAGCCACGGCCGCCGGCGGCTGCCGGCTGGACCTGCACACCAACCAGTGGTCGCTCTACAACGAACGCAATACACCGATGGCGGAGATCTGGACGTATGCCGTCTCTGCGACCCCAACCAAGGTCTACTACGGCGTTTGGGGCAGTGGGGTGCTTGAGTACGATCAGAAGACCGCGAAGTGGGACAAGTACGACGATCCCGACGGAGAGACAGAGATGGTGCTTTTCAAGGATCAGGGATTGATCCACGAGATTGTCACCTCTGTCAGCTATGTGGATAACATTCTTTGGGCGGCAACATACTTCGGCGACAGCCGGTACGACGGCCGGTACTGGCACAACTTTCTGAAGAAGGACAGCGGACTTCCCTCGAACTTTACCAATCAGGTCAAAGGCGTGGACGCCAATCGAGCCTGGTTCTGCACTGACAAGGGGCTGGCCTACTACGACGGCGTGAACTGGGCTGTTTACACCCCGTCGTTGGAGGACGGCAAACCGAAGATGACTGTGCGGGATGCGCAGGGCAACGTAACTCCGGTAGCGGTGACAACTGCGCCGGCACACAACTACATTCTCGGCATTGATTTTCAGGGCGAGGATATTTGGGTCGCGACCGCCAAGGGTCTAAGTCACGGAATTCGTCAAAAGGAATAAAGAACATAGGAGACCAAGCAATCATGAATGCATTCGCAGATATTTTGGAAGCCATTGCACACGCGCCGATCGAGAAGCGCGCCATCACCAATCACGGCGTGCTCAACGAGGCCTACGCCTACGCCAAGCCAAGTTCGTTCTCGCGCGGCATGCGGATCGATATTGGCGGAGTCGTCATCCTGCTGATCTCGGGCACGGCTTCGATCGACGCGCACGGCGTGAGTGTGCACATCGGCGACTTTCCCGCCCAGTTGCGGCGCACATTCGACAACATCACAGGATTGCTTGAGGCCGAGGGCGCCACTTGGCACGACATTGTGCGCACCAGTTGCTACCTGCGCGATATCGATCGCGACTACGATGCCTTCAATGCGGGCCGCACAGCGTTTTTCAAGGAACAGGGGCTCGATCCGCTGCCCGCGTCCACCGGCATTCAGGCGCATCTCTGCAGGCCGGAGTTGCTGGTGGAGATCGAAGCCATCGCGATGTTCCGCACCGATAAGGCAGAAGACAGCAAGGAGTAGTCGTCATGCGCAAGGGATGTTGGTTGGCCGAGCTGTGTATTTTAGCAATGATCGTTTCGTCAAATCTTGCGGGCCAAACCCCTGCGGCGCAGCAGGACGCGGCCAGGAGAGTGTGCGAATGCGGCAAGCATCCGCCGGGTCCGCCGCGCGATCGCGAGGTTGTGCCCTATGCGGGTGAACCGGCCGACATGCGACCTTATGCCAAGTTTGCAGCGCCCTATGACACCAACTACACGCGTCCCAACATCTACGTCGGCGCGGCGCGAGACATTCCCGAGCCGAAAGACGTGACCGAGGTGCGTATCGGCTTCTTTGGTCCGATCGAACATAATTCGGAATCGGTTCTTGGACTGCGCATGCTGCACGGCGCGCAGTTGGCGGTGGAAGAGGCCAATGCCGGCGGCGGCTATGGTGGCAAGCCTTTCAAGCTGATGCCGCATAACGATTACAACAACTGGCAGGCCAAGGCGGTCTATGGCGATGTCCGGCCCACCGACCCCGCCATCTGGGGCTCGGCCTCCGACGAAGCCGTCAAGATGGCCTACGACGACCAGGTATGGGCGATCTTCGGCTCCATCAGCTCCGAGTCGACGCACATTGCGCTGCGTGTGGCTCTGCGCGCGGAGCTTTCGGTCGTAAGCTCGGCGAACAGCGATCCCACAGTTCCCGAGACCACCATTCCCTGGTACTTCGGCTCCATGCAGGATGACCGGCAACAATATCTGACGCTCGCCCGCCACATCTATACCGAGCTTGGCCTGAAGCGCGTGGCGGTTCTCAGGGCAAGCAGCCGATACGGCCGTTATGGCCTTCCCAAATTCCTTGATGCCTCCCGCCGGCTGGGCCATCCGGTGGTGATGGAGCAGATCTTCCAGCCCGGCGACACGGATTATTCCAAGCAACTGAGGGTGATCCGCAACTCGCGCCCGGACGCCGTCTTTCTGGTGGGAGATGAGTTGGAGGCAGCGGCCATTCTGAAGCAGATGCGGGCTGCGGGGATGAAGCAGCGCGTCTTTGGCGCGTATCGCACCCTGGGCGATACGCTGCTGAAAGAAGCTGGCGATGCCGCCGAGGGCTTCGAGGCCGTGTACCCTTACGACCCCACCCGCAACGACCCTCGCTGGTTGGATTTCAACAAGCGCTTCGAGGACCGCTTCCACGAAAAGCCGGAGCAGTTCGCTTCGATGGCCTTCGACACCATGAACATGCTGCTGGATTCGATATGCAAGGCGGGGTTGAATCGCGCGCGCATTCACGACGCGCTGGCGGATATCGAAGAATACGACGGCGTGACCGGGCACATGGTCTTCGATCCCAATCAGAAGAACACTGCGCCGTTGTTTCTCGGTACCGTCCACAACGGCACGATCACTTACCGCATGGCGAGAATGGACAAAGAACCGGCTCCCGCGCGAACTGCTGTTGCGCAGCCGGTGCCGTATGAGCGCGTAGGGGACGAGGGGGTGAGCTATTCCGGCCCGGCGCGCCCCGATGTCCCGCAAAGCCCTCTGCGCGTTATTCTCTTTGGACCGCAAGCAGGCCAGATCGCAAACTCGCCTGCGGTGCAAGCTGCGATCGCTGCGAAAATCCCAAACGGCATATCCTGGGAAATTGTATCCATCGCGAGCGACCAAAACTGGGGCGCCGCTTCCACCCAGCTGGTGCACGCACTATGGGAAGCACACGCTCTCGCAATCATCGCGTTGGATCGCAATGCTGCGCACCTGTCGGAGCAACTTGCTCTGAAGGCATTTGTCCCAGTGCTCGCCTTGAGCGACGACAAAGCACTCACCTCCACCAACGTTCCGTGGATCTTCCGCCTTCCGTCGAATACCAGGCCCGCTGCTGCGTTGCAACTCGTTCAAGAAGCCGTCGAGCGAAGCGGTTCGAATCCAGAGCGGCTGCGCGATGCGCTGGCCTCCGGTAACGAATTCCTCGGTCTCGCGTTCGTCTCGACAGGCGAGCCGAAGGCTCCATAGAGATTCGCGCGCCCCGTAGAAATTCTCCGAAATCCAGTCCAAAAAATAGGGCAGCCCCATGCCGGAGCTGCCCTAGTCGTTACGCCGCAATGGAAGTTGCCCAAATTACGGCAGGTAGTAGCGGAACGAGGTCCAGAACATGTTGTCGATGCCCTTGGCGCCAATTCCGGGACCGCCAGTGGTGACCGCCGCGCCCGACCAGCCTTCACGCACCGCGTATCCGTATTGAATGCTCTGGCGCAGACGGCCGCGGTCGCCGCGGTAAATGTCATACCAGTAGCCGCCGGTGATCTCCTGCACGTTGCGAGTTTGCGCACCGCAGGAACCACCTGCAGCATAGCCAGTGGAAGCGCCGCCGTTGTAACCGGGAGCGGTCGTTGCCAAGCAGCCGGAGTTAGACAGCAGATAGGAGCCGTAGCCAACTGCTGAGTTACTCGGAGCACCCCAGTGTCCGCCCCACTTTCCCCCAGCTGCAATCGCGGCAGCCGAAGCAGCGGTGGCGCATGTCGGTTTTGTGGCCCCGGTGGGGGTGTAGCAGAAGTCCGCTGATGGTGCACCCAGCGTCGTCGTGACACCGGCAGCGCCCCAGTCGTCCCGGCCCACATAGTCGCCGCCATAGTCAAGATAGAGCGATAAGCGAGAATTTGGATTCGCCTCAATCGTAGCTAAGCCGGATGCATTATGGAGTGGCGAGAATCCGCCCCAACTGGCGGTTGTGAGGTCGGCGAGGGTTGAGTCGCCGTAGCGGCCCAATCCTGTTCCGTACATACCCTTCGCGCCCACGGTCACCGCTTTCGTGATTGGTATGCGGAAGCTCGCGCCGCCGCCACCCAGCACGATGCTGTCATCAAACGAGCCATTCACGGTAAGCGCCGGAGCAACTACCGCGCCCGTGCCAACATCCGTGAGGCCGCCATAAAGATTGCTGTTGGTGGTTTCGCCAGGATAGACGGTCTCGTGCGCAAAGCGGCCGATGCCGAAGATCTCATAGTGTCCCCAACCTGGATCGATTGCAACTTTAGCAATCACGTCTGGAGCTTCGTTGAAGGATATGTTGGCGATGTTGGCGCAACCGTTGACCGTCTTGTAGACGGGTACGGCCACATGGATGGTGTTGCCGGCCGAATCTGTTTCCGCTTGGTCGGTGTAGTTCACGATTGACGTGGCAGGCGTGCATGTGCTGATTCCGGCGTTGTAGTTGCCGCCATTATTACCAGCGCTGCCAATCACCGCGTAGGGAGTGTTGCCGGCCAGAGAGGCGGTATAAAGAATTTGCGGATTTTCAGCCGCAATGCCGAACGCCACATGATTGAAAGATTTGGTCACGCGGAAGCCATACTGCCGCGTCCACACAAACCCCGTCACGTAGTTCGGGTCTATAGTTTGCGGCGTCATGATATCTCCGGAGAGATTCGAGATGCCTTTCTTGTCTTCTGTCGCGAGCGACCATAACTGGCCGCCAGTAAACGCCCAATGGTTGTTGGTTTCCGCTTGGGCCCAGATGACCCGCTGACGGAGCACGTAGCTGTTCGACTGGTTGTTGTTGGATGAAATTCCGGTTCCCAGCCAGTCAGCCTCATAGTAGCCGCGCAGCGTGCCCCAATCCGTCTTGCCTTCGGCCATCAGAGTCACACGCGACTGGCGCGCGCTCCCGTAGAATTCACCCAGCGAATAGGCATCGGCGTGTTCGTAGGGAAGGGCATTGAAGGCCGTCGGAATATCACCGCCAGTTGCCTTGGTGCGGTAGACAGTTTCACCCGCCGCGAAGCCGCCCGGTGTCAGGGCGATTCCCTTGTAGTGAAGTGTCGTAGGGTTCGCGATCGACTTCTTGATCGAGGCAGTTTCGTCTGAGACCGTTGTGGCCAGAGAGACGGCATTGTCCTTCAGGTCGGTCACCGTGGTCTGCAACGTTGATACCGCTGCCGCGTTGTCCGTCGTTGCCTGTTGCTGTGCGGTAGCGTCTGCTTCTGCCTTGGCCGCCGCAGCCTGCGCATCGGTCGCAGTCTGCTGAGCCTGCCTCAATTGCTGATCCTTCGCAGCGAGGTCGCCCTTCAGGCCGTCGATCTGACCTTGAAATTCCTGGCGTAGAGCCTGAATCTGATCTTCAACCGTTGGCTTCGGTGGCTTCTTGGTTACATGCTTCTTTGGGGGTGCAGGGGGATCGCCGGCATATGCATTCGAACCGACAAGACTGGCTGCCAGAATTGCGGCGGCAACAGCATTAAGCTTCAATTTCATTGGGCCTCTCTTTTTCCTCTTAAACAGGTTGATTCGTGCAGTCACTCACCGACTCCGTAGTTGCATATTCGCCATGAGTGCGTCGCTCCATTAAAACTTCGAAGGGAATCCGTACGGCCGCGAAAAATGGCATTGCAGAAGCTGGGTTTCGCTCGATCCGTATCTGTTTGAAAGGCTCGCAGACTTTGATGAATATTTGACCAATTCACATATTTTTAACAGTGCCGCTTCTTCAACAAAGCGAAGTAAATGGCAGTTGAATTCATCTTCTATTCACAGAGTTGTCCAAGCTCGACGTGCGTGCCCACTCTGAGGCCATATTCAAGCCAAGGCCTGGCAGCCCAGACCCGGCAGTCCCGACCTATTCCGCGCCGCCGGCACTGAGTAGATTCGCGAGGATCCGGTACGCTCCCGGGACTAACTCGGGAAGCTGGCGATATAAGGCATAGGCAATATAGATATAAGTGCCCCTGCCTGGATGCGTGATAAGTAGTCCCCCCCGCTGAGGATCCTGGCCGGCATCCGCGGTCTCGGTTAGAGCGATGTATCCGGGGTCCCATGTATCCAAAAAGGAGTGCCCGCGCTCTTCAACCCATCCATCGAAGTCTGCCGGCTTGATCGCATTAGGCCAGGTGAGCAGCCGATTTGCAGGATCAAGCAGCTTCACCGGTGCCTGTTCATCCACAACGCGTTCGGCCATCCGGCCCATGGTTAATGGAAGTGGGGCAGGGAAGTTACTGCTCTGGTACTGAACGATCAGCGTCCCACCCTGCCGCACAAATTGTTCGAGTCGCGGTTGTGCAGCCGCAAGTTCCGGCCGGACCGAATAGGCCCGAATGCCGATCACAATCACATTCCATGCGGACAAGTCTCCGCTCGCAACTTCCTCGGAGCTAAGTAAGTGCGGAGTTACGCCTAACCCTTCAATCGCGTCCGGCACAAGGTCGCCAGTTCCCATCACGTATCCGACGCGCAGTCCCGACGCAAGCTTCAGATCCACTTTTCGCGTCCGCAATACGACAGGCTGGTATTGGTTATACGGCCGTAGTCCCGCATACCCCACACTCTGCCAACCTGTCTCATAGGATCGACCGCCGCTGTGCGCCACCGCGTTGATGGAAAACCCGCCTGCCTCCGCTGCGGAAGGTGTGACAGAAAACAAAATCGGCTCCGTATCTCCCGCGCTTGCGCGATGAAACTTCGCTTCGGATGGTTCCGCCCGCCAACCCGCGGGCAGGTTGAGTTCGACAATCCCATCGGCTGCGGCCTGGGTATGAACCGTGACCCGCACCGGCAGCGCGCTCCCGTCAAGCGGCAAAATCCGAGCCTCCGGTTCCACCCGCACTCCAACGGCCGGCGTCACAACAAGCGGCTGATAAACTCCACCAGGACCCGTTATGCGCTGGAGCGTCTGAACCACTTGGCCGAGACGGATGGGCACACCGGCATACGAGAATTCCGCCCAGGCGGCCAATGGCCAGGGCGCAAACGACCGCTCACGCCAGGCCGGATTCGCAATGTCGTAGTAGGGCTGCTCGACCGAAGGCCGCGTGAAGAAAGGCTGTGTCGATGCGGCATCTTCAGGAACCTTGAGGCTGAAAATGGCATCGGAGACCTGACCCTTCCCCGCAGTGCTGATCGCCTCCCCATAGACCCACGGCTCACCTGTCTGGCTTTCGAACCAGCTTTTCTGTAGGCGTGCGTCTGTTGCAGCGCTCGACGTATGCAGATGAACCTTGAACTGCTCGCCAGCAGAAACGCTGCGCGGAGTTTCGTCGGCCGAGCCGCCACGGAATCCATTTACCTGCGCAGTAGATTCATTGGTTCGATACGCGGCGAAATTCAGTCCAAGAATCTCCCCCAGCGCGGCTTGGAATTGCTCGATCTTCGCATCGAGCTCGAACAGCAGACTCGCCTTCGCCTGCGCATCGAGTTCACTGCCCGCGACTCTTCCCCGCAGGTCAAGCGTTTGCCGATAAATCGCCGCCATTTTGCGAGCGGCGACTCCGTCGCGTTTGCAAGCGCAGCCGGATTCGAGCTGCTTCAACGATCCATCAATTGCCGCCAGGCCGCCGGCCAACCATTCCGGTGCGTTACGCGGCGCAAGATGCGCCAAACCCAATACGCTCGTATCGACGTTGACTTTACTGTTGTGGAACAAATCGTCGTCACTCGTATGTCCTGCCACCGACGGTTTCGCTGAGGACGCGACCGCCCACAGATGGTAGCTCGTGCTCGATGGCCCGCTTAGTGCGGGGCTCGCACCACCATACTGCGACTTTTGTTCTCCCCACCCCTCGCGCGCAATCTGCGCATAGCTGCGGCCCAGCGTGGAATCGCGCGTACCAACTTGCAGCGTCACATCGCTCGAAGGAACACCGGAAATCCACTCGCCTGTGACGTAATTTCGAAACTTTGCCGGCGCCCATTTTCCCGTGGCATAGTCGAACATGCCCTTCTCGGTTACTGGCGCGAAGGGAACCATGGAGTAAACAGCAAGCGGCTGCCACGGCTCTAAGCCTCTCTTCAGTTGCTCGGGAAACACGTTGGGATCGGCTGCAGCCTTAAATACTTCTTGCGCAATTTCCCCCGAGACCTGGTGCTGCCCGTGGCCGTCCGTGATTCCACCAACAAAAGTGGACACGATGATCTGCGGCCGCTCGCTTCGCACTGCCAGCACCGCGTCATAGAGCACGCGATCATGACCCCAGCGCGCGAACGATTCCTCCTGCGTCTTCGAGAAACCGAAGTCCGCTTCAGTGCCCCATAGCTGCTTTGCACCGTAATATTCATCGGCCTTGAGCAATTCATTCGTCCGAATAATTCCAAGCGCATCATAAGTGTCGGCCGACATCGCATTCTGTCCACCCTCGCCACGAGTCAGCGTGAATAACGTCGCCCGCACACCAAGCCCACGCGACAGATAGGTCAGCAGCGCGCCATCCTCATCGTCGGGGTGAGCCACAATCATCATCAGGCTAGCCGTCGTGCCGAGCCGCTTCAGCGCCCGTTCCAGAGCTGCCGCACCGCGATCCTCGGCAAGCGGCAGTGCGATTGAACTCGGCTCAGCGACAGGGAGTTCCTGAACCGAGCCATTTGCTTGTTGCGCGCCGGCTTGTTGAGCCCGGAGGCGATGCGGCTCAAACCCTAGGAATATCAGGCTCGCTAAGACTGTCAGAATGGTTGCGCGATCAACTCTCTCGACAAAAGGCATGGTCCTGGTCAGTGTACAATCCGCCAGAGTAGCGTCCAAAGATCGAACCCGCCATTGATCCCCTCATCAACCAGCGCCGACGCAACACCTTCCCTCGAGAGGCGCATCGGTCTGCGATCGGCAGTCCTGTTCAACATGCTCGAGATGATCGGCGTGGGCCCGTTCATCACACTGCCGCTGGTGATCGCTGCTGCCGGCTACCGGCTCTCGGTAGCCGCGTGGCTCTTGGGCGCAGGCATTGCTGTGGCCGATGGCTTGGTCTGGGCTGAGTTGGGCGCGGCCTTTCCGCGCGCGGGCGGATCGTACGCGTTCCTCCGAGAAATCTACGGGCCCGACCGCGCCGGCAACTGGCTCAGCTTTCTCTATGTCTGGCAATTGAGCTTCTCCGCGCCGCTCTCCATCGCCTCCGGCTGCATCGGCCTGTCGAGCTTTCTGGCCTGGTTCTGGCCCGGTCTCGACACCGCACCCATTGCAGCTCTTCCAGCCCTCCATTATTCGAGCTTCGCGGCAGCAGGCGCCTGTCTTCTCGTCACGGCGCTGCTCTATCGCAATCTCAGTTCTGTCACGAGGCTCGCATGGATCCTGTTCGCCGGCGTCATGGCGGCAATGGCGGGAGTCATCGCATCGGGCGTCGCGCATACGGTCACATCGGGAAACTGGCACATGCCCGCATCGCCGGCACAGTCTGTAGGTTTGGCCGTCGCAGGTTTGGCGCAGGCCACGTTGATTGCCACTTACGACTACTGGGGCTACTACAACATCACATTCTTAGGCAGCGAAGTGCGGCAGCCGGAGCGCACAATTCCGCGCGCCATTCTGCTCTCCGTTTTGTTTGTCTCCGCGCTGTATGTCGCCATGAACCTGGCCGCGTTGCCTGCCGTTCGCGATGCGGCGAAGACTGCAGCCCAATCCGCGGCGCCGCTCCACCTACAGTTGGTCGCTGACCTCGCAGGGTCGGCCTTCGGCGTATGGGCCGGCCGCCTGATGGCCGCGCTCATCATGTGGACCGCCTTCGCTTCGGTGTTTTCACTTCTGCTTGGCTACTCGCGCGTGCCTTTTGCCGCCGCACGCGACGGCAACTACTTTCGCGTGCTCTCCGCCGTGCATCCCCGCCACGGCATTCCGCACCGGTCGCTGGTTGCGCTGGGCCTGGTTGCTTCAGCATTCTGTTTTTTTTCGCTGCAACAAGTCATCACGATGTTAGTTATCACGCGCATCCTGTTACAGTTTTTTCTCCAGCAGATCGGAGTGATGCTGCTGCGCGTGCAACGCCCGGAGCTCCCACGGCCCTTCCGCATTCCGCTGTATCCGCTGCCGCCGCTCGCGGCCATGGCGGGCTTCCTCTTCATCCTCGTGAACCGCAGCAACGCTACCGAAGGACTGGCGGTCGCCTCGGGCATTGGTATCTCCGGCACGCTGATCTATCTCATCCGCGCGAAGCGACTTCGCCAATGGCCGTTTATGCGAGGAGCGTGAACCGGACCATCGGCTGAGCGGTTAGGATATCAATTCAAAAACATCGTCCGATACAGCGTATCCCGCTGCACAGGCTTGAACCCCGCATCGCGAATAATCCGCCGCAGCTCTTCCTCGGTCGTGCAGTTCGAAGTGCCCGCAGCCTTCACCACGTTCTCTTCCAGCATCACCGATCCCACATCGTTGCCGCCGAAGTGCAGCCCCAGCTCAAGCACCTTCAGCCCCTGCGTCACCCAGCTCGCCTGCACGTTCTCAATGTTATCGAGATAGAGCCGCGCGATCGCCAGCACCTTGAGATACTCGACCGATGTTGCTTCTTCCCAGCCGCGTCCGCCCAGCGCCGTGTTTCCCGGCTGAAAACTCCAAGGGATAAATGCAGTGAACCCGCCCGTCTCTTCCTGCAGCTTGCGCACGACTTCAAAATGGTTGATGCGCTGATTGAATGTCTCGCCCACGCCGAACATCATCGTCGCCGTGGTGCGCATGCCAAGTTGGTGCGCGGTGCGGTGCACGCTGACCCAATCCTCCGTCCGGCACTTGAGCCGCGCGATCCGGAATCGCACATCGTCATCGAGAATCTCCGCGCCTCCGCCGGGAATAGAATCGAGACCCGCATCGCGCAAACGGGCAATCGTATCGCGCAGACTCAACCCCGAGTATTCGGCGATCGCCAACACCTCGGAGGCCGACAAACAGTGCAACCAGATTTGCGGAAACCGCTGCTTGATCCCAGTAAACAACCGCTCAAACCAGTCGATTTTCAAATCCGGATGGAGACCGCCCTGCATCAGCACCCCGGTGCCACCCATTTCCACGGTCTCTGCAATCTTCTCGTAGATCTTTTCGAAGTCGAGGATGTAACCTTCCGCGGCGCGCGGGTCCGGCTTTCCGGCTCTTGGCAGCGGCCGATAGAAAGCGCAAAACGTGCAGTACTCCGTGCAGAAATTGGTGTAGTTGATGTTGCGGTCGATGATGTAGGTGACCACGCCCTCGGGATGCATGCGTTGCCGCACTGCATCGGCCTCAAAGCCCAACCCGATCAGGTCAGGAGATTCAAAGTAGTCAAGCGCCTCTTGGCGTGTCAGCGTCATATCACGATTTTACGGCAATTGGGCCATCCTATCCGTGGGCCATTTCGCGGACGCGGTCCTGTCGCACTCGGTTAGCTAGGCGCCGTCCCAGTCGCATCAGCGGCCTCTCCATGAAGAAATAGGATAAGGGAACGATCACAAGCAAAAGCGGCAGAAGGAATTGAATTGGCATTCCGGCAGCGGTATAGAACTTGGCTGGCGCTGTAAACAACTGCTGCCACAAGTAGATGCCATAAGAACTGAGGCCAATGGCCTGCACCGGTTTCAGGCACAGGACGGCGCGTAACCAACGCCTGCACTCCAGACTGAAAACCAGCAGAGTGCCTATTGCCAAGGGCATAAAGACGCTCTCGTAGAGAGCTGTTCTCCAGTTGCTGAAACCCACCGGATGCCAAAGGAGAATTAGCGCAATCGCTGCTGCTACCAACGACGGAATTTTACGTCCGAATGCCCGAGCACGGCTTTCAAAGCTTGCCAGCACGACGCCCCAGCAGATGCACGCATAGCCGGCACGTAAGTTGGGGACAGTGATCTGATTCCAGTTAGCCGATGAGGCCCATAGGTTCCACGCTGCGAGAAGACAGAAGATGCCAAAGAAAGCCTTGCCTCTTCCGAATTTGCGTGTCAGCACCCAGAGGAGCGGGAAAGTGAGATAGAACTGTTCTTCCACCGCCAGACTCCAGGTGTGCCCCACAGTCCACTTTCCTAGCTGTGCCGGTGCAAAGTCATACAGGAAGAAAGCACCGCTGAGAATCCCGCGCCACGTTTCATGGATCAGTCCGAATGTAAGCAAAAGCCCAAGAAGTGCCAGGTAAAGATAGAGGGGCGGGAGAATCCGAAAGACTCTCCGAATATAGAAGCCTTTCAATGAAACGTTGCTGTACCGTTGCTCTTCCAGGATCAGTAATCGGCAGATCACGAAGCCGCTGATGACAAAGAAGACCATTACGCCGAGGGCGCCGATGTTGTGGAATACCGTCGCCGCACGTACATGAGGAGCAACAATGCGGCCATACTGGTATTGGCCCAAATGATGCGCTATTACAAGCAGCACGCTAATGGCGCGCAAGCCATCCAATTCGCGCAGCCGTCCCTCGGTGGGCTTGGTGGAAGAGGATCCGCTCATGGCGTGTCTCGCTCAGATGATAACGCGGGTTCAGCCAACATGAGCACGTCCTCTTCGTGATATTCAGAAACTACCGACCGGACTCCAAGTAAATGAGCTGACTGCTCAACAAGAACAGTAAGTTGACAGGCTAGCGCGCGGGCTCGAGCGGGTCTATCACCCGAATGAGGCAGTTCCTTGGCGTCCCGCAAAATGATCGGAAGCCCGGACGAGCGCTTTTTTTGTTGATTTACCGAGGATCATGCGAGTCAGAGCGATTCCCGGAGCGCGGTTTTCTGAAGAGGAACCATCCCCGGTAGAAGACCGGATCCTTGCGGGTACGGGAGAGGTTACGAGCGGTGGAGATGCCGCTGAAGAGAATCAGGAAATCCCAAAACGAGCGAAGGCCATCTTTGAAACTTTTCACTTCCACCCCGAGAATCCTCATGAAAGCCGCGCCCGAACGGAAATCGCCATTTCATTCGAGAGTTCATCCGGGTCGAAAGTTGCGCAATTCTTGGCGACGTGCCCGCGACCCCGATCCTGGTTGCGGTCATCGCAGAAGCGCGGAAGCCGCCCAAAGTACTGGAGCCTGCCCGTGAAAATCCCCGGTCCGTCGATGCCGAGCCAGATAATACGCCAGATCGTTTTTCTTTCCCGTGCCTTCGCAAATGTTCGTCGCGTCGTTGTTCTGGTCGATGTACCCGACCACCGCTATCCACGCCCGCCGCGCCGCCTGCCCATAAGTTGCCGCATCGAGCCAGTCATTTTTAACCCCGGTTATCATCGCAAACGTGAACATGGCGGAGCTCGAGGTCTCCGGCCACGCCTCCTCATGGTCGATCAATTCGCGCCACATGCCATCCTTGCCCTGGTACTTCAACAGCCCCGCCATCATCAGCCGATAGCCTTCCAAAATGCGCGCCCGCTGTGGATGATCGCTCGGTAAATCGCGCAGGATCTCCGCCATCCCGGCCGCGAACCAGCCATCGCCGCGTCCCCAGAAAAACGGCACATCCGGCGCATGAAAGAAGAGCCCATTCGGCTGTTGCAATTTGTCGAGATACGCCACCATCTCCTTTGCGTCGCGGTCGAGATACGTCCGGTCGCCCGTCGCCCGATACGCCTCCAGCTGCAGCATCGTCAGCATGTACATATCATCGACCCAAAATCGCGTCTCAGCGGAGAGCCCATCTGGCTGCGGATTCTCCCATTGCCGATCCGCCCAGTATTTTCCTTCCGCCAGATACTTCGAGTCCTTCGTCTGAACTGCGATCTCCAAAGGAACAATCCCGAACACCGAGTCGTCGACATGATGACGCTGCGGTCTGCGATCCGCTTCTGCTCCGCCCGGAAGCAAAGGCTCGAACTTTCGAATCAGCTCAGTGCGCAGAACTTCATCGTGGGTGAGCTGCGCGAAAGTCAATGCGCCATACCAGGTATCAACCTCGGAATAGTGGATTGTCTTCGTGTACTGATGCGGGCTGGTGACAAAATGCTCCGCGAGACTCTTTCCCACCTCTTGCGGCGAGGCGCCTTGGGGCCAATTGGTGAAGACATCGTTATCCTGCGCAACAATCGGCGCAGTCGCGGCGATCGCTAGCGCCGCGAATTGAACTGCTGCGAAAAAGGCTTTCTTCATGCGCTGGCTCCAGTCCACTCGGCAGAAATATCAGCACTGGGAAAGTTACCAGCATTCACTCATGCGCGGCCACTACTCGTTCGAATCGCTCTTGGGTCCGGCTTCGTTGGCAGGGCGCGGCTTCTTGGCCGGACTCGAGCTGTTCAAGCTCGAGTCGCCGGGGTTCGATTTTGCCGGACTCGACACGCCCAGGCTCATGAGGAAAAACTTCAGCCCCTTACGCAACGAACTAGCCACACTCATATTTTTCGATCTCTTTCGGCGATCAAGCTATCGATCCCCAGGATTGTTGGCCGCAGGCGGAACCGGTCCAGTTGTCGCGGGCGCGCCCAATGCAGGCCCCGTTGAAACGGCTTCCCCCCGCAAAATGCTGAGCGCCGCCGGAGGCAATGGCTTGTCGGCATTGGCCAACAGCACGCTCACCTGCCACATCTCCGTATTGGTCAATTGTGTTTTGAAGTCAGGCATCCCGGTTAAGCGAATGCCGTTCGCAACCTTCCAATATGTTTCGCCGGGAGGGTCGTCACTCACGCCAATGACACTGCCGGAATGGTGCTTCTCCCATAGCGGCGGCGCAGCCGGAAACATGTTCTCGCCGATGGACGACGGCTTGCCATGATAGCCATGGCACACCGCGCACTTCTCGCTGTAAATGTGCGCTCCGGCGATAAACGTGTGCTCGTCTGCATCGATCGGAGGATGGGGAATAAGCTCGCGGTCGATCCGCGCGCTCAGGGCAAGGCCTGTGATCTCTCTCTCGTCCGGCAACGGCGGATCGGCGACCGCCACAGGCACTTTGCCGTAGTAGAGCCACAGCAGACCAGCCAGCGGTAGCAGCAAAATGCCCAGAATGATGCCAAAGAAAATGCGAACCATTCGATTCGGCCTCCGTGCCCTCCATCCTAGTGCATTTGCTTCCGAACCGGCAGTCACGAGAAACAGTGCGATTCGAACCCAATGGCCTCGCCGCGCGTCCAAACCCCAGCGGGTCCACCCCATGACGCCACCCCCAGATGGTTTAATACCTATGGGGGAGCGCTTTCTGCTTGGGTGCTTCCGTACAGTCGTGGAGGTATCCCGAAAGCGATGTTTTCTTTCCGCCGTCTTGCTCTTTTGCTGGCGCTAGGTTTGCCGGCTCTGCACGTTCTTCAGGCCCAAAACTCGAGTCAGGACTCAACTTCGAGCAGCACCCCCGCGCCCCAGCAACCCGAAGCCCCTCAACCTGCAAATCCTCAGCCGGCGAATCAGGACCAGTCCCAGCAGCCCACAGCCGCTGAGAGCCAGGGGCAGTTGAGTGTGCAGGCCCGCATCCGTGCGCGCCGCGAGCAGCGCCGCGCCCAGGCCATCCACGACACCTATTCCCACCT